>Ga0302293_10000572_pt1 | contig 19436 bp, 18 predicted proteins | sample III_Fen_N2_2_FD_198758 | JGI IMG/M metagenome (GOLD analysis project Ga0302293, IMG submission 198758) | Peat permafrost microbial communities from Stordalen Mire near Abisko, Sweden - III_Fen_N2_2 | ecosystem: Environmental > Terrestrial > Soil > Wetlands > Permafrost | place: Sweden: Abisko...
GTCATGGAAGCTGAACACAATAAGTTGATTTACGACAAAGATTGTCCGTTTTGTAGCTGGTATACCGGACTTTTTATCCGAACAGGTTTTTTAAGTCCCGATGGGCGATTACCTTATAATGAAGCAGTTAACGATCATCAGTTGCATTTCAATCACATCGAAGCGCGCAACAAAATTGCACTGATCAATACTGAAACAGGAAGCGTCAATTATGGGGTTGATAGTTTGTTAATGGTAATCGGAACAAAATTTTCACTGGTACAAAAGGTTGGTATGTTCCCTCCAATTCATTGGATAATCAATCAGTTATACAGTTTTATCAGCTTCAACAGAAAAGTGATTGCGCCCTCAGATTGCGCAGTAAGTTGCGAATGTGTGCCTACGAAATCGTATTTCTGGAGATGGATTTTTATCGCATTTTGTGCTTTGATTGTCAATAGTGTTACTACACTTTATTTCAATCAACACTTAAATGATTTTTACATCGGAATAAAAAATAGTGATGTGATTTTCTTTGTACTGCAATTAGTTATTCAATCAGTCGTCTTTATCTTACTGAAACAAAAGAATTTATATGATTATCTAGGACAAGTTTCATTCGTTTCTTGTTTGGGAGCCCTCCTCCTACTCTTTTTTCACATCGGACTTCATTGGCTTCAACAATTCGGAGTCAACATTGATCTGTTGCAACCCTTTTGTTTCGGAGTTGTAGTAACTTTCATGTTTTTTGAACACAAACGAAGAGTTCGATTGCTTCATCTTTCACCAGTATTAAGTATTACCTGGATTTTGTTTCGAATCGGCATAGCTCCATTCGCTTTCAACCTTTTAACGTTATGAAACCAACAATTATCATAACCGCTGCCAACGGATTCATCGGACAATCTCTTGTGCGGCACCTAAAAGACAACTATCGGGTTGTCGCGCTGGTTCGAACTCCACTGCCTTCCACCCCTGATGTAACCTATTACGTTTGGGATGGAAAAACGGTTGGTGCCTGGAGATACGAATTGGAAGGTGCGTTCGCTGTCATCAATCTTGCCGGAAAATCGGTGAATTGTCGTTACAATGATGCGAACAAAGCTGCCATTTATTCATCTCGCTTGGAAAGTACCCACGTCATTGGAAAAGCCATTCAAGCTTGCAGTGTAAAACCGAAAGTATGGCTCAACGCAGCCAGTGCAACCATTTATGCGCATTCACTCGATCAACCGAATACCGAAGCTAATGGTGTCATCGGAAGCGGGTTTTCAGTAGACGTTTGTCAGCAATGGGAAGCGGCATTCAATACGTATCACCATCTCGGAGTGCGACAGATTGCTTTGCGGACCGCCATTGTGCTCGGAAAAAAAGGTGGCGTAATGGCTCCTTTCAAACGACTTGCCTATTTGGGAATGGGTGGAAAAATGGGACCGGGAAATCAGCAATTCAGCTGGATCCATGAATTGGATCTTTGCAGAGCGGTAGAACACCTGCTATTGAATGAACATGCTTCCGGAGCTTACAATCTCGCTTCTCCCAATCCAATCCGGAATACGGTCTTCGCGGCAACGCTTCGCCGAAAACTACACGTTCCTTTCGGGATACCACAACCTGTTTGGCTGTTGGAATTTGGTGCACGACTGATTAAAACAGAAACCGAGTTGATTCTGAAAAGCCGTTTTGTGATTCCCGAGCGATTGATGCAGGAAGGTTTTGTGTTTCATTTCCCTGAAATAGAAGGTTGTTTGGAAGATCTTGTCTAAGCAGTTATTAAGGATTTATTGGTTAGAAAAACTTAACAACTTCTAAAAATGAGTAATTTTCATTCGAAATAAAGTAAAACCGAATGTGATTCGTCTTCCTTGGTATGGAAGAAGTAATTTACTTATCAATGACAGAACAAAAGCGATTTTCCATTACTGATACAGTGCAACAATTTGGAAAAAAGTTGTTCGGTTTTATCCGCGGACGCGTGCAATCGAATGAAGATGCGGAAGACATTTTACAAGATGTTTGGTATCAATTCAGCAACTTGTCGGCTATTGACGAATTGGAAAACGTGAGCGCTTGGCTCTACCGCGTTGCCCGCAACAAAGTCACCGACAAATACCGCAAAAAAACAACCGATGCGTTGGAAGATTATTCCTACGAAACCGAAGATGAATCCATTGGTTTTAAGGATATTTTGTTGCTCGACGACTCCAATAACCCCGAATTGGCGCTTTTCAAAGATCATTTCTGGAACCAGCTGTTGATGGCACTTGACGAATTGCCCGAAAAACAACGCGAAGTGTTTGTGCTGAACGAATTGGAAGATTTTACACTGCAGGAAATTGCCGATCAAACGGGCGAAAACCTCAAAACCGTGATTAGCCGAAAAGGGTATGCCACGAAGTATTTGCGAACACGGTTAAACGATTTATACAACGAATTAAACGATTAAGAAGATGAACAAAGGTTTTAAAGGAAAGTCGAAATGGTTCTTTTACGGAATATTCTTCGTAGGAATGATCTTCGGATTGGGAGCAATAGTGATGTGGCTGTGGAATGCCATTCTACCCGACGTAATTTCAGCAGTATCACCAATCAACTATTGGCAAGCCCTCGGATTGTTAGTATTGAGTAAAATTTTATTCGGTGGATTTGGGAAAGGAAAACACAATCGTGGAGGATCGAACTTCGGTCAAAAACAATTCAAACAAAAATTCATGGACATGTCGGAAGAAGAACGGGCTGCGTTCAAAGACAAGTGGAAAGAAAAATGTCGCTGAATCCCTGATTTAAGATAAGAACCGGATACTTCCGGGTAAAGACCATCCATTTTACGGATGGTTTTTTTGTTTTTAATCGAGAATTGAAAAACCGGAGGAATTCAGACGAGAAAATTGTAAAATTTTAAACGTGTACATTTTTAGAATTGGCCACTTTTAAAATTTTAGACATCTCAAAGAAGTCCATTTTTACTGGCCTTCAGACTGCCTCAATAAAATATCACAATTTAGTTTAAAGTAAAAGCACCACTCTATCGTCTTCCTAAGAAAGCAATAACAATTTACAAACTAAACATTTGAAAAATGACATCAACACTTTTAAAATCTATTCTTATCGGAGCCTTAACTGGGGCAATTCTTTTCTTTGCTCCCGGCTTTATCTTCGGACTATTTCTCACATTCCTCATCTTCAGATTGATGATTGGTCGCAAAATGCACCGAGGAAGATTTGGCGAATACCGATTGGCTTTTGCCGATAAAGTTCGCTCAATGAGTGATGAAGAATATGCTCAATTTAAAAACAACGCGCACACGCATCAGCGTCATTGCTGTTAAGCACAATTCAATAGTCAAGTATCACGCATTTAATCTAGAACGATGAAAAAAAGAACAAAAGTTATAACAGGCGTAGCCGCTGCAGCCATTACTTTCGGCACATTAATGGCAACCGTTGGACCAAGACATTTTGGTCGTCACTGCCACAGTCATGCAATGCATTGCGGTTATCAGCAAGATCATGGACATCACAATCATCAAACAGCAACTCGCGGTGAACATTAAGTACGAATAAAGCAACAACCAATAACAAACTCTTGTTGAGTTACAGAACCGGAACTGATAGGAAACTACAGTTTCGGTTTTTTGTTTGCATACTAAAGGGTGATTTCCCATTTAAACGCACAACCCTTGTCGAATTTGACGTACTGCGTATTTTCCGCCATCCGCCTCAGGCGAAATAACGTATTGGGTACAATTTATTACGAATATTCAGCCAAGGCTGATTCCACTAATCAAAATGGAAACGTGTTTCCATTATTCGCTTTACATTCTTGTATAATTTTCATTTCCGCCTCAGGCGGATGGGAGACTATTATGTGCTCTTTAATGGGAAATCTCATCTAAAGAAGTAGAAACTACCCTTAGTGATAATATTGTAACATCTGGTTCGATTATTGTTATTAAATACACAATTAAAACTTCCGGTTATGAACTTTATCCTGCTCGTAGTTTCATTTTCTCTTGCCGTTGGTAAAGAAGATAAAGTGTACCAAAAAATCGAAAAGAGTTACGCAAAAGATCCTGAAAAAGGATATGTGCTGGCGAAACAATACCGCAAAAAAGACAACAGTTTAGCTGCTCCTTATTTTTTCGAATCACAATATTTTGAACGAAAAGCAGGACTAGTCAAAAAAACGGCCGATCAAGCGCTTGCCCTCGGAAATGCTGCAACCAATGGTGCTTCTTTTGAGAAAAAAGCAAGTGATAAAATCTTACTCAAAGCGCAATGGGAAACAAAAAAAACTATTTTACATGACAAAATAGTAGCCTGTTTAACAAAGCTGAATACCGAAAACAACCAAAGCAAGTTCAAGCGCTTGAGCGATAAATCGATGGAATTATTCGGTGATCTTTCGGAAGAAATTGAACCCGCAACTGAGAAAGAAATCATCGTAGAGAAACAAACCGAACCTGTTCAAACGAATAAGGTTGTTGTTTCAGCGAATCATACTACGATGTTTACTTCTATGTCCAGCATTGACTTTTCGAAGACACCGACCGGAAAAGAGCGCATTCAATCGGCTAATCAGGAGGAAGAAATGAAGATGCTTGAACTGATCAACAACGAGCGGATCCGAAAAAAACTAAAACCGCTGGTTCTGGATTCCAACCTGGTTTACGCTGCGCGTTATCATGCCGCCGATATGGCAACTGAGAATTATTTCGCCCACGATTCCAAAAACAAAGTCAACGACCAACTCACTGTTTCCATGGGAACATTCGAGCGTATTGGTTTGTTTTACGATTCTTTTGCCAATACAGAAAACATTGCCGTCGGAAATTCAACTGCCGATGGAGCCTACAATCAATGGTACTTTAGCCCAGGGCACTACGCCAATATGTTAAACAATTCGGCTACAAAAGTAGGGATTGGATTTGTGAAAACTCCTTCAAGTTCCTATGGTTCTTACTGGGTATTTTGTACTGGAATGTAAAACAATCCGCGTCAATGAAAATGATTATTTCACAGCTCCACCAATGCGAATCAATGCTTCCTGATTCAAAATGGTGAGTTTGCGCGTGTGAACTTCGATCAAGCCTTCTTCTTTGAATTCTTTCAGTAATCGAATCAAGGTTTCTGTTGCTGTACCCACAAAATTGGCCAAATCTTCACGCGACATGTTGATTGGATCTTCACCGTAAACTTTTTGGAGTAAAATCAAGGTAAATGCCAAGCGTTCTCGAACCGATTTTTGCGCCAGATTTGTAATGAATTGCGCACGATCACCCAATTCTTTCGACAATTCTTTCATGATCGTATTCCGCAAAGGCGTGTTGGTATCAATCATGCTCAAAAAATCATCTTTTCCGATGAAACAAATATTGGCATCTTCTAATGTGGTCGCAGATACTTTGTACGGATCACCACTAAACATGGCTCTGAAACCGATTACGTCTCCTTCTTTTGCAACGTGAATGATTTGTTCTTTTCCTTCGTCACCAATAGTGAATACTTTCACTTTTCCGTGATTCACACAATAAACACCTCTTGGGAAACTACCTTCCAGAAAAATGGGTTGATTTTTCCGATACGTATTACAAACCTTGTGACAATTCAAATCCTCCACTTCACCGGAAGTCAGTTTACTAAACAATCCATCCTTGCGTACACCACAATGTTCACAGGTGATGTTTTTGTGGGATTTTTCTAACATCTTCTTTTGTATTGTTCGATCTCTCAAATGTACTGCTTTAACAGATGTCTTAAAACATGATTGTTGTCATTTTTATAACAAAATCGCGTGTATAGTTTTGTCCTATCAATATAAGGCTATGCGGCAAACAAGCAATACAGCGAAATTCATCACCAAATACAATGTTCCCGGCCCTCGATACACCTCCTATCCAACAGTTCCTTATTGGAAAAAAGAACAATGGACAAGTGAGGACTGGCTGGCAACGGTAACGCAAAATCGACTGCATTTTAATACGAATACGCTCAGTTTATACATTCACCTGCCCTACTGCGATTCGCTGTGCACGTTTTGCGGATGTCACAAACACATTACCACCAATCACGCAGTGGAAGCTCCATACATCACTGCTGTTTTGGAAGAATGGCGCATTTTTCGTGCTTCATTTCACGATTCATTTGAATTGGAAGAAATCCATTTAGGTGGTGGAACTCCGACCTTTTTCTCACCTTCAGAGTTAAAACGATTGATTACAGGAATTACCGATACCGTTGCACTTTCACCCAATGCGCAATTAGGATTTGAAGCACATCCGGGATCAACTTCAGATGAACACTTATCCGTTTTACGTGATTTGGGATTTACGCGCGTTAGTTTCGGAATTCAGGATTATGACCCGACTGTACAAAAAGCCATTCACCGCGAACAATCGTTTGAAAGTGTGGTCATTGTTCATCAAAAAGCCCGCGATTTGGGATACACTTCTATCAGTCACGACTTGGTTTTCGGTTTGCCTAAACAACAACTGGAAGGATTCATCGAAACCGTCAACAAAACCATTTCACTCCTACCCGATCGAATTTCATTGTATAGCTATGCGCATGTTCCGTGGATTAAAGGCAACGGACAACGCGGTTTTAACGACGATGATTTGCCCACAGCAACTACAAAACGCGCATTATACGAAACGGCAAAACAACTGTTTTTAAAGGCCGGATACATTGAAATCGGAATGGATCATTTTGCACTTCCTACCGATGATTTAGCCATTGCAGCCCATCAAAAGGCGCTACATCGTAATTTTATGGGATACACAACCCAACAATCGCCCTTATTGATCGGATTGGGAATGTCGGCCATTTCAGATTCGTGGTTTGGGTTCGCTCAAAACGAAAAAAAGATCAGTGATTACTTTCAGCGAATTGCTAAAGGAGAATTACCGATTACCCGCGGACATCTCCTCACCGATGCCGATTTAGAGATTCGCACGCATATTTTGAACCTGATGTGTCGCTTTGAAACAACGGTTGCTGCAGATTCTACCATTGATTTCGATCAACTTTCGGATCTATTAAAACCGATGGTGGAAGACGGTTTGGTGATCATAAACGGTCGAACCGTAACGGTTACCGAATCGGGAATTCCTTTTGTGCGCAATTGCTGTATGGCGTTTGATGCCCATTTAAACGAACAACAACCCACAAAACCAACTTTTAGTCAAACGGTATGAGTGAAACCGAAACTTGTTTTCATTGCCACGACGAATTACCAACCGAAGTCATTCGTTTCGATCAACATTCCTTTTGCTGCAACGGTTGCAAAACCGTCTACGAATTGCTTTCAGCGCATCAATTAGGTGCTTTCTATACGCAGGATGTCCAAGCAGGACAGCGACCAAACATTACTCGAGCAGAACAATTCGCTTTTCTAGACGATTCGACTTTACGGCAACAACTCATTGATTTTGAAGAAGGTGATTTGATCAGACTTACCTTGCATTTACCTCAAATTCATTGTGCTTCGTGTATTTATTTGTTGGAACACTTACATAAATTACACGCCGGAATTGTGCAATCGTCGGTGCATTTCACCAAGCGCGAAGCAACCATTACGGTGCACACCGATAAAATCAAGCTTTCCGAATTAGCCCAATTGCTTAGTAAAATAGGATACCAGCCCAATTTTAACCGATCAGAAAATGCCAAACCCGGTTTAAATAAACGGCTCTTACTGCAATTGGGATTTGCCGGTTTTGCGTTCGGAAGTATTATGTTGTGGAGTTTTCCCGAATACTTAGGATTAGACAAAACCTACCTTGGTTTCCGGCAGCTGAGTGCTTATTTATCGCTTGCAGTTTCCATTCCCGTGCTGTTTTATTCGGCTTCGGATTATTTCAGATCGGCTATCGGAGCTTTGCGTTCACGCAGTATGAACCTGGATGTTCCTATCGTTTTGGGAATCATCGCCTTGTATGTGCGCAGTACGGTTGCCATTTTTTCGGGTGAAGGTCCGGGTTACATGGATTCATTTGCCGGATTTATCTTTTTCTTACTCATCGGGAAATGGTTTCAAAGCAAAACCTATCAATGGTTGTCGTTTGACCGTGATTTTCGGTCGTACTTTCCGGTTGCAGTAGTCAAAATAAACGGCGACGACGAACAATTGTGTTCCATTGAAAAACTGGAAACCGATGATCGCATTCGCATTCGAAACGAGGAAATTGTGCCTTGCGATAGCATTCTGTCAACCGATAAAGTCACCATCGATTACAGTTTCGTGACCGGAGAAGCAGACTGGGTTGAAAAAAAACGGGGCGATTTGATTTACGCCGGCGGAAAAGTAATTGGCAATGCTGCTGTGTTGAAAGTGCACAAAACGACCTCTAGAAGTGCTTTGACACAATTATGGAACGGCCAACACGATTCCAACTCGCAACCATCGTTTCAAGGAAGGCAAGATCGCATTTCACGTTATTTTATTTCGGTTGTATTGTTCCTGGCACTTGGAGCAAGCATTGTTTGGTGGTTTATCGCACCGCGCGAAATTCCGGAAATCATCACCGCCATTTTGATTGTAGCTTGTCCGTGCGCACTGGCACTTTCCGTTCCGTTTGTTTATGGAAACATGATTCGAAAATTGGGTCGTGTAGGTATGTACTTGCGCAACACGGCTATTATTGAACGCATTCAGCAATGTGATACGGTGGTGTTTGACAAAACGGGAACCTTGACACAACAAGACGAAAAAAAAGTAAGTTATGTTGGTACAACGCTTACTGAAGATGAACGGAAACTCCTCTTTATTGCCACCAAAAATGCGCATCATCCGTATGCGAAAGTGATTCACGAATTACTTAAAACAATCGACAAATCGGATTTTCATGCTGAAGAAATCATTGAATATCCGGGGCAAGGAATCGAAGTGAAAGGTCTTTTGAAATTAGGAAGCGCTTCATTTGTAGGGATTCCAGTAGCAGATGAGCAAGAAGCTTGTTCCTATATCATGATCAAGGGTGAATTAAAAGGAAAATTCCTGTTTCACTCCAGTATTCGCCAAGGAATGGAACAACTGGTTCAATCACTGGGGAAACAATTGGAGATTCATGTGATCTCGGGCGACAAACCGCGCGACCAAGAGCAATTGAAAGCCTTTTTTCCGGTAAACACCCAATTTCATTTCAACAAGCAACCGCTCGACAAGAAAAACTACATTGAAAACTTGCAGCAAAACGGACATCGGGTCATGATGGTTGGTGATGGTTTGAATGATGCAGGTGCCTTAAACGAAGCGTTTGTGGGAATAGCACTTTCTGAAAATCTGGTGCGTTTTACACCATCTTCTGATGTGATTCTGAAAGCTGAAAATCTTCGATACTTGAACGAGTATTACAGATACATGGTGCAAGGAAAGACGTTTTTGAAATGGTGCTTTGCTTTTTCGCTGGTGTATAATCTCACAGGAATCGGTTTTGCTGTTTCCGGACAATTGACCCCCTTGATTGCAGCGATTTTGATGCCGCTAAGCTCAATAACCGTTATTTCACTGGCAACGTTGCTTACAGTTCGCAAGCGACTACCGGCATTGCATGAAGAAAAAGCGTAAGAAAAAGGTGTGAATTAACGGCGTTTTATCATTCGACCAGAACGGCGATTGTAATCGTTATCATCTGTCAACGCAATGATATAAATTCCATCATCGTAATTATCCAAATCGATTACGATTGCTCCTTCTGCCGGTGTAATCATTCGATCTTCTACCAAAACACCTTCCATATTGTACACGCGCAGGTGACGAAATTCAATTTCGGTCGTTCCGGGGTTAATGGTAATAAACGAACTTGCAGGATTGGGAAAAGCGACCAAATCACCTTCAGGCAATGCAACCGAAGCCGTACGAAGTTCTTGTGCTTCGGAAAGAAGCGAAACAAACAACAAGGCGAATAATAAGGTAAACTTTTTCATGCTTTTCAGGTGTTTCAACGATTCAATGGTATGTTCGATTTCTCTTTAACAAAGGTAGACTAGTTGTGTTCCTTCACAAAACCATTCACGCAGTCACCAAGTCCGTTCACTCAACCGATAGGCAATCTTTGCATTTTTTGGGAAATCACCTACTCTTTCATACTGTTTTGACTCGTAAACAATCGGTTGATTTACGAATGTTCGTTGTCTTACAATTGAATAAAATCCACATCCAATAATTCCTGAATATAGCGCAGTTTCTTGCGTTCAACCGGCTCAATAAAACTCAAAGAAAGACCGCGTTTTCCTGCACGAGCTGTCCGTCCGCTGCGATGTGTGTAATAATCCGGATCGTCGGGCAATTGGTAATGCACCACAAAATTCAAACTGTCGAAATCGATACCGCGCGCGGCAATATCGGTTGCAACAATGTACTGAAATGCTTGGTTGTGAAACATGCGGATGGCTTTTTCGCGTTCCTTCATGTTCAATTCCCCGAAAATTTCAGCCGCTTTGTAATCGTTTGACTGAAGAAGCTTCACTACAAACTGCACATCGCCTTTGGTACGACAGAAAATAATTCCTCTCGCTTTTCCTTGCGAAGACAAAAACTCGATCAGCATGGCCGGTTTTTCATCTTTCAAACATTCCAGGTACTGGTGCTCGATCTTCGGATTCATTACCTTTTTGGTGGCAATACTTGCTTTTGGGGCATCGGCACTCAATTGCTTGCGAATCCAGCCGTTTAATTCACCATGAATGGTGGCAGAGAACAGCCACTTTTTATGAAAATCGTTGGTTGCACCCAAAATTTTGTCAACTTCCTTCATAAAACCTTTGGCGTATAACTCATCGGCCTCATCGAGTACAATGGTTTTTACGCGATCTAATTTCACTGCTTTCAGCTGAATGAGTTCCCACAATCTTCCGGGAGTTGCAACAATAATATGTGTTGGTCGGCGCAAACGCGCTTGCTGTACTTCAATTTGCTCGCCACCTAAAATGCCTTCCACAAACACTTTACCCACATGTTTACTGAGCTTAAATAGTGTTTTTGCCGTTTGATTCACCAATTCGCGTGTAGGAACCAAAATTACGGCTTGAACATCGCGGTCTTTGGCATCAATGCGCTGCAGTAGAGGCACTCCATAAGCTATGGTTTTTCCTGAACCAGTATGCGCCTGCCCCACATAATCCTGATGTTTGGTAATAAGGTGTTTCCATGCGTGCTCCTGAATGGGCGTAGGTTGTGTATAACCTAGCTCTTCCAAGCGCTTCAATATGGTTGGCAAAATGGCATGCGACGTTTTCATGGTGCAAAGGTACTTCTAATGTTGAATTTCGAATGATGAATCTTGGACGAAGTAATTTTTGATGTTTGATGTTGAATGTTTGATTGAAATTCAGGTATTGGAAAAGATGAAGACAAAACCATAACAACCAATAAATTTTGAGAAGTTGTGCTTTCAATTAAGAGGTGATGCCCAATCCAACATCAAGCATCAAAAATTTAACATCAAAAAAGGTCAAAAACCCGCCAGTGATCCCAAATCTGTTGATCTTCATCACTTATAAATACTTTCTTCCAGCGAAAATCAGGGATTTGAATACACGATTCCATGGTTCCGTTCCATATTACTGTAAAACCGTTTTCACGCAAACGTTGTACAATGGTTGTTCCGATTGCTACCGCACAAGGATTATCATCTACCAATATGCTATTGAAACCGATGTGTAATATTGACGCTTCAGAGTAAATGAGTTTTTCAACGTTTTCTCCGCAATAAAAACAAAAACCTTTGATCAATTCCGGAGAAAGAACCATATCTCCCATTACGGAAAAAACCTCTTCAATGGCATCTTCACGCGTATATCCCGGTCTGTGTAAAGCTAAAACACCGTCTTTACACAGCGTATTGAACACTTCTGCCAACCGCTTCACATCCGTTTCATTGGTCCACTCCTTGCTTTTCAACAGATGATTACTGTGAAGTTGCAAAGCAGTCTTTCTGATCCATGAAGTAGGAATTGCATCCTTCCAATGTTGTTGAGCTACTTCGTACACAACATCCGGGATAAATTCTTCCGGATCTTCGAAACCTATTAATATCCGTTTTTCAATGCGCTCAAAAATATCGTATAAATGTTTATGATCAGGTGCATTTATGCGGGCTATCACCGGTTCAATCAACGATTTCACATCCGGATCTTCGCGAAATGTACTTAAATCCTCTTCGGTTGAAGCCTCTAGGGCAAACCAATCATCTTGAGCTATACTTTGTGTCAGATTTTCGAGAAAAGCTTCTTTTTCGTTGAGAAGTGCAAAACAGCAGGATTTCCAAAAAAGGTAATACGCTACCGGCTCATCACCATAAAATTGTTCCGGATCAATCACCGGATCTTCATCCATCCATTGTGCATTCGACTTCCCCGAACCCGTTTCATTTTCTTCCGAATTCTCCCATTCATTCGACTCAGAAAATTGTAGTTGATAAATGAGCTCATCATACAAAACGATTGCCTTTCGCAAGAAAGGAACGGCCTCATCAAATCGGTTCAAACGCAAATAAGCAGCCCCCACATTATGCCAAGCTTCCGGCATTTTCAAATCTGGTTCTATGGCTAACACTTTGAGGTGTAGGGCCAAAGATTCCTCGAATCGTTCAGCTTCCTTAAGCGATATCCCTTCATTGTAGCAGTTGGTCCAATGTTCCATAGATTTAAAGTTACGGATTCTTACGATTTTTTTACTATTAATTGTGTAAAATAACAGTAAAGCTCTTAAATATTGTTGTAAAAAAAACTGACATCTATCAGTTTTCGACCTAAGCTATATCATGTTTATTCCTTTTGGTAGTTGCGTCCTTTGTTTCATGGGAATGATCTACATAATGATAGTTGTGAGCTTGGTAGTAGCGGTATTTTTCCTTGTGTCCTTTATCTGGGCTACCAAGAATGGTCAATTCGACGACGACTACACTCCTTCGGTTCGTGTTCTATTCGAAGACGAAGTTGCAATCAAAAACCAAAATCAACAGAAAGATGGAAATGGAAATGGAACAAATTAAGTACGACAACAGGATTGTCAAGAACTTTGCGTTTGCCACCCTTACGTGGGGAATCGTGGGAATGCTGGTGGGTTTAATAGCCGCGCTGGAGTTGGCTTTCCCCGAATTCTTTAATAATTACTTAGGCTTTAGATATATTTCGTTTGGGCGTATTCGTCCATTACATACCAATGCCGTGATTTTCGCCTTTGTAGGAAATGGGATTTTCACGGGAATTTATTACTCGCTACAGCGCTTATTGAAGACGCGAATGTGGAGTGATAAACTGAGTTACATCAACTTCTGGGGATGGCAATTCATCATACTCTGTGCAGCATTGACTTTACCGTTTGGTATTACTACCAGTAAAGAATATGCGGAGCTCGAATGGTGGATTGACATCCTCATTGCGGTAATGTGGGTGGTATTCGGTTGGAACCTCTTTGCAACCATTTTAGTTCGACGTGTGAAGCATTTATACGTTGCAATCTGGTTCTACATCGCCACCTTCGTTACTGTAGCAATTCTTCACATTTTCAACTCCTTTGAGTTACCGGTAAGTTTCTTTAAAAGTTACTCATGGTACGCCGGGGTTCAAGATGCGCTGGTGCAGTGGTGGTATGGTCATAATGCGGTAGCGTTTTTCCTCACAACACCTTTCCTTGGTTTGATGTACTATTTTGTGCCGAAAGCTGCTAACAGACCGGTTTACTCTTACCGATTGTCTATCATTCACTTTTGGGCGCTGATCTTTATCTACATCTGGGCCGGACCTCACCACTTATTGTACACTTCTCTACCCGATTGGGCACAAAGTTTAGGCGTAGTGTTCTCCATTATGTTGATCGCACCGTCTTGGGGTGGTATGCTCAACGGGCTACTTACTTTGCGTGGAGCCTGGGACAGAGTGCGTGACGATGTTATGTTGAAATTCATGGTGGTAGCCCTTACATGTTATGGTATGGCTACGTTTGAAGGTCCGTTACTTTCATTGAAATCAGTGAACATGATTTCTCACTTTACCGACTGGACCATTGCTCACGTTCACGTTGGTGGATTGGGTTGGAACGGAATGTTCACCTTTGGTATGATCTATTGGTTGATCCCGAAATTGTACCGTACCGAATTGCATTCTAAAAAACTGGCCAATCAGCATTTCTGGATCGCAACACTCGGAATTATCTTGTATGCCGTTCCAATGTACATTGCCGGTTTCATGCAAGGATTGATGTGGCAAGAGTTTACTGAATCAGGAACATTGGTACACAAAGATTTCCTTGAGACTGTAACGCAAATGCGACCTTACTACATCTTGCGTTCTATCGGTGGTGGTTTGTTCATCTTCGGAGCCTTGATGATGGTTTACAATATTATCAAAACAGTTCGCGCAGGATCTTTACTTGCCGACGAAACAGTGAATGTACCTGCTTTGGCTACAACACACGCTTCTACTGGAAAAGAATACTGGCACCGACGCATTGAAGGCAAACCGGTACGTTTCATGATCGTTAGTATCATCGTAGTTGCAATTGGTGGTTTGGCTGAAATTATTCCGACCATGGCTGTGAAATCTAATATCCCTACGATTTCAAGCGTAAAACCTTACACACCATTGGAATTGGAAGGTCGTGATTTGTATATCCGTGAAGGTTGTAACAACTGTCACTCACAAATGATCCGTCCGCTGCGCTTTGAAACCGCCCGTTACGGTGATTATACCAAAGCCGGTGAAACAGTTTACGATCACCCGTTCTTGTGGGGTTCCAAACGAACGGGCCCTGATTTGGCGCGAGAAGGTGGTTTGCGTAACAACAACTGGCATTACGAACACATGTATCGTCCGAAAGCAGTGTCTCAAAACTCCATCATGCCTGCTTACACCTGGTTTCAGGAAGATGATTTGAATACGGCTTTGACGAAAGATAAAATCTCAGCGATGCGTAAAATAGGTGTTCCTTACAAAAAAGGATATGAAGCCATTGCACTGAAAGATTTGCATACTCAGGCACATATAATTGCAGAAGACATTGTTGTAACGATGATGTCGAAAATGCCGAAATCTATCCTGAAAGACTTCAACAAAGAAGCGAAAATCAAGGAACTTGAGAAAAAAGAAATCGTTGCCTTGATCGCTTACTTGCAACGCCTTGGAACAGATATCAAAGTTAAACCAACTTCAAAATAACGAATATGTTACGATTCATCAAAAGCCATTTGGCTACAGAAGACGGTGTAGAATTTTACGGAATGTTTTCGCTCATGGTTTTCGTACTCTTCTTCGCTATTGTGCTCATCCGCATGGTACGCATGCGCAAAGCCACCATCGAAGAACTCAGTGCTATTCCACTCAGTGAAGACGAACCTGTAAACAATATGAAGGAACATGAGAACAACTAACATCATAGCACTTATCGGCACGTTTATGCTGATTTGCGGCACAACATTCGGACAAGGAGAAGGATTATTCAAGCAGAAATGCAATACCTGTCACATGGTAGACAAAGCGTCTACCGGTCCGTGGCTCAAAGGAGTCAAACAAAAATGGGCAGATGCCGGTGAAGCGGAATTGCTATACAAATGGGTAGCCAACTCTCCGGCACTTATCTCTAGCGGACAAAGTAAAATGGCGACTGCTATCAAAGGTTTCAGCGCTAGTGAAATGCCTCCGCAAATTGCCACGAATGAAGAAGTAGATGCCATTTTAGCTTACATCGATGGTTATACGCCTCCAGCAATTGCAGCTGATACTACCGGAACAGCCAATGGTGTTACAGGTACAGTAGTTCCCGACTACGAAGGCAACTTGGTTGTTTTCTATTGGTTGTTTGGGTTTATGATCCTAATGATTTTTGTGATCATCATCATGAGTAATACCATTATCAACTTTGTACGCTCTGATTTCTTCAAAAACAAATTGAAAGAACAACAAGAAAACAAAGGCATTTTAGGAATTGTATTGCTAGTGGGTGCTTTAGGAGTTATGGCTGTGAGCAATAACAGTTACGCGCTTCAATTTGTGAGTGCCGGTGAAACCACAGAAAAAACACCGTGGTTGTTGGTTGAACGCATGGATTTGTACCTGATGCTCGCTGCCGATGTTCTCTTGGTATTTGTTGTGCTTTACTTACGTGGATTGTTTTCAACGTTCTTATACATGGTGTCTCCGAAACGCGAGAAAGTGAAACCAGAACGTGTGCGAAAAATCACCAAGGTATTGACGGATACCGTTGCCATTGAAGACGAAGCAAGTATTTTGATGGATCACGAATACGACGGAATTCAGGAGTTGGATAACAACTTACCGCCATGGTGGGTTTGGGGATTCTATGCAACCATTGTGTTTGCGATTGTTTACCTCTTTAGCTTTCACTTCTTCAAAACCGGCGATTTACAAGAAGTAGAATACAAAAAAGAAATGGCCAAAGCCGAAAAAGAAGTGAATGCTTACCTTGATAAGATGGCTATGAATGTGGATGAAACCACAGCAACATTGCTTACTGATGATGCTGCCATCCAAAGCGGAAAGTCTATCTTCTCTGAAAACTGTGTCACTTGCCACAAACAAAACGGTCAGGGCGATATTGGTCCTAACCTGACAGATAAATTCTGGATTTACGGCAACGATATCAAACAAGTTTTCGGAACCATTAAGAACGGTACTGCCAAAGGAATGCCAGATCATGCTTCAAAACTCAATCCGATTCAAATTCAGCAAGTGGCTTCGTTTGTATTGCAATTACCTTACACAGCAGGTCGTAGTCCTGACGGAACTGAAGTGAAATAGTGCCTTACCTACTACTTGTATGGCAAGTAAAACGCAGTTACAAGACAACATATCATGGCCGACGATTTTAGAGATCATATCGCAACAGTAAATGAAAAAGGCAAACGCGTTTGGATTTACCCTAAAAAACAAAAGGGTAAATTCTTTCGCCGCCGCCAATGGGTAAGTTACCTGCTACTACTTTTTTTACTGGTAGCACCACACATTCGCTTTAAAGGTGAACCGTTGATTTTGCTCAACGTTATCGAGCGCAAGTTTGTATTATTCGGATCGGTGTTTTGGCCTCAAGATTTGTACATTTTTGCCATTATGATGGTAGCTGGAGTAGTAGGTGTGGTGCTTTTTACGGTCATCTACGGCAGGTTATTTTGTGGTTGGGTCTGTCCGCAAACCATCTTTCTTGAATTTGTTTTTCGCCGCATTGATTATTGGATAGATGGTGATTGGAACGAACAAAAATGGCTTGCCAAACAACCAATGCGCGGGGTGAAGTTGCGGAAACGGATTTTGAAAAACCTCATCTACTGGATCATTTCGTTTATTATCGCCAACACCTTTTTGGCCTACATCATCGGAGCAGATGCACTCTTTGGCATTCAAACCGACCCAATGTACATGCACGTTGGCGGACTCACAGCTATTGTGATTTTCACTTCTTTATTCTACTTCGTTTTTGCTTATTTGCGCGAACAGGTCTGCACCACCATTTGTCCCTACGGACGATTGCAAGGTGTATTGCTAGACCCCAACTCGATGGTAGTTGCCTACGATCATGTGCGTGGTGAAGGTCGTGCGAAATTCAAAAAAGGCGAAGACAGAAAAACGGTTGAAAAAGGTGATTGTATTGATTGCCACCAATGCGTAAACGTGTGCCCGACTGGAATAGATATCCGCAACGGAACACAATTGGAATGCATCAATTGTACCGTTTGCATCGATGCCTGCGACCAAATGATGGAGGGCGTGCACATGGAAAAAGGCTTGATTCGGTTTGTTTCCGAAAACGGGATCAAAAACAGAACCGGTTTCCAATGGACCCGAAAAGTCATTTCTTATACCATCGTATTAAGCGTATTGATCGGTTTATTGGTGGTGTTATTGGTGACACGAAGTGATTTTTCTACTACCATCTTGCGTCAGCGCGGATCGATGTATCAGATCACTCAAGATGAAAAAATCAGTAATACATTCGAAATCGATCTTTCCAATAAAACCAAAAACGATTTCAAGATCCAATTGGAATCTGAATACCCGAATGCTGAGATCAGATTGGCCGTTCCGCACTTCGTATTGAAAAAAGAACAACACCTCAAAGAACGATTCCTGATCGTAATGCCATACCGTGATTTAGAAAAAGGAGAACGCGATTTCTACATTATTATCAAAGGAAACAACAAAGAAATAGACCGCGTTAAAGTGAAATTTATCGGTCCAAATTATTAACCAAACACACAACGAATATGAGCTGGGGAAGAGGAATAACAATCGGTTTAATCACCTTCATGGGGTTCATCACCTTTTTGGTAGTGAGCTTGATGCGTCACAAAGTAGATTTGGTTTCAGAAGATTATTACCAGCAGGAACTAGATTACAACAATCATTTTGATGCTGCTACGGTTTATGCCAAAACCGGTGAAAAAATCACGGTAGAATTGACCGAAAGCGCCTTACAAATCAACATTCCGGCAACGATGGCAAACGATTCGATCGGGTTGCAACTGAAGCGTCCAGACAACGAATTGCAAGATTTGAACCTCAGTGTAAAAGCGCAACCTGTGATTGCAATACCGTATAATCGCCTCAAAAAAGGACGATACGACATTACACTAACAGGCAAATTCAATCATCAAAATTACCTTTTCCAAGAAAGTGTCTTTATTCCATAAGTCATGTTACTGATCGTTGCATTTTTATTGGGTCTTGCCTCAACCTTCCATTGCATTGGGATGTGCGGACCGATATCGCTTGCACTTCCGCTCAACAGAACTTCCGGAGTCACTGTATTAATCGGACTGATTCAATACCACCTCGGACGAATAACCACCTATTCCCTATTGGGTTTACTCATTGGCAGTATCGGGATGAGTTTGAGCTTGTTTCACATCTTGCAATGGCTGAGCATCCTTATGGGATTGGTGATGATTCTTTTTGCTTGGAAACGCCATTGGATTCATAAAATGGAATTCCGGCAAAACACCATGATGCAATTTCTGGTGGGAAGCATGGGACGATTACTCGCATCTGGTTCGCCCGGAAAACTAATCGCGTTGGGCGCTTTAAACGGGTTACTTCCGTGCGGAATGGTCTTCGTTGCCTTGGGGAATTCGCTGCTATCCGGCAGTTTAATCGGTTCCATGGCAGGAATGGCGGCTTTCGGACTGGGTACTTTCCCGGCAATGGTTGCAGTAGGTTATTTCGCACGACAAGTCAATCACGCAACCCGCCAACGCATCAATAAGGTTTTCCCAGCATTATTGACAATTGTAGGTCTTATGCTGATTGTTCGTGGGGCCAATCTTGGGATTCCCTACATCAGTCCAAAAATGACTGAATTGGCAGCAAAAGAACAATCAACGAATCCTCAACAGGTGGTGATTGAATGTCATACACGGCGGTGATCCTGCATAAAATCGAAATTGGCGTGATTTGTATTGAATTGGTATTCTTATTCATTTAAAAAAACACCTGTTCGCCTAAGG
>Ga0302293_10000573_pt1 | contig 19433 bp, 12 predicted proteins | sample III_Fen_N2_2_FD_198758 | JGI IMG/M metagenome (GOLD analysis project Ga0302293, IMG submission 198758) | Peat permafrost microbial communities from Stordalen Mire near Abisko, Sweden - III_Fen_N2_2 | ecosystem: Environmental > Terrestrial > Soil > Wetlands > Permafrost | place: Sweden: Abisko...
ACAAAGAATGATAGCATCACTGTTGAGCGCAGAGTAGGAAGTAGTAATTTTGTTTTCCTTAAGAAAATCTCACCTTTAGCCAGTCAGTTTGTCGACTCTACTACTTACCGTGGCAAAGCCTTTTATTACCGCTTAAGAGCCAATCTGAAGGACTCAATAGAGATCCAGTCATATCCGGTCATGTATAGGGTTTTGCCTAAGTACAGGGCTCCATATTTGAGCACATCTGTTTCTGTCCCCGGAACTGTTCAGGCTGAAAATTATGACATTGGCGGAGAAGGTCTAACCTGGCATGATGTCGATGAAGTCAATCAGGGAAATACCTGGCGCACCAAGGATGGTGTAGATATTTTCCAATATTTATCAGGCAAATATTGTGTTGGGAATGTGGCAATAGACGAATGGCTCGAATATACGATCAATGTTCCGACAACTGCTACTTATACCATCACAGCCAATGTAGGATCAACCAGTGCAGGAGGTCAGTTTACGCTTAAATTTAAGAATGGTACAACCAAAGCATTTACGGTGCCCGCTACCGGGGGTAATTACACATTTAAACCTGTAACGAATAATTTCAACCTGGTTGCCGGAGAACAGGTTATGCGCCTAAACATCACTCAAACTCCTAATTATTTCATTGATAATATCAGCTTTTCATTTGTAACATCAATTGAAGATATTAATCATGAAAAGTTATCTGTATATCCCAATCCTGCTACTAATCAGATAAATATTTCAGGAATGCTGGGAGAAACAACGATTGAGCTATTTAACTCGAATGGTTCTCTGGTTAAAACGTTTACAACTCAGGAGAACAACCTGTCTTTTTCAATTGAATCTCTAAGCGATGGCTTCTATCTGTTAAAATGCCAAAGTAAAACCGGCATCACCAGTCAAAAAATTATTAAGAGCAGTAAATAAAATAAGAAAAAACATCCCCATGGTTTTGAAAACCAAAATATGACCCTACCTACAAATTCACGAAGGAACTTCATAAGGACAGTTGCAGCAGGAATTATATCGGGACTGATTATTCCGGATTTACTTATTGCCTCTGAAAATGATCTGCAAGGCAAAGAGGACAAAGGAATGGTTTTCCTGTTTCAAGGTGATTCAATTACCGATGGCAACCGGGGACGCAACTCCGATCCCAATCACATTATGGGTCACGGTTACGCCTTCTCTATTGCGAGCAGGATTGGATGCGAATATCCGGAGAAAAACCTGACCTTTATAAACCGGGGAATCAGCGGAAACAAGATAACCGATCTTGCAGAACGATGGAAGGAAGATGCTTTGGATCTGAAGCCTGATGTACTAAGCATTCTAATTGGAATCAACGATACCAGCTCATCTATTGATGCCAGCCCATCGAATAAACGCGTTACACTTCAAATGTATGAAGAGGTTTACCGTTCTATTCTTGATCAGTCGGTAAAACTGAATCCGGGTATTATTCTTGTCCTGAATCAACCCTTTATCTTTAAAAATACCTCTACCGCTATAAATTGGGAAGCAAGACACAGCGATCTGGTCGAACGTCAAAAGATTGTTGAAAAGATTGCCTTCGATTACAAGGCCATTTTTGTAAGGCTTCAGGAAGTGTTCGATATGGCCTGCAAAAGGGCTCCTGCACCATACTGGATATGGGATGGAATCCATCCTACCGTTGCAGGCCATGAATTAATAACCAGGGAATGGATGAAACAAGTTGGTAAACAACTTAAATGGATCAGGAAAGTCGGTTGATAAGACGGACTTTACTCATTGGCTCAGAATAGGGGTTGATTCAGATTGGGTAATCTTATCCATTAACTGGCATGTCCTTTAAGCTTTTAAAGACATCGGTAAGCCTGTCCGGGAATGGGAATGGCTTTCTTTTCATTATTATTTGTTATTAAAGAATGAAATTCAACACGAATTGGAATTTTTGTAGCATTCCAGCTGTTCTTTATTCTTTACTTTTGGTCCGCCCATTTGGTAAAATTTCAGGAAAACAAAATTAGTCATGCCGATCTGTGACCGGTTTAATCAAATTGCCTGATTGTCATTTGTCTAAGTAATCACATTAACCAACCCATAATGATAAGAACACTGGTAGTGCTCATCCTATTCGTTAAAGCAGGCTTGTTGCTTCAGGCGCAAAATGCCTTACCTGTTTATCTAGATCCTTCAAAACCTCTGGAGCAACGGGTTGAAAATGCGCTTTCGCTCATGACAATGGAAGAGAAAGTGGCCATTTGCCACGCACAGTCGAAATTCAGCAGCAAGGGAGTTCCACGACTGGGAATCCCTGAAGTCTGGATGAGCGATGGTCCACATGGCGTTCGTGAGGAAATCTCCTGGGATAGCTGGGGAGCGGCAAAGTTTACCAACGATTCATGCACCGCCTTTCCTGCCCTGACCTGTCTGGCTGCTACCTTCAATCCTGAAATGTCCCTACTTTTTGGTAAGGCAATTGGCGAAGAGGCACGCTACCGGAATAAGGAAGTCCTCCTGGGCCCTGGTGTCAACATTTATCGTTCGCCTTTAAACGGAAGGAATTTTGAATACATGGGCGAAGATCCATATTTGTCCTCCATAATGGTGGTTCCTTACATTCATGGTGTTCAACAAAGCGGGGTCGCAGCCTGTATCAAACATTTTGCCCTGAATAATCAGGAACAATGGAGAGATCGTATTGATGTTGAAGTGAGCGATCGTGCACTTTATGAAATTTATCTGCCTGCTTTCAAGGCTGCAATTACCGAAGGGAATGCCTGGGCCATTATGGGTTCGTACAACCAATTCCGTGGTGAGCATTGCTGTCATAACGATCTTCTTCTAAATAAGATCCTGAAGACGGACTGGCAATTCGATGGAACTGTTATCACCGACTGGGGTGGAGCGCATGACGATAAGCAGGCTGCCTTGAATGGCCTGGATATTGAAATGGGAACTGGTACTGATGGATTAACAACCTCAAGTCAGAATTCATACGATAATTATCACCTGGCCAGTCCTTTTCTGAAGGCATTGAAAGCAGGAGAAGTATCAACCAATATCCTGGACGAAAAGGCCCGCAGGGTTCTTCGACTGATCTTCCGCACAAACATGAGTCCTAACCGTCCATGGGGTAGTTTTGTGACGCCGGAACATTCAAATGCAGCCAGTCAGGTAGCCAAAGAGGGAATTGTACTGCTGAAAAACGACCAACAGATTCTCCCTTTGGACGTAAAACTTTACAAGAAGATACTTGTTATTGGCGATAATGCTACACGCAGAATGACCCTGGGTGGTGGCAGTTCAGAACTTAAAACAAAATACGAGATTTCTCCACTTCAGGGAATAAAGAATGCTTTCGGCGCTCAGGCAGAAATTAAATATGCTATGGGCTATGCCGCGGGATCTCCTGCTTATGGTCGTGAAATGCCCTCTAAGTTTAACCTCGATACCCTACGGAATGAAGCGGTAAGAATGGCCAAAGGGGTTGATTTGGTAATTTATGTGGGCGGATTAAACAAAAACTATCTGCAGGATTGCGAAGGAGGCGACCGGATGCAGTACAACCTGCCTTTCGGTCAGGATAAATTACTGGCAGAATTGTTGAAGGTCAATAAAAAGGTTGTGGTTGTGCTCATTAGTGGAAACGCCGTAGCCATACCTTGGTTGAGTCAGGTTCCGGCTGTACTTCAGGCATGGTACCTGGGTTCCGAATCAGGCAATGCCATTGCTTCAGTGCTTTCAGGCGAGACCAATCCATCCGGTAAGTTGCCGTTCTCTTTTGGGGTGAAACTGACCGATTACGGCGCTCATTCGTTTGACAAGCTATGTTTCCCCGGCGACAGCGTTAAAGAGGTATATATGGAAGATATTCTGGTGGGCTACCGCTGGTTCGATACCAAAAATATTGCACCTCTTTTTCCCTTTGGTTACGGTCTTTCATACACTACTTTCCAATACGGGAAGGCCTCGGTTGATAAACCCAAATACACCAAAAATGATGTAGTAAAAGTCTCGTTTACCCTGACCAATTCAGGAAAGAGCAAAGGATCAGAAGTGATTCAGCTGTATGTTCAGGAAAAGACTCCATCGGTTATCCGTCCGATCAAAGAGTTGAAAGGCTTTAGCAAGATCAGGCTGGAGGCCGGTGAAAACAAGGTTGTTGAGGTGGAATTGCCCGTCAGCCAATGGGGCTTCTATGACGAAATAGGCAAACAATGGAAGATCAATCCCGGTCAGTATGTGATTAACCTGGGCGCCTCTTCACGCGACATCAAACAACAAATACCAGTGACTGTGGAATAAAATCAGTAAAACACAAAGAATAAACCACCCGGGAATTATAGGATAAACATTCTGCTCCCGGGTGGTTTTATTGTTTAATGTATCTATACTGCCGGTTGAAGCAATTCTATTTCAATTAGCCGAAAAACCGAGCAACTGATCATCCGGAGAGACTAAATACCACTGATCTTTTCCCAACTCATGTTTGAGGATGAATATGTTTTTGCCGGCCGTACGAACTTTGAAATAATCGGCAACAGGCATGTCTGGTGTAACTTGTGTCTGGTACCACCGATCTGCTATTTCCCGGATTTCATGCTTAACATTCATCCAGTAAAAACATACCGGATATTCCTCCGCCTTATAGCCGGAATGGCACTCCACTTTTATAGGAATCAGTTTCATCAGTTTGCACTATGATCGGGGAACTGCTTTTCAGTTGATGAATATAATCAAACGAATAAACGCACAGCTTATTTAACGGACTGCCACCATGAAAAGTTCATCATGCAAAGCAAAATGCTAGAGTCCCCTGAACTGATAATTGCCGTATATTTAAAATTAAATTATAAATATACGGCAACTAATATAGTCTTTTCAACCTTACCCGTACCACTGCCTGCTGCGTTTGGCGGCCTTAATGCTGTCTATGGCAATGTTCACATTGCTGACCACCTGGAAGTCGAACATACCCACGCAAATGAAGTCGGCGCCGTTGTCATAGGCCCATTTAAAGCCATCCTGCGGTTCGATGGCCCCGGCTGCAAGCACTTTAAAGCCCATTACGGGCACTGTAGCCTTGCTGACAAACTCCACCGTGCGTTCAGGAAAGAGGCAAAACATATTGTTATGGAAACGGTTGTGGTCGAGGTATTCCTTGCCGTCCACCTCGAAGGGGAAGCGGTTTTCACGTGGATGAGCCGACCAGTACTGATCGTGATGCATGGTTTTCATGTAATAATCCGGTATGATTCCCTGGTCTGCACAGGCGATGAGCGATTCCACCGAATGGGCTGCCAGACCTGCCGTATAGCCCTGTTTGCGGATGTATTCCATCATCTCATGGATCACCTCAATGCGTTGATCCCTGACCAGCCAGTCGCACCAATTGCCCTGAACCTGAAGAATGTCGGCCCCTGAGTCGATGGCCTTATCGATAAATTCATAGTAAAGTTTCTTATCCGTGTTTGGACCAACCTGCGAAAGCTTGCTGTTGTCCAGTTTGGGAGCCACCTGCGAAATGACCTTTATTTTGCTGCCCGTCATCTTCTTGTATTTGGCCAGCAGCGGATTGGACGGAAAACCGATATTAATGGTGTTGATACCTGCCTGTTCAGCCAGCATCAGGGTCTCATATACCTTTTGTTCCGTATTGTAAGCTTTAAAAAGAGTCGAAACATAAATCAGGTCACGCGAATGGGCCCATCCCCCGATGAGGTTTCCTCCTGCGATTAACCTGCTGATCTCATGCTTCCCGATTTTTCCCTTGGGCAGTTCGCCTTTCAGATCTTTAAGTGCTGTTTGTTTAACCTGGATGGTTGCTCCCGACATGACATCGACCCCGTAAGTCTTGAAACTGCTGACTGCTCCCCAGCCCAGGGCGCCCAATACCGGAAGGGTAGCCAGGTTCTTCAGCGCCTCGCGTCGGGATGAAATGCCTTCAGTCGCTGCGACAGGAGTTGTTTTACGGCTTCTGTAGATTCCGATGAACGTATCCATGTTGAAGCCTTTTTCAGGATAAAAAGCAAGAAAGAGTAATGCTGATGCTTCAATAAACAGGCGGTCGACGATAAATAAATGCCCTTCCGAAGCATTCATCATCGGATTGCCGACAGGAGGATAGGCAAAATAATACAGGGTCAAAAGAAGGGCTCCCGCCAATGAGGCGAACCGGCTGAACAAGCCAATAAACAGGGCCAGCCCGATAAAAAACAAGCCATACATATTCAGGATGTCAGTCACCTTCAGAAGACCCGGAGAACTGGCCAGCGCATGATAAAAGCCTGAGAGGAATCCTGAGGTATTAAGCAAAAAGCCGGAGGAGGTCCAGTTTCCCTGAAGAATTTTGGAGATTCCTTCGTACAGGAAATGCCATCCAATGGCTATGCGTAAAATGGTGATGAATAATCGCTGATAAAATGTCTTTTGCTCAAGTTCCATAACAGGTTAGTTTGATGGTTGGTTTCTTTTTAAATCAGACGGTTAATTTCAGAATCTTTTCTGAAATAACACAGAAATGGATGAAATATTTGACAGATGGAGGATTACTTCGTGGATTTTTACCACTTGATGCATAAATCATTGGCATTTTTAATCCAATCTCACTATCTTTATAGGCAGAACCCACCACCTAAACCTTCATCATGAACAAGTTTCTTTTATTGCTCGTTATTTCCAGCCTTTATTTTCCCGTCACCGCTCAGGATAAGAATCTGTCCCAACTGACTCAATCTCTATGCGAAAAGTATAAATCCTTTTTCCCCATAGGTGCTGCCGTTTCACCCCGAATACTAAAAAGTGCCGACAGCATGCTGATTATCAGCCAATACAACAGCCTGGTGCCCGAAAATCACATGAAACCCATGTGGATTCAGCCTAAAGAGAATGAATTCAAGTTTGAAAACGCCGATTACATTGTCGCATTTGCCAAACGTCACCAGATGAAAATGCGCGGACATACCCTGGTATGGCATAACCAGACTCCACAATGGTTCTTTAAGGAAGGCGATCAGACGGGTTCGAAGGAAGTCCTGAAAGAACGGATGAAGAAACACATTCAGACTGTTATGTCGCGTTACAAGGATGATGTATATGCCTGGGACGTGGTGAACGAGGCTATTTCGGACCAGACAGGCGAATATCTTCGGACCAGCTCTCCCTGGTATAAAATCCTGGGTGAAGACTACCTGGAAATGGCTTTCCGCTATGCCAGGGAAGCAGCCCCAAACGCGAAACTTTTTTATAACGATTATAACACCTGTTTTCCCGAAAAACGCGGGAACATCATCAAACTAATCAAATCACTGCAGGCCAAAGGCATTAAAATAGACGGCATCGGCATGCAGGGTCACTGGAAGATCGGATCACCTACGAAAGAGCAGATCGAAACGACCATCGACCAGTTTGCCGCCCTGGGGCTCACCGTCCAGATTACCGAACTCGATGTATCAGTTTACCAGTCAGATCAGGACAAACAGGTGGAGATGACTCCTGAACTGGAACAACAGCAGGCCGATTATTACCAAATGTGCTTTGAGGTATTCCGTGCCAAAAAAGATAAAATTTCGGGATTGACTTTCTGGGGCGCTGCCGATAACACTACCTGGCTCAATAATTTCCCGGTCTTTAACCGCAAAAATTACCCGCTCCTGTTCGACACCAAACTGCAACCCAAAAAGGCATTCTTCCAGGTTGTCAATTTTAATCCGCAGACTGCACCAGCTTTGTAATAATTTTCAACCTGCGGGATCACCTGAGTCTGATAGATGCAATAGAAATTCTTCAACATCGTTACCACACGCTTTCTTTTTCACACTCGGTGAAACTTTTTGCCGGTTACGCATCGTATACAGGCCGCCTTGCCGTGCCTATAAGCGTATACCCTAAGTATACAATAAGATTAGAACAAGTATACCTTATGTGTTCCAGAACACACAAGGTATACACAAGGTACACACAAGGTATACACAAGGTATACACAAGGTGACACGAGATCCTTTCCCGATAGGCATCCGAAGGATGAGGCTTTCAGTTCGGCGGTCAATAAAATTTGGTGCGTGTTGAGCCGGGCGGACTGCTGATTAGTCGTTCGGCAATGCAATGTGAGTGATGGTTTTGCGTGCTTAAGGGTTTGAAAATCTTCAGGATTTAATTCTTATCGGTTTGCCTCAAGGTGCTTCAGTACGAAGCGGATTTCAGAATAGCTGTAATCGCTGCCTAAGGCTGAACGAAGTTCATTCATTCCACGAGTCTTTTGTTTTTCGATGCAAGCCAGGATGGCTTTGATTTTTTTAGGTTCCACCAGACGGTTGAGATCCAGCTCGCCGGTGCCGACATAAAGGGCGAGATGTCCCTCGATGGTGGAAACGGCCATGCTACGTTCCTTTGCAATTTCAACGATGGATTGCCCGCTTTTAAAGAGCTGATAACTGGTTTCCTGGGAAGACAGTCCTGCGCTTTCAATTTCTTTATCGGCGCCAACGGGTAGGTCCAATCCTTTTTGGCGTCGATAGGTAATCACTTGTTCCAGGATCTCCCTGCCAAACTGCTGCATTCGGGTTCCGCCCATTCCCTTGACTGCTTTTAAAGCTGATTTGCTTGCAGGAAGGGTCTGTACAATCTCGTGCAGGGTTTTCTGCGGCAGGACACGGCTGATATCAAAATTCAACAGATCGGCTTTTGCTTCGCGCCATTTCTTCAGTTGGGCATATAGCTCAGGATGCATGGTGAAGCTGGATGAACTGCCTGAGGAAGGACCTTTGTAGCCGGTATCAGGTTGTTCGATGGCTGCTTTCGACCGTGTTTCGAGAAAGGTTTTGATCTTAAACCCGTTGGAGCATAATTCGAGGCATACTTTTTTGGTTTGAATCTCCTTGCGGAGTTTATCGGCAGCCTCGTTAAAACTCTTTCGGATGGCCTTGTTGTCAGTATCGAAAGTAGCCTGGGCAAAGGATTGAATAATAACGTGTTCCAGTTTCCCGGAGAAATAGGCGGAAGCTTTCATTACCCGTTCCTGAAGTTGCTCATTCTCTTCGGCATTGGGTGTTTTCGAAATCAACTGATGGATCTGGTGATCGAATTTAGCGGCGACTTCGATCAGTTCGGTCTGCAGGGGCTGAGTCATACTGAGCAATTGGGGTTTAAGCGTACCCAACAGCTGTGCCGAATGTTCCTCACAAAGCTTCAGCAGGTAGTGAATCTGGCGCTGCATGGACTTAAAATCAAACAGATCACCCAGCAGATGCCTTACGTAATCTTTACGCGACTGTTCCAGTTCGGCAGGACCGGGCTGATTTCGTTCAATGTTGTCGGTAAATTGTATGACAGTAGTATCGTTCTTAACACTGAAATCGGCTATCGGGGAGCTGAGGACCAATCCTTCGAGAGTCTTGCAGCGGCTCAGGGCCACATAGACCTGTCCGTGGGCAAAGGAGGCCCGTGCATCGATAATGGCTTTTTCGAAGGTGAGTCCCTGACTTTTATGAATGGTGATGGCCCAGGCCAGCTTGAGCGGAAACTGTGTGAAGGTACCGATGACGTCTTCCTGGATTTCCTGGGTCGTTTCATTGAGGGTATATTTCGCATTTTGCCATTCGGCCCGTTCAACTTCGATAGGAAAGGTTTCTCCGGGGCAAAGCACATGAACAAGATCATCGTCAATTCCGGTTATTTTACCGATTTTACCGTTATAGAAGCGCTTCTCCATGTCGTTTTTGACGAACATGACCTGGGCTCCGACTTTCAAAGCCAGCTCTGGATCGGTGGGGAAGGAGTATTCAGGGAATTCGCCTTTTACGTCTGCGGTGAATCGGTAAACATTGGTTTTCAGGTGATCCAGTTTAGCGTCGTTGATTTGCTGCGACTGGTAGTTGTGTGTGGTGAGGGTGATGTAGCCCTCCTTTTCTTCAGGATTAAAGCCGGGAATATAGCGTTTGTTTAATTCCTGAAGGGTTTCCATGTCCATGCGGTTTTCGCGCACTTTATTCAGTAAATCGATAAACCGCTGGTCGCTTTGCCTGAAGATGTGATTCAGTTCGATGCCTACAAATTTGGATCGTCTCAGGGCACGGCTGCTGAAGAAGAAGCAAGTGTCGTAATAAGCTCTCAGCATGGCCCAATCCTCTTCCTTGACAACAGGAGCCAATTGCTGCAGGTCGCCGATCATGAGCAACTGAACTCCGCCAAAGGGTTTGAAACGGTTTTTATAGCGGCGCAGCACTTCATCAATTCCGTCCAGAATGTCGGCACGAACCATGGAAATTTCGTCGATTACGAGCAGGTCAAGGCTGCGGATGATGTTGATCTTTTCGCGGCTGAAGCGTTTGATTCCGGCAGCAACATTGCCATCTGCAGGGACAATCATGGGTCGCTGCTGATCGGGATCCACGGGTATCTGGGGTCCGAACGACATCTGGAAAAATGAATGGATTGTGACGCCGCCTGCATTGATGGCCGCCACACCGGTTGGAGCAACAACCACCATCCGTTTCGGTGAAAGTATCTTAAGGTTACGTAAAAAAGTGGTCTTGCCGGTTCCGGCTTTGCCGGTCAGGAAAATATTCTGATTGGTATATTGCAGAAAGTTAAAAGCAAGTTCAAGCTGGGGATTTGATTCGTATTGCATTATAGGATTGGTATTTATTTGGGACAATGTATCCCCGCTTATTTGTGAATTGTTTTCCTGAGATTTGTCTATCAACAAAGGTAAAGAATTTCAGTCGGATATATCGTTTTCATAAGTTGACAATGTATCAATCATCAATTGCTTTCAGAACAAATGAGGGATGGCATTTAAAACAAACAGCCCCGTCATTAAAGTATTCGAGTGAGACTTATTTGGACATAGCGTGTTGGAGGTTATTAAGTGTATAAGCTTTAGAAGAGATTGAACACCAGTAATTCCTTAGGAAGATGAACACTTTGAGATGAATCAAACGACAAAATTCCCAGCAAGATATTCAATTAATTATCGCTAATTTATTACGTCAAATGGTTTATTTATCGTAAATTAACTGCGTTAAAACGGGACACACCTAAAACCAATATATGATTGAAAGAATGAACAATCGCCGCGATTTCATGAAGAAATCGCTGATAGCCATTGCAGGCATTACCATAATTCCACGGCATGTTTTAGGCGGAAACGGGTTTCTTGCCCCCAGTGATCAGTTGACCAAGGCCATAATCGGCGTCGGGAGTATGGGACAGAATCACATTGTCTACGAAGGGACCCGCTTACTTGCCATTTGTGACGCCGATAAAGATCATTTATCATCTACACTAAAAAAAGTAGGTTCGGAAGTGAAAGGATTTTCCGATTTCCGTGAATTGCTTCTCCGTCCTGAAATCGATATCGTGCACATCGCCACACCACCTCACTGGCATGGAATCATGTCGGTGATGGCTGCACAGGCAGGTAAAGATGTGTGGTGCGAAAAACCCATGACCCGTACCATTGGTGAAGGGAAACGGGTTGTTGAAGCGATGAATGCAACGGGAAAAATGTTCAGGCTCAATACCTGGTTCAGGTTTAAAGATAATTTTTATGGATTGGGCACTCCGGTAAAGCCTTTGAAGAAAGTAATCGACAGTGGCGTGTTGGGCTGGCCTTTGAAGGTTACCATTAGCGGAGTGACAGGTTTTGACTGGAAATTCTACTGGGTTGGGAAAACCAACCTGACCCCTGAGCCCGTTCCTGAAGTACTCGACTACAACATGTGGCTCGGACCGGCTCCCGACAAGCCTTATAACCCTCACCGTGTTCATCAGACTTTCCGCGGATACTGGGATTATGACAGCGGCGGCCTGGGTGATATGGGACAACATTACATCGATCCGGTGCAGTATATGCTTGGGAAAGATCATACAAGTCCGGTAAAAGTGGAAGTGGATGCCCCCCAGCAGGATTATGATGCAGCCGGGACATGGAGAAGGATTACCTATACCTATGCAGATGGAGGTCAAATCATACTGGATGGGGAAAATAAGGATCAGAGTGCGGCTTACATCGAAGGTCCAAACGGAAAGATATACAAAGGGTTTAAATCGGACATTCCAAACCTGCAGGCACTGATTGATACGCTTCCAGATCCTGAACCCCAGATAGGTGTGTTCAGCGAATCGGTTCGGACACGTCAGAAATTTGCGCTTAATGAAATGAATGGATTCCGTTCAGCAACCATTGTGAACATGGGCGGAATTGCCTTGCGACTGGGACGGACACTTGAATTTGATCCTGTAAGTCAGACTTTTGTAAACGATGAGGAAGCCAATAAGCTGATCAATCAACCGATGAGGGGGGAATGGAGGATTTAGTTCAAAGTTTCAAGTTCAAAGTTTCAAGTTTCAAGTTACGGGTTACGAGATACAGGTTATGAATTGCAAATTTATATTCACAAAACACAAATGAAATGATAAAAATTACAACAAAGATATTGGTCGCATTACTGGCTCTTTTGCTTATTACTCCTGCTTTTGCACAGGATAACCGCAGTCTTGAGACTAAAGTGGCTGATGCCCTGGCTCAGTTTCCTGCCCAAAACAGCGATCACACCAATAAGCTCATGGTTCAGATGATTGAAACCGGAGCGGCAGGAATTGCAAGGTTTTGCGATCTGGTCGTCCCCCCGGGAACCGGCAATGATACACAGGCCCGAATGGCACTGGAGAGCCTGGCACAGTATGCCGGGGCTCCAAATCGTGAAAATGAACGGAAGCTGGTTGAAAGTGCATTGCTTTCGGCTACCGAAAAAGCAACAGATAAAGAGGTCAGTGCATTTTTTATTCGGCGGCTGCAGTATTGCGGTGGTGTAGCATCGGTATCAGGCCTTGAGAAATACCTGAATTCAAGTGATTTATATGCCCCAACCCTGGCGGCCTTAATCAGCATTGGGAAACCGGAGTCAGGAGCCTTAATTCTGAAAAGCATCCGGGATAAAAAGGATATGCAGCAGATCGCGATGGTAAAAGCATTGGGTCAGCTGAAATATCAACCGGCTGAATCTTATTTGATTGAACTTACTCAAACTGCAAAAGTGGATTTGCTGAAACAGGTGTATGCCTCCCTGGCTGCTATCGGGGGAAAATCTTCACTCCCGACTTTCGAGGCAGCTGCGAAGGCAGTTAAGTTTCATTCCGATGAGGCAGAAACAATAGTGGCCTATCTTCAGTATGCCAAACGTTTGGCAGAACAGGGTGAGACTAAACTAAGCAATCCGTTGTGCGAGGCTGTAATGAAAAACTGTGTTCAGGACAATCAAATGGTCTATCGTTCATCGGCGATGGCTGTGCCGGGATTTGGAACCAATGATTTATTTCTGAAAGAAATTCAGCATAAGGATAAAGTTTACAGGATATCTGTATTAAATAATACTGCTTCTCAATTGAGCAGCGCCAACATTGGATCGTGGGTTAGTGTGATGAAAAAAGCCTCCCCCGAAACGCAGGCTGAGATTATGCATTTCCTGGCCAATCGTACTGAAGGTGAAGTGCTGCAAAAAGCTATTCTACCCAATCTGGGTGCAACCGATGAACGGGTACGGACGGAAGCTATACGTTCTTTGGCTGTGAATCAAAAGGCTAAGGCAGTTCCGGTTTTGCTTAATCAGTTGAAGAAAGCCAATACCGCTACCGATAGGACAGAAATTGAGAATGCATTGCTGACTACCTGTTCTGTAAAGGAGAGCGGTTTGCTGGTGGCACAGCTCGAAGGGATGAACGATGCCGGGAAAGTAGTTCTCATTAACGTACTGGGAAGTCGTAGTGCCACTGAAACCTACCCGCAAATGGTGAAATATTGCAAATCAGAGAATTCAGCAATACGACTGGCGGCTTCTGCTGCACTCGTAAGTGTTTCAGGACCTGAGAATGCTGCAGAATTAATAGAAATACTTAAAGGGAATATTGTTTCTGAAATAGCTGATAATATTCAGAAGGCATTAATCGCCATTTATTCTGGACCGAAGAAACCGGATGCAAACCTGGTACTTAAAGAGATACAAGATGAGAAGGAAAATAGAATAGCTAGAAACGTAAGTACCGGGGAGGAAAAGGTGGTGTCAAAAGCTGGACACAACGGTGGATTGACTGAAAAATTGATTCCTGTACTTGCTTCACTGGATACTCCGAAAGCACTAAAGATGGTTGTTGATTTGCTGAAGGACGGCAGTCCTGCAGAGCGTGAAGCAGCGTTTGTATCCCTGTCGAACTGGAAAGATGTATCAGCAGCACCACGCCTATTTGCCGTGTTCACCGATCCCGCGATGAAATTAAGCCGGATGAATGCGATGAAAGCTTATCTGAAGATTATACTGAATTCGAATTTACCTGACGATCAGAAATTACTGATGATCGGGAAACTGATGCCTGCATCGGCAAACGCAGAAGAAAGGACACAGGTAATAGAAGCCGCAGGGAATGTAAAGACCTTCCTTTCACTCGTTTTTGTGTCGCAATATATCGACGATCAGGAGCTGGGAGCAAAAGCAGCTTCAACGGCTAAATATCTGGCATTACCCTCTTCAGGAATGAAAAATGGACTGACCGGGGAATTTGTCTCAGGAGTACTGACCAAAGTGATGAGTAAAATGACCGGCCCTGACAGTCAGTATGACGTCATTGATGTGCGGGAATACCTTGAAAAGATGCCTAAGGAAAAGGGATATGAGAGTATTTTTAACGGCAGGGATTTGAGCGGCTGGCATGGGTTGGTGAAAAATCCGGTTATCAGGGCAAAGATGAGTCAGGACGAGCTGGCCAAGGCCCAGGCTGAGGCAGATGTGAAGATGCTGACTAACTGGTCTGTAAAGGACAGTTGCATTGTTTTTAACGGCGATGGCGATAACCTGTGCACCCGGAAAATGTACGGTGATTTCGAGATGCTGGTTGATTGGAAAATAAGCAAAAACGGCGATAGTGGCATATACCTTCGCGGTTCACCACAAGTTCAAATCTGGGATACTTCCCGTGTTGATGTCGGAGCACAGGTGGGGTCAGGCGGATTGTACAACAACCAGAAGAATGCGAGTAAACCTTTGGTACTGGCCGATAATGCCATTGGCGATTGGAATACCTTCCGCATAAAAATGGTTGGAGAACGGGTAACGGTATACCTGAACGGAGTTCTTGTTGTCGACAATGTGGTGATGGAAAATTACTGGGATCGATCAATTCCAATATTTGCAAAGGATGCCATTGAATTGCAGGCCCACGGCACCAACCTTGCATTCCGTAATTTGTTTGTGAAAGAATTGAATGCCAATGAAAATCAACTAAGCCGGGAGGAAGAAACTGACGGATTTAAGCTGTTATTTAACGGGAAGGACCTCAATAACTGGATCGGCGACAAAATAGATTATGTTCCTGAAAACGGAATGATAGTGGTGAGTCCCAAAGAAGGTGGTCATGGCAATATTTTCACTGAAAAGGAATACTCCAATTTTATTTTCAGGTTTGAATTTCAGCTGACTCCCGGGGCAAACAATGGACTTGGTATTCATGCGCCGCTTGAAGGCGATGCAGCATATGTCGGCAAGGAATTACAGATTCTTGACAACACCGCCGATATATACAAGGATTTACAGCCTTATCAGTACCATGGTTCTGTTTACGGGGTTATTCCGGCAAAGAGAGGATTTCTTAAACCTGTGGGCGAATGGAATTATCAGGAAGTGATTGTTAAAGGGGACGATGTTAAAATAACCCTGAACGGCACCGTTATTCTGGATGGAAACATGAAAGAAGCCAGCAAGAACGGAACGGTCGATCATAAGGATCATCCCGGATTACTGCGCCACAAGGGAAATATCGGTTTCCTGGGACATGGGTCGGACTTGAAATTCAGAAATATCAGGATAAAAGAATTGTAATCCAATATTTTGACCAATGATAAAAAAGAGAGTTTTAAAAACCCAGAATAACCAAAAGGCAAAGCAGAACCGCAGTGTTACTATCTTTGGCAATATTCTCCTTTTTTTTGGTGCTATTCTGATCATTTCGTCCATGATTTATCTGTTGGTCAATCTGAATAAGTCAGATAAACAGGTTCGATTTCTATTGCCTGTTATTGTTGGTGGAATATTGCTTGTGCTTATTAGTCAGTTAATTAATCCCTGGAGACATAAGCTGCGCCGGAAAAGGAACAAACTCTTCATGTGAATTGCTCAAAGTCTATTGGCTATAATTCTTAACTGCTAATATCAATAGTTTAAAATGAACCCTTAGTTTTATGAGAAAGTATATATTAAGTTTTGTGGTTTTGCTTTTTTGCCTTGGATCGGTTTTTTCACAGTCTATTACTACTGCAGAAATCGATCAGTTGGTTGAACGAACGATGAAAACCTTTCAAGTACCCGGAATGGCTGTTGCTGTGGTGAAAGACGGGAAGGTGATACATTTAAAAGGCTATGGTGTCCGTTCATTAAAGTCCGACAAAAAGGTAGATGAAAATACTTTGTTTGGCATTGCTTCGAATAGCAAGGCCTTTACTGCCGCCACACTGGCTATTTTGGTCGATTCGAAGAAATTGTCGTGGAACGATAAAGTAATCAAATACATCCCTGAATTCAGGATGTATAATCCTTATGTGACGGAAGATTTTACCATCCGCGATTTGCTCACTCACCGCAGTGGACTGGGACTGGGTGCAGGGGACCTGATGATCTGGCCCGATTCGACTGATTTTACCATAAAAGATATCATCTACAACCTGAAGTATTTAAAACAGGTTACACCCTTCAGAACAAAATTTGATTACGACAATTTACTCTACATGGTTGCCGGCGAGGTGGTAAGCCGCGTATCAGGTTTGAGTTGGGAACAGTTTGTAGAGGAGCAAATTATGAAACCCCTGGCGATGAATCATTCTGCAGCTTCCTGGTCACGATTAAAAGATAAGACCAATGTGATTGACGGGCATGCATTTGGTGATAAAAAGCTTCAGGTGGTGACCCGGCATGACCTGCCTTCGGGTGAATGTTCTGCCGGAGGGATCTATTCAAGTATTTCAGACATGAGTAAATGGATGATCACTCAGCTAAATAAGGGGAAATACGGTGAAGACCTGAAAAATCAACTTTTCAGTTCAGGTACTCAAAAAGAAATGTGGGGTGCACAAACCAATATGCCGGTCAGGCCAGATAAGTATGACAGTCATTTCAACGCCTATGGATTGGGCTGGTTTCTGACGGATGTGAAAGGTACCAGGCAGGTCAGTCATACCGGCGCTATGGAGGGAATGGTCACCCAGGTGACCCTTCTCCCGGAATTAAAACTCGGTATCGTCGTATTGACCAATCAGGAATCCGGGGCAGCGTTTAGTGCTGTAACCAATACGATTAAAGATAGCTATCTCGGTTTTGTACCTGAAGACTGGGTGTCGCACTACGACACACTGGTGACTAAAAATGAGAAGGAATCGGATGAATTGTCGAAGAGAATCCAGATCGAAGTGGATAATGTTCTAAACTCAGGGAATTCAAGATTTGATGTGAATACCTATGAGGGGCAATTCAGGGACGATTGGCTGGGAAATGTGAAGATTTCATCGGATCACGGGAAACTATGGTTTCATTCAGTCCGATCGCCACAGTTGAGGGGCGAGATGAGCTTTTACAAAGGCAACACATTTGTAGTTAAATGGATTAACCGGAGCATGAATGCAGATGCTTTTGCGATTTTCGACCTTGATACAGAAGGCAAAGCAAGCGGATTTCATATGAAAGCGATTTCTCCGTTAACGGATTTCAGTTACGATTTTCAGGATTTAAATTTCAGGAGGATAGAGATCCAATGACAAAGGGGAACCAGAACAAGGTTGTGTTTTTTGCAACTCGTGAAGATTTCAGAAAGTGGTTGGGTAGAAATCACCGGGATGAAATTGAATTGCTGGTGGGTTATTATAAAGTGGGATCTGGACGACCAAGCATGACCTGGTCAGAATCGGTTGATGAAGCCTTATGTTTTGGCTGGATTGATGGTATTCGCAACACCATTGATCCAGAAAGTTACTGCATCCGTTTCACCCCGAGAAATCCGAAGAGTAATTGGAGTGCTGTCAACATCAAAAAGGTGGAGGAATTAATCAGGCTGGGTAGAATGCAACCGGTAGGGCTTGATGCATTTGAAAATAGAAAAGCTGAAAAGTCAGACATTTACAGCTATGAAAACCAGCCAGAGAAATTAGAGGACTCCCTCGAGGCCAGGTTTCAGATACATCGCGATGCCTGGATTTATTTCACCTCACGTGCTCCATCCTATCAAAAGACCTGTATTTATTGGGTGATGAGTGCGAAACTGGAAACAACAAGGGAGGCAAGGCTTACGAAACTAATCAAAGCCTGTGAATCCGGAGACAGAGTATTCTAAAGTAAAATATAATTACAACTAATTGTACATATATTTGTTAATGAGACCCAAAGAAGTTTTGTTTATTTGGCAAACAAGACAATAATTATTCTATTTTCGCGTCAACTTGAGAAAAGGACAATACAATTTCAGTTACTATTGTTATTTTTAACGCCGGAATAAAAATCAAATGATTTAATAATTTAGGAATTTACAACCAGTAATAATATTTTAATACATTCAAAATGAGATCATTATTTATTTGTCTTGCTATATTGGTGGGTTTTTCAGGGTGTGTGCATAAAAACAAGGTTCCTACAGCTTCCCGGGAATCCGGGACAAATCCATCACAGCACGAAGTAAAAGTTGAAGAAGTCATTCAGGCAAGTAATTATACCTACCTGAAAGTTAGTGATAACGGTGCAGAGAACTGGTTGGCTGTTACTAAGCAGGAAGCAGCCGTCGGCGAAACTTATTACTTTAATCAGGCCCTGGAGATGCAAAATTTCAACAGTAAGGAATTGAACCGTACTTTCCCATCCATCTATTTTGTTCAGGAAATTAGCAAACAGCCAATTATCGCTGGCATACCAACCCCTGCAAATCACAAAGGAAAGGGTAATTTAGTAAAGGCTGAAGGAATATCGGTTGCACCTGCCGCCGGAAGTGTTTCGATTTCTGAACTGTTTGCCAAAAAAGAGACTTACTCAGGGAAAACAATTCAAATGAAAGGTCAGGTCGTGAAAATTAATAATGAAGTGATGGGGAAAAACTGGATACATATTCAGGATGGAACAGGAACTTCTGAGGATTTTGATTTGACTGTTACCACGCTTGATAAAGTTGCCGTAGGAGATGTTGTGACATTTGAAGGACCAATCACCTTAAAGAAAGATTTTGGTTACGGTTATTATTATGAAGTCATCATGGATGGCGCCAAACTGGTAAAATAAGCATTAGGAAAAAGGAAAAACAAATAAGGAACGTTGTATGGTTATCCTTATAGTACAATTAGAAATACCCTGTTGAAATTTTACATTCCAGCAGGGTATTTCTCTTTTTTCTAATTAGGGTCTGCCGAAAAGCCGGATGGACCCCAATAG
>Ga0302293_10000579_pt1 | contig 19312 bp, 18 predicted proteins | sample III_Fen_N2_2_FD_198758 | JGI IMG/M metagenome (GOLD analysis project Ga0302293, IMG submission 198758) | Peat permafrost microbial communities from Stordalen Mire near Abisko, Sweden - III_Fen_N2_2 | ecosystem: Environmental > Terrestrial > Soil > Wetlands > Permafrost | place: Sweden: Abisko...
TGTTCCAATTTGTTCCAAAACCAATTTTAAATAATCCTGTTTTCTCGAGTCGATTACCACTAAATACTTCAAATGTTGTTTCGTTTACATATACCACACCCGAAAATTTTTCTTCTGAAATTAAAACCCCATCTTCCGTCATTATCATTTGAGTATTTCCGTTTTCGTCTGTTTTTTTTGTGTCAACAAGTTTTGTGTTATTAGGATAACGAGCCAATAAACCTTCATCAAAAGTCATAGGATTAACGTTTCTATTGAAAAGATTTCTTAGGTTCATTTTCTTGGTCGTTTCGGGGGGTAAGAAGTGGCGATCTGCCAGCACTGAACTTGAATAGAATCTCCAAGCTTGTATGTCAACCCGTCTGACGCAAAACCTGTGTCAGAAGCCATTATTCTTTCCGTCCGAGATCGTGTTGTCATAAGTTAGTCGTGTTAAATAATCTATTTCCTGTGTCTGTCCCGCCCTTTCCAACATATTTGTTTTCTGAAATTCGCAAAGCGAAAAAGTAAATGTCAGAATATTTTTCTGAAAGATGTAAAGCATCTTTTTGCATTATCAAAGTCGCAACAAATATTTTTCTTGGTTTACTTTTTAGTAAATGTTCGATTGCTATTTCGATGCTCCTGCCTGTGTTTATCACTGCGTCAACTACGATGATGATTTTATTTTCTAAATCAGTGTTCTCAATTTCTGCTACAGGAAAAAATTGGCTATCGGTAAACACGCTTCTTACACCTTCTGCCGCATAAAGTCCTGCTCTCATTAGTGCAAATACTACAATGTCGTTTTTGTGCGCTAACTCGCCACCTGTTTTAATTCCTTGAACGTGTTTGATTTCTGTTTCTGTCAGTTCAAATTCATCAAGCATTTGATAAGCCAAGTATTTTCCCATTTCAAAATGGATTTTACAAAGTTCTATTGAGCTTATGTCTGTCCGTCTTGACTGTGTCGCCAATAATTGAACTGCGTTTTTATTTGTAAATACTCTTATTGCCATTGTTATAAAGCTAAAATTTGTTCTGCTATTTCTGTTAAGTTGGTTGCTGGAATATCGGAATGAAAGTAGTTTGAAAATGAAATCTGTTTAAGATTTGAAATTTCATTTACAAAAGGAATGAAATCTTTGTTTTGCTTTTCGTTTACTACTAAATAGGAATTGTCTGCCGCTTTCAACATTTCGAAATCTATCATTGTGTCGCCAAACGCAAACACTTCTTTATTTGCGTTTTTAATTGCATTTGCAATTATTCCTTTTGCTTGTTTGTCAATTATAAAGTTGTCAGCAGGAAAATAGTTGCCGCCAATTAAGTGCATAAAGTCAAGCGAATGATTGTTGATTACATTTTGCCAACTCTGAGAGATACCCGAAGTAATTAAGATAAGTTGAACCTTATCTTTAATCGTTTCTATAAAAGAAAGAAATTCAGGATAGATACTTACACGACTAGCACTTTGAATGCAAGCAAGATTGTATTTTTCTCTTTCAATTTTTGAATAATACAAAGCCACATTGTAAAAGGCATCAAAGGTATAGCCGTATTGTTTAAAAATGTTTTTGATGTCGTTGAATTCAAGGTTTAAATACTCAAAAAAAAACTTAGTGCTGTCAGTAGGAATTAAAGTTCTGTCTCCGTCAATTATAACATAGAAAGATTTTTGGCTTGCAGCCACAAACCTTTCTATGTTTGCTTTTACTCGTTTTATATTTTCTTCTTGTGATAACATTCGCGTTTATGTGGTGATGTAATTGCAAATAAATTCTGCACATTCTTTAGTGTCAGTTGTCTGCAAAATGTGCAAGTTCACTTTATGGTTATTGCAAAACTGTTGAAGTTCTTGCAACTCAAATGCAACCCAATCGGAAATTGTTCGTGCAGAGTGATCGCGTTTTTTATCTCTGTCATTTTGTTGTCTTTGGAAAATAGTTTCTGTTGGAAAATTCAAATAGATGTAATCAGTATAGAAAGTTTTATCCTTTTCAGTCATTACATTTTCAAACTCGTTTTCTCCTTTTGCAAATACTAAATGTCCGTCAATGATTATGTGTTTACGTTCTTTCGTTTGAAATTCAAACGCTTTGTCAATTGCTTTCTCTCTATAAAAATACTTGTCTGTATCAGAAAGTTTTTTGAATTGTTCCAATGTCAAACCGGCTGAATTGATTACAAGTTTCGAACCTTCTAACCAAATTACATTAGAAGTTAGCAAGCTAACTTCTTTTAGAATTGTGGTTTTGCCAGTTCCACTAACTCCATATAAACCGATGCGTTTAAGATTGTCCATTGAGTTCGGTCTTTAAAAAATCTATAGCTTTTGAAACCAACTTCAAAATTCTGTCGTCCGGTTGTTGACCTGCTTTTACGGTTTGGAGCCCCATCATTGGTGTGCAAGTTTTGCAAGAAGTAGTGAACGTATTTTGATTGAGATAATTTTTTACTTTGTCAAAACTTATATCATCGTCAAGGATTATTCCTTCTTGGTCTTGTGATAACTTGGCAATTCGTGAACACATAAAAAGTCGTTTCCGTTCAAGCGTAACACAATGTTTTCTATACCAACAATAGTCAAACATTTCTTGTGCTTTGATGTCGTCTACGACTTCGTTTCCTAACCATTTATCCCATTCTTTGTCAGTCCGCAAACTCAATTCAATATGTGGTGCAAATTTGTCAAGGTAGGATTTCCAGAGTTGAGTTAATTCTTCGCTGTCAAAGTAGATACTGATCGTTAGCTTGTCTATGAACTGCAAGGTTTCTTTTCTGATGTTTTGCGGTGTCAATCCGTGAGAAACAACTTCAATTCTCTGAATGTTGTCAAACTTTGAAAACTCTTTCAAAGCTGTCTCCAAAACGTTTTGGTTGAATGTTGGTTCTCCGCCTAAAACTCCCAAACTTCCAATTTTGATGTTCAGTCGTTGCAAGTGAGAAAGTCCAATTACAATTTCTGAAATAATGTCGTTACTCTGTGCTGGGTTGGGTTGATGCGGAATGTAAAAGCCGCAATTATCGCAACGTAAATGACACTTAGAAGTAATTGAAACTTCTAATTCCCTTATTCTGTAAGTCAGGTCGACTTGGTCATATGCCAGTCCTTGAACTTTGGGTTTCATTTTTAATTTTAGTCAAACTGTTTGAATTTTGCATTGGCGTTAAAGAATAGTCGATAACCCCTCTATTTTCGAATACTCCCTTGCCCTACTAATATTAACCGAATAAGCATAAAAATCTAGATTTCAATACAATAACATCAAAAAGAACAAGTGTTTATTACACTTTACGCACCTCATTTTTACTGAAAGCCTTACAAATCATTAGGGTAGTTCACTCTTACTCCCCTGCCTTTTTAGGCACTAAACCTACCCATTCCCCCACATCCAAACAACCGTATAAATACGGTATTTTCACTGCGGTAAACCGCAAAATTGGACGCGTGAATTTGGGGCATGAGTTTAACTCAAACCAGGTTTTTTGATGAACAATAAGGGGGAAAAGCGAGAACTCGAGACGCGTTACACCTCGTTGTCGTTGTGGAACTCCAAGGTCTCTTTTGCCTGATCTTCGGGTTTTTGTTTGCGGTCTACGAAGCGCTCCAGGTACTTTAAACCATTGGTGATTAAGACAAAACCTACGGTGAGGATGCCCGCCGAGAGCAAATAACCCAAACCGCAAAGCACGCCTATGGCTGCAATGAACCAAATGAAGGCCGCGCTGGTAATGCCCACCACTCGATCGCTTTGTTTGAAGATCACACCTCCGCCCAGGAATCCGATTCCGGTAATGATTTGTCCGATAACGCGCGTGGGGTCGGCTTTTTCACCGAAACTGATGCCCACCAAAGTGAAAATGGCTACGCCCACACAAATGAGCACGTGTGTTCGAATGCCGGCCGCTTTGTTTTTGATCTCACGATCTATTCCCACAATGGTTCCGCAAGCGGTTGCCACCAGAATTTCGGGTAGCATTCTGAGCAAAAAATCAAGTTCCTTTAGGATCATGTCGTGAGATTATGATTGAATCAATTCGGTAATCAAACTCGGTGGTCGACCAATCACCGCCTGGTTTCCTTTCACCACAATCGGTCGTTCCATCAATTCAGGGTACTTGATCATGGCTTTGATCCACTGTTTGGGAGTCATTTTCCGGTCGGCAAATTTGGTCTTGTAAATCTCTTCTTTGGTGCGCACCAACTGCACAGGCTTGATGCCCAATTTCGCAATGAGTTCTGCCAATTGTTCTTCAGTCAAGGGATGTTTCGTGTATTCAATGATTTCCACTTCATCGCCCAGACCTTCGAGTAGGCACATTCCTTCGCGACTTTTGGAGCACCTCGCGTTGTGGTAAATTTGAATTTTTTCTTTTGACATGGGAATGAAACTTGGAGCGTAAAGGTAGTGGGAAAAATAAAACGAATTCGTTTACGAAACGAACCGTTTAAGATGTCATTAAGTTAAGGGATAAACTCGCACTTGAGTATGGTAAGATTGGGTAAAGCAATTGGATTGTACGCTGAAATTTAATTCGATTGACGATTATTTATTGATTTTGCCACAGATTTCTCAGATTTTCACAGATGAAATCTGTAGATCAATTTAAAGTCTATACGCTAGTGTAAAGTCCAATATCTGTGGTAAACTATAATTGCTTTTCTTATGCTATTTTGAAAAATGGTTGTTTGCCAAGCATAATCCTTAATTCCGAACCACCTTAACTTAAAGAGATTGGCCTCAGGCAGATGAAGGAGTAAGCAAAACATCCTTTTACGTCAATTCTTAGCCGCTCGTGAAAAACAAGTAATCCATTTCAGCCGATCAACTGACTATACAACGCAAAGTTTTCGTTGAGGTATTGGAATGAAAATCCGAATTCATGCAAGCGATCAAAAATAGGTTGTAACAACAACCGGTCTTGCAACTCAATGACCACCACTGCCGGACCACTTTCGCGGTTGTTTTTCTTGGAAAACTGAAAGTAGGTGATGTCGTCATCGGGACCTAAAATTTGGGTTACGAAGGTTTTTAATGCGCCCGGACGTTGCGGAAATTCAATGAGGAAATAGTGCTTCATGCCGGCGTGTAACAGCGCGCGTTCCTGAATTTCGGGCATGCGCAGAATGTCGTTGTTGCTTCCACTCACAATGCACACCACATTTTTTCCCGCAAATTCGGTCCCTGATTCTTCCAAAGCGGCAATGGTCAATGCTCCTGCAGGTTCTACCACCAAGGCTTCTTCGTTGTACAAGCGCAAAATGGTAGCACATACTTTTCCTTCGGGAACGGTTCTGATTTCGTCTAAATGCGCTTTGCAAATCTCGAAGGTCAATTCACCGACACATTGCACGGCGGCGCCATCTACAAATTTGTCGATCGTGGCCAATCGGGTTACTTCACCGTTCTGAAGCGCGGTTTTCATAGATGCTGCTCCGGCAGGTTCCACACCAATGACTTTGGTTTGCGGACTCAACTGTTTCAACACCGTTAATAATCCCGCTGCCAATCCGCCACCACCGATGGGAACCAACACCACATCAATAGGCGAATCGGTTTGTTCCAACAATTCCAAACCGATTGTTCCTTGTCCGGCAATCACCAACGGATCGTTGAACGGATGAATGAAGGGCAAACTGTTTTTCTCGGAATAAGCAAGCGCTGCCGAATACGCCGCATCGAAGGTATCTCCGCATAATTCAACCGAAACCCACGATTTCCCGAACAATTTTACCTGATTGATCTTTTGTTTGGGCGTTGTTTCCGGCATGAAAATGGTTCCGTTCACCCCCATTTCGGCACAAGCAAATGCTACTCCCTGCGCATGATTTCCGGCACTGGCGCATACAATTCCTACTGCTTTTTCATGCGGAAGTAAAGCGTTCATTTTGGTAAATGCTCCTCTTATTTTGTAGGATCGAACACGTTGTAAATCTTCGCGTTTCAGCCACACGTGCGCGCCCGATTGCTGCGAAAGCTGTTCGTTGAGCAATAGCGGAGTAACCGGAATTACCCCGCGTAGGGCTGTTGCTGCTTGTTTGACTTGATAGAGATTAACCATGAACCACTTCGGTTTTTGGTCGCAACTTGCGCACTTCGCGACCCGTTTGCCACAATTCAGAATCGTGGATTTCTTTCAATTCCGTGTTCAGGGTTTCGCGGTAATCGGCTTTGCTTCCGGCGGCGATCACACGAGCGGCTTCTCGGCCCGATTTTACTTCTTCGTACAAAGATTCAAATACCGGAAGGGCAGCATCGCGGAATTTCCCTTTCCAGTCCAACGCGCCACGTTGTGCGGTTACCGAGGTGTTGGCATACATCCAATCCATCCCGTTTTCGGCCACGAGTGGCATCAAACTTTGGGTCAATTCTTCCACGGTTTCATTGAAGGCTTCCGATGGAGAATGTCCGTTTTTGCGCAAGACCTGGTACTGTGCTTCGAACATTCCGGCCAAGGCGCCCATTAAAATGCCACGTTCGCCCGTGAGGTCGGAATAGACTTCTTTGCGAAAATCGGTTTCAAACAGATAACCCGATCCTACTCCGATTCCGAGCGCGATGGCTGTTTGTTTAGCTTTTCCGGTGAAATCCTGGTAGACCGCTATGCTCGAATTGATCCCTTCACCTTTCAAAAACAAACGTCGGAGCGATGTTCCGGATCCTTTCGGAGCCACCAATACCACATCTACATCTGCCGGAGGAACAATGCCTGTTTGTTCATGAAAAGTGACTCCGAATCCGTGCGAAAAGTAGAGTGTTTTTCCGGTTGTCAAGTGCGGTAAAACGTCCTTCCATGCATCAATTTGACCAGCATCTGAAAGCAGGTAACAGATCACGGTAGCTTGTTTACTTGCCGCTGCGATGTCAAACAAGGTTTCTCCCGGAATCCAGCCGTCTTCTACCGCTTTTTGCCAGCTTTTTCCGCCATCGCGCTGACCAACAATGACGTTAAAGCCGTTGTCTCTGAGGTTTAACGATTGCCCCGGACCTTGCACTCCGTAACCGATCACGGCGATGGTTTCATTTTTTAATGCCTCGAGTGCTTGTTCGAGTGGAAATTCTTCGCGGGTAACTACTTGTTCTGCTACTCCTCCAAAATTGATTGTTGCCATTTTTCTTGTTATTTGATTATACTAATTCGTTGATAAATGCTTCCAATGTTTTCATCGGTTTGGTGACCGCTACTCTACCCGACCGGGCAAATTCCAAGAGGTCGAATGTGTTTAAATCAGCTACGATATGATTGATTGCTTCTTCGTGACCTGTGAGTTCGAACACCGCATATTCGGGCGAAACCGACAATAAACGCGCGTTGTGTTTCCGAATAATTTGTTCCAATTCCGGCATTCGGTTTTCATCCAAGCGTACTTTCATTAGTGCCAATTCCTGATACACGATCTCGGCATCGCAGTGATAAAAAGCTTTCAGAACGTCCACCTGCTTTTCGAGTTGACCTACCACTTTGCGTACCTGCAATTCCGTTTCGTGCAACACAATCGTGTAGCGGTACACATCTTTCAATTCGGTTTCTGAAGCCGTAATGCTATCGATGTTGATGTGTCGCCGGGTAAAAATGATGGTCAATCGATTCAAGATCCCGATGGTGTTTTCGGTAAAAACCGATATGTTGTATCGTTGCTTTTCCATGTTAATTGAGTCGTATTTCGGCAACCGAAGCGCCGGTTTCTATCATTGGGAATACATTTTCTTCGCGCTCTACCACACATTCCAAAAAAGCGCTGCCTTCGGTTTTCAGTAAGGTTTCCAGTGCTTGCGAAAAGGCATGACCCACATCTACTTGCTGTGCCGGAATGCGGTAACCCGAAACGATGGTCACAAAATCGGGGTTCACGATTTCAGTAAACGAATAACGCCTGTCGAAAAACAACTGCTGCCACTGGCGCACCATGCCTAAAAAGTGATTGTTGAGTATGATGATTTTCACCGACAATCCGTGTTGCAGAATGGTTCCTAATTCCTGAATGGTCATCTGAAAACCACCATCGCCAATGATGGCAACCACTGTTTTATCCGGACGTGCCAAACTGGCTCCAATGGCCGCGGGCAAGGCAAATCCCATGGTTCCCAAACCACCGGAAGTAATGTTGGTGCGCGCCTGCAAATAATCAAAATAACGCGAAGTAATCATTTGATGCTGTCCCACATCTGTCACCACAATCAAATCATGGTGGCGTTTGTTCCAAGCGCTCAGTTCGTTTATAACACGCGCCATATTTAGCTTTTCAGCGTCGGGGAAAACGGCCGGTTCGATGACTTCCGTTCTTTCCACCGCTTCCAATTCACGAAACTGTTGCAACCAACGACCATGTTGGTTTTCTTGTACAAGGTCGAAAAGAATTTCCAAGGCCTGATTCGCATCTGCATGAACAGCAACGGTGGCCGGAATGATTTTGTTCAGCTCGGAAGCGTCGATATCGATGTGGATCACTTTCGCTTGTTTGGCATAACGGGAAACATCTCCGGTAACGCGGTCGTCAAAACGCATTCCTACTGCAATCAACACATCACATTCGTTGGTGAGTAAATTGGGCGCGTAGTTTCCGTGCATACCCAAATAGCCCACATACAACGGATGATCTGCCGGAAAAGCTCCCAATCCCAACAGCGTTGATGCCACCGGAATGCCTGTTTTTTCCGCGAAATGAAGCAAACGTTCTTCGGCATGACTCAACAAAATTCCCTGACCGACCAGCAAATACGGTTTTTGCGCACTGTTGATCAATGTTGCCACTTCTGCTAATAGCGCACGATCGGGAACCGGAACCGGACGATAACTTCTGATTTCAGTACATTTTTCGTAGTGAAAATCGGTGAGACCAAACTGCGCATCTTTGGTAATGTCGACCAACACAGGCCCTGGGCGACCGCTTGTAGCAATGTAAAACGCTTTCGCCAATGCAGGAGCAATATCTTCGGCCCGTGTTACCTGAATGTTCCACTTGGTTACCGGCATCGAGATTCCGATCACATCCGTTTCCTGAAATGCATCGGTTCCCAGCAAATGCGAAGCTACCTGACCGGTAATGCACACAATTGGTGTAGAATCGATCAATGCATCCGCCAAACCGGTAATGAGGTTGGTAGCTCCCGGACCGGAAGTGGCAAATACAACACCTGTATGTCCGCCTGCTCGTGCAAAACCTTGTGCAGCATGAACAGCGCCTTGCTCGTGGCGCACCAAAATATGGCGAATGGATTCCTGGTAATCGTACAAAGCATCATAAATCGGCATGATCGCTCCGCCGGGATACCCGAAAATGGTAGTGATATTCTCAAATCGGAGGCACTTCATCACGGCCTCTGCTCCTGTTATACGTTGTGTTTCCATGTTATTGATCTGTTACACAACCCAATGAAGCCGATGAAACACTGCGCATGTATTTGTACAATACGCCTTGTGTTACCGACGGTTTGGGTTGCTTCCATTCGTTTTTTCGTTGTAGCATTTCCTCCTCAGAAACACCTAATTGCAAACTGTTATTCAGCACATCGATGGTGATTTCGTCGCCGTCTTTGACCAATGCAATCGGTCCGCCAACGGCACTTTCGGGTGAAATATGTCCGACCACAAAACCATGTGTTCCGCCGGAAAATCGTCCGTCGGTGATCAGTGCTACTTTATCGCCCAAACCTGCGCCCATGATGGCGGAAGTTGGTTTCAGCATTTCGGGCATTCCGGGTCCGCCTTTGGGTCCGCAACCGCGAATGACAATCACCGTTCCCGGGCTAATTCCGCCTTGACGCACTACATCAATCAGGTCAAATTCGTTCTCAAACACCTGCGCTGTTCCTTTGAAAAAATAACCTTCCTTACCGCTGATTTTTGCCACCGAACCTTCAGGCGCTAGGTTTCCGAACAACATTTGCAACTGACCTTGCGCACTCACCGGATGTTCAACACGTCTTATCACATCCTGATCGAGTGGTAAGCACGGAACTTCAGCCAGGTTCTCAGCCACTGTTTTTCCGGTTACCGTTAAGCAATTTCCATCCAACATTCCTTGATTCCAGAGGTATTTCATCACAGCCGGTAAACCTCCAACACGATGTACATCTTCCATGAGGTATTTGCCGCTCGGTTTCAAATCGGCCAACACCGGAACGCGATTACTGATGGCTTGAAAATCATCGAGTGTTAAGGTAATTCCCACCGAATGCGCCATGGCAATCAGATGTAGTACTGCGTTGGTAGAGCCGCCCAGCACCGAAACAACGGTCATCGCATTTTCGAAGGCTTTTCGTGTCATGATATCGCGCGGTTTGATGTCTTTTTCCAACAACAAACGCATGGCTTTTCCGGCATCTTCGCACTCTTTTTGTTTGGCTTCGCTCAACGCAGGATTGGAAGACGTATACGGTAAACTCATCCCCAACGCTTCTACTGCCGACGCCATTGTGTTTGCCGTGTACATGCCACCACAAGCTCCCGCACCCGGACAGGCATTGCGGATGATTCCTTTGAAATCTTCGGGTGTCATTTTTCCGGCGCTTTTTTGTCCGAGGGCTTCAAAAGCCGAAACAATATTTAACGATTCATTCTTCCATTTTCCGGAGTGAATGGTTCCGCCGTAAACCATAATGGCAGGACGATTCAAACGCCCCATCGCGATAACGGAACCGGGCATATTTTTGTCGCAGCCAACTACGGCGATCAAACCGTCGTACCACTGTGCGCCCATTACCGTTTCTATGGAATCGGCAATTACATCCCGTGAAACAAGTGAAAAACGCATTCCTGTTGTTCCGTTGGAAATGCCGTCACTCACGCCAATGGAATGGAAAACGAGACCTACCAAATCACTTTTTTGCACGCCTTCTTTTACGGTTTTGGCCAAGGCGTTCAGGTGCATATTACAGGTATTTCCCTCGTAACCTGTGCTCACGATACCCACTTGGGCTTTTTGAAAGTCTTCGTCGGAAAAACCGATTCCGTAAAGCATGGCTTGTGCTGCAGGTTGCGTTTCGTCTTGCGTGACGGTTTTACTGTACTTATTGAGTTCCATAACTTAGATGTGTAAGGATTGATATTCGTTTACCGACACACGTAATTTGTAGCGACGCTGGATAAGATCACTCACCGATTCTTCCCAGGCGAGTGGAAACTGGTAGTCGTCGAACGCTTCAAGTCCGGCAACTTCGGCCGCAGTTCCGCAGAAAAAAGCTGCATCAGCGGTTTTGATTTCATCGGGTGTAAAGTGGCGTTCTTTCACGCGGATTTCGAGTTCTTTTGCTAGTTCAAAAACCGTAGATCGTGTGATTCCGGAAAGGATATTTCCGAGTGGCGGCGTATACAACACTCCGTCTTTTTCGTAGAAAAAATTCGCTCCCGGTCCTTCGGCAACAAAACCGTTTTGGTCGGTGAGCAAGGCTTCATCAAAACCGCGTTGTTTGGCTTCGGTAGTCGCCAAAATGCTGTTGGTGTAATGACCAACTACTTTCGCTTCTACGTGACACGCTTTCGGATTGGGACGTTGGTAAGGCGAAAGCGTTACGCGCAACCGTTGGTCGCCGAGGTATTTGTCCCAAGTCCACGCCATGATCACTACATGCACCTCATCTGTAGGAGTCAATGACATATTGCTTCCAAGATAAACCAGCGGCCGGATGTAAGCATCTTTGAGGTTATTTCGGTGCAACAACTCATAGGTGATTGCCTCCAATTCTTCGGAAGAATAGGGCAAGTTGATGTGCATTGTGCGGGCAGAATAGTGCAAACGATCGTAGTGTTCTTTCGCTTTAAAAATACGGGTTCCGTCTGGGGTATCGTAAGCGCGGATTCCTTCAAAAACGCCGTTGCAGTAATGAAGTGTTTGACTGTAAAGATCGGTTGTAGCCTCTTTTGCTGAAACAAAAGCACCATCTTTAAAAATCACTGTGTGTTCGTTGAAATAATTCATGTTTATTGATTGTTTTGACATAAAAAAACCCTTCCGGCTTTCGCGAGAAGGGCTACATTGTTGTATAGATTTTCCTTCTCACTCCCACATGGGAATAATGACACGAATGACGATTACTTGCACTAGCGCTACGCGCATTTCTAATTGTTTCATCTTTGTTTCAATTTAATTTTCGGGCATAAAAAAAGCCGCTCCTTGTGGGAACGGCTCTCAATTATCTTCACGTATAATTATACCAATCCCACCGCATCGCCACTAATGACGATCACGCTAATGAGAATAATATGGATACGATGTGTGTTCATTTCTTGGGGCAAAAGTAATTTATTTTTCATTCGTAAAGTTCAAAAATACAAGCCATCCTTGTTATCCTGAATGACTTGTATTTGAGGTAACCCTGTTTTAGTAGCTGTAGATTTACCTTTTTGAACCTGTTTAATCTGTTATTTGATCATTTTTGATTGCACGGAAATCACCCCGTTCAAGACCTCCGTTACATACATTCCGGCACTCATATCGCTCGGAAGCTGATACTGGAACACGTGCTTGGTGGGCTCTAATCTGAAATCAATGTTTACCACGCGTTGACCCAGCATATTTGTAATGTTTAATACCATATCTTCCGGATGTTCTACATCGTACGAAACAATCAATTGATTGGTACGCGGATCGTATCCGATTTCAATACCGTTTGGATTGGCAATTTCACATGTTGCGTCTACCGAGATCACCGGCAATTCTTCCGAGCGACCATCGAAGTCAATTTGTCGGAGGCGATAATAATTGGTTCCAAACGGAGCAGCTTTATCTGCATAAGAATACAACTTCACCTGATTGGTACTGCCATTTCCTTGTACCGTATCGATTATCTGGAAATCCATTGCTGCATCGCTACGTTCAACTAGGAAATAATCGTTGTTGCGCTCGGTTTCGGTTGTCCAATTGAGTTCCACACCTTTCTCCGGACTGCATTCTCCTGTGAAATCCGTCAATTCAACAGGCAAGCCTGAAGTAGAAGTTGTAAAACTACCTGCCTCCAAATACACCACACTTTCGTAAGCGCCATCACTTAAATCCATGATGATCAGTTTGATGTGGTAGGTTTGTCCGGGAGTCAGTCCGTTTTGATAAACCGTCAGAATTCGGGTGTTCCCGTTCATCTGCGTTCCATCAATTGTGCCCAAATAGTCTGCCGTTGGACTACCGTTAACCCACGCGGCGTTAGCTGCTAAACACTTTGCAGCACTGGGACCTCCTCCTGAAGAACCTACCACACCGTTGTTCACCGAATTGATTGAAACGATAGATCCATTGCTCAAACGCGCGATGTTTTTTGCGTCGTTGGTATATCCTTGTCCGCCTGAAATGCCGGGACCGCTTAATAAAAATCCGAAGCGATCGCTGTAATCGGAACACTGGTAATTGATCAGTCCGCTATTGTCTGAATACTCTTCTGAACCGAATATATACCGGAATGAAACCGATCCTAAAACAGGAACAAAATCAAATTCCAATATGGCTGTGTTGTAATAAGTGCCGCCACCTGCAAGAACATTTAAATCGTTTTGAACGGATGGACATGTTCCTCCTTTACGAATTTCACCGGTAGTGCAACTCACATAATTGCGGGTGTATTGCGCAGCTCTCGGGTCAACTCCTAGTGTTAAAGGAAGTTCACTAGTGTGACCTGTTGTAAGTACCACGCCCGAACTCAACCCCATTTGCGTTGCAGTATTTCCTGTAGTGGAAAAATAACCAACCTGGTAGCGCGACGATTGATTGTAAACGCCACTGAATGCAATATTGGAAACCGTTGTTCCACCACTAGAAGGAACCAAGATTCCGTTTACTAATTGTGAAACTGTATTGGTCGTATTATTGATCGTCAACTGAGCTGTGGCATCAAATGCCAGCGTTAACATACACAAGCATGTTACAAGCAACTGACCTTTTACCGATTTCAATTCAACTTTGTGTTTCATGATGCAACTGTTAAGTCATACAACGTATATGAACACCACGAAACTAGAGCAAGTTTGAATAGTCTGAAAATCTTTGCCGTAAGCAGTTAGAATTGGTTGTGAAGTGCCGTTTTTAGGGGCAAACGGTTAGCTTTTAGTGGCGAAGTGTTAACCCGTTATTTCATGAATTGTTAACTTTCTGGAAACAGGAATGAGCTCATCGAGGTGTTTTACCTGAAGGCGATACGCTTGTGCACGGCCTTTAACATCCACGATAAAATGTTTGTTTACAAGGAATGATTTGTGCGCCCGAATAAAGTTCTCCGCATACCCACCGATTAATTCTTCGGCTCTGCGCATTGACAAGCGTTCCATCTTTTTATTCAACTTACCGGAAGCGTCTTCGAAGTAAATCACCACATAATTGTCGTTGGCTTCGAAACAAATAATCGACGAAACCGGAACTTCCAAACGCGTTCTGCCCTTTGTGTTTTCGAGCGTTAAAAGTGCCTCGGCAGGAACGGCAGGATCTTGCGAAGTTGCAACATTCACAGATAATCTGCGCTTGAGTAACAATTGTGCATCGAGGTACACAGCGTATAGAATCACAAAAACGGCCGGTATGAACGAAACCACCAAAAAGCCGCTAAAGTAGGCCGCCAAGTAAAGTGTATCGATGGATCCAACGACCATCAACAACGGTGAGATGATGAATGCAGGAAGCAAAAAAGCGGTCGCATACCACCATTTCAACTGATGTGCTGGGCGTTTTTTACTGATTGTCAAACCAACGAAGGTTAATCCTGCCATAGAAAGCGTTGCGAATACCAACAGTAAATCGTGGTTGAACGTTGTTTCGAAGAAACCCGTAATTCCGAAAAAACGCAGGATCAGAAAGAGATATACTCCGAAAATACCGGATAAGATGGCGTTATGTCGGGTTGTTAATTTCATTTGTTGAATTGTACTAATCTCCGAACTCCGATAAATACCACTGTAATCACAGCCAATAGGGCAAATACACTAAAAATCATGATTTTCCAATCGTATTTCCGCAATTCCCGCATGGCTTTGGCGTTTTTTTCAGCTAAAGTCTGTTGCTCTTTCAAGTATTGAATCTGGAGTTGTTTGCGTTTCAATTTGTTTTGATACGTCAAGTCCTCGAGTTGATTCTTAACAAAATTATTCTGCAATTGTTCAGCCATTTCAATGTATTTCCGATAATACACAACGGCTTGATTTGCTTGATTATTGGTGGAATACAACTGTGCCAACAATTGATAAATATCCAACAATTGATTTTTTAGATCGTGTTTCCACGAAAACTGTTCGGCCTTTTTGAGTGAACTTTCCGCTTCGGCAAACCGGTTCTCAGCCATGGCAGTTTCTCCGGTAAGTTTATAAAACAGCAGCTCAGCTTCCAAGTCGGCATCAGGCAACAGTTCTTGCACTTTATTCAAGGTGACTTTCGCATCTGTCAACCGGTTGGTATGCGCATACACATCAGCAATTCCCAATTCGGCATAAACGATGCCCAGCTTGTTTTTTTCCTTTTTCTCGATCAGCAATGAGTTGGTGTAATAACCCAAGGCTTCGTCGTATTGCTCTAGTTCTTTGTAACAATCGCCTAGATTAAAGAGTCGGATGGATTTTTGTAAAGGCTGATTCAATTTCTCTTCGAGTTTCAGCGATCGGTTGAAGTAATAGATGGCTTTGGAATAATTTTCCTGAAGCACATACATGATGCCGATATTGTTCAACGAAGCCGAAATACGCCCCTTGTCACCAAGTTGTTCGGAAGCATCCAAGGCTGTGATATAATATTCAAGCGCCGAAATGTAATGTCCCCGATTTTTATGGACAATTCCTAAAATAGTATTGGCGTTGATGACGTATTTAGACGGCCGATTATTGGCTTTTTGGAGAATCAGTAAGGCTGCTTCGGAAGGATCGCCTTTCCCCGACTCCAATTGTTCGAACGCTTGTTTTTCGAGTTCGGCCTGCGACAATTGATCAAGACTTTTCTGTGCTGTTCCCAGAACAACAATCCAACTAAAACCGCATGTCAACAGAAATGTTCTCATTTTTCGACCATTCCGAAAATACACAAAAGTGCTTAGAACCTGTTAATTTATTTGAAATTAAGCAAACTAGGCTCTTAGTTTCCGTAGGTCATCAAATAAGCTTTCAGGAATTCATTCAAATCACCATCCATAACGGCTTCCACATTGCCCGTTTCATGGCCTGTGCGAACGTCTTTCACCAATTTATACGGATGCATGACGTAATTACGGATTTGCGATCCCCATTCTATTTTTTTCTTGCCAGCTTCGATCTCGTTGCGTTTTTCCAAACGTGCACGCAATTCCAATTCGTACAACTGCGAACGCAACAACTGCATGGCTTTTTCTTTGTTGGCCAATTGTGAGCGCGATTCGGAGTTTTCAATGATAATTCCAGAAGGCGCGTGACGCAAACGAACGGCTGTTTCAACCTTGTTTACGTTTTGTCCACCTGCTCCACCCGAACGGTACGTATCCCACGACAAATCAGCAGGATTGATGTAAATTTCAATGTTGTCATCCACCAACGGATAAACGTAGACGGAAACAAACGAAGTATGGCGCTTAGCGTTGGAATCGAATGGTGAAATACGAACCAAGCGGTGAACACCGTTTTCGCCTTTCAGGTAACCGAATGCAAATTGTCCGTCGAACTCAAGTGTTACGGTTTTTACACCAGCCACATCGCCGTCTTGGTAGTTGAGTTCGGTGATTTTATAACCGTTTTTCTGTCCCCACATCATGTACATACGCATCAGCATCGATGCCCAGTCACAACTTTCGGTTCCACCGGCTCCGGCTGTAATTTGAAGCACGGCACTCAAACTATCTTCTTCGCCTGAAAGCATGTTTTTCAACTCCACTTCTTCAACCTCGCCCAACAATTTGCGGTAAGCTTCTTCGCATTCCGATTCTTCCGACATTCCTTCTTTCGAAAACTCGATCAGTACTTCCAGGTCGTCGAATTGCGTTTTCAAGTGGGCATACGAATCGATCCAAAACTTCAACGTTCGGATGGCTTTCATGGATTCTTCAGCCTTTTTGGCATCATCCCAAAAGCCAGGATCCTGCGTTTTCAATTCGTCTTCTTTGAGTTGCATCTGTTTCTCAGGAATTTTCAGATAGTCTGCAATAGCAGCAATTCGCTGATTGATTTCCTTGAGTTGTTCGTTGTTCACCATGGTACAAAGTTAGAAAGATCATTGTTATTTGAGTTCTAGTGAATAATGTTTGACCTAAGTAGTGATTCTGGGCTAATGAATGAACCTACTTTTTTGTAAGTTCGTTTCATGATTCGATACCTTCTCCTTTTTATTATCGGAATAGCCCTAATCGGCTGTAAGAAACAAACCATTAAAAAATTCAAGTGGGTAAAACTGGCTTCTGAGGAATTATTGTTTGATAGTGAGCCTTTCTTTCCGGGAGGTAATTCGCACATCAAACGTTGGGTCGCTCAACATACCATTTACCCTCAACAGGCCATGGAAGAAGGGATTGAAGGCAGAGTTTTAGTTGGGTTTGTTGTTCTTCCAAGCGGCAAAGTAAGTGATGCTTTCGTTGTTAGGCACGCGCATCCGATCTTAGAAAAAGAAGCACTGCGTGTTGTTTCAGAGATGCCTGATTGGTTTCCCGGGTATCACAAAGGAAAACCGAAAGGAAGAATCTATCGAATTCCTTTAAAATTTGCCCTCGAATAAGTCATCGATTTCCACAAACAACTTTCCGTCAGCATTCCTATCTTTGCACCGCAAAAGTCATCTGATGAAATACCTGATAGTCGGCCTTGGGAATCCCGGAGCAAAATATGTAGAAACACGTCATAACATTGGTTTCAAAGTAGTTGAATCACTAGCGAAAGAACTTGGAGGTTCGTTTTCACTGCAAAAAGTAGCTGAAAAAGCGGAAGTAAAATTCAAAGGGCGAACTTTGATTTTGGTAAAACCTACTACGTACATGAATCTTTCAGGAAAGGCCGTTAATTATTACTTGCAACAAGAAAAAATTCCCCGTGAAAACCTCTTGGTCATTACCGACGATTTAGCGCTTCCATTTGGGAAATTGCGCATGAAAGGAAAAGGAAGTGATGGCGGACACAACGGACTAAAAGACATTCAGGCTACCCTCAATACCACCGAATACGTGCGACTTCGCTTTGGAGTAGGAAGTGATTTTCACAAAGGACAACAAGTAGATTATGTGTTGGGCGAATGGGGATCTGAAGAACGTGAAACTCTCTCTGAACGCATTGAAACAGCCACCGAATTCGTCAAAAGTTTCGCCACTATCGGATTGGGATTAACCATGACCAATTGGAACGGAAAGTAATTTTAACAATTGCTTAGTGGCTCATAAACAGGCTTTTCACATAGGAATGTGAGAATTCGTCGAAAAACACAACGGATGGCATTTTAGAATGATTATCTTTGTTTTCGAGGCGCTCTTATTTTCCCTGTGCTTCAAAAGATTATGCAGTATATAAAATTAACAAAAAGTGACGCTTTCTCCAAAAAACTCTCTCAGCGCGTCGATGAATACCTTAAAACTAACAACCTAAAGAAATACGGTAGCTGGCGTATTCTATTGAAGGTTCCGTTGATGTTCTCTCTTTACCTTCTTCCCTATTTTTTAATGATTTTTGGTGTTATTGACAACACATGGGCAATGTTCTTATTTGCCGGAATCATGGGTGTAGGAATGGCAGGAATTGGTCTTTCTATTATGCACGATGCCAACCATGGTTCGTTTTCTCGCTACAAATGGGTGAACAGCGCCATGAGCTTTTCTATGGAGATTTTGGGTGGTAACAGTACCAACTGGCGCATTCAGCACAATGTGTTGCACCATAGTTTCACGAACGTACACGACATGGACGAAGACATTGCTCCTGTTGGCGTATTGCGTTTTTCACCTAACGAACCTCATAAAAAAATGCACCGTTTTCAAGTGTTTTATGCTTGGTTCTTCTATGGTTTGATGACGCTTTCATGGATGACCAACAAAGACTTCATGCAATTGGTACGTTACCACAAAAACGGTTTGTTGAAATCGCAAAACACTAGCTTAGGAAAATCTCTTTCTTACCTGATTGTTTCGAAATTAGCTTATTACGTATACATTGCCTTGATTCCAATGTTGATAATGGACATTACTTGGTGGCAATGGGCAATCGGATTCTTCACGATGCATTTCGTATGCGGATCGATCTTGGCATTTGTATTCCAAATTGCACACGTAATGCCTGAAACAGAATTCTTGACCAAAGAAACGTACGTTGACAAAAACGAAGAAATCAGCTGGGCGAAACACCAAATGATGACAACTGCTAATTTCTCTCGTTGGAATCCGGCATTTACATGGTATGTAGGTGGTTTGAACTACCAAATTGA
>Ga0302293_10000586_pt1 | contig 19205 bp, 35 predicted proteins | sample III_Fen_N2_2_FD_198758 | JGI IMG/M metagenome (GOLD analysis project Ga0302293, IMG submission 198758) | Peat permafrost microbial communities from Stordalen Mire near Abisko, Sweden - III_Fen_N2_2 | ecosystem: Environmental > Terrestrial > Soil > Wetlands > Permafrost | place: Sweden: Abisko...
ATACACTCTCAGTAAATACGCCCGCAGATTGTTGCGCCACATCAGTGAGCATCGACATCTGCCCTTCAAACGTCTTCATATATTCATCAAAATAACCGGCGAATTTGCCAGTTCCCGTTGTCATATTCTGGAAGGCTTTTTCAACTTCCTTAAATCCGATCTTACCTGCCTCGGTCATCTTCTGTAATTGGGCTACAGAAACACCCATGACTTTAGCCAATTCATCATATATAGGAATACCACGCATGGCAAACTGCATTAAGTCTCTAGTGTACGCCCTACCCTGGCTTCGTAGTGTGCCATATACATATGACATATCAGCAAGTGATACGCCGGTCGCCTTAGCCACAGTACCAAGCATATTCATGGTGGGTATAAGTTCTTTCACTTGGAAGCCGTACGCCATTAATTGCCGGGATGCGCTTACTGTCTCTTTAAAGGTAAGAGGACTATTCACAGCAAAATTGAATAAGTCCGTCATGGTAGACTTAGCTAAATCAACAGACTTCAACATCGTCCCAAATGCCGCAGTAGAGGTTTCCACGAACTTATTGAAATCCAAACCTTCTTTAACTACATTTTTAACTGCATTTATAGCTAAGGTTAGACTTGCATATCCTGCAACCATCGAAGCTATATTTTTACCTACGGAAGTAGCACCACTTTCAGAATCCCCTACAAACTCTCGTAATAGATTTTGTGCATATTTTACATTCTTTTGATAATTAGCTATCTCGGCGGCAAACCGTACTGTTACCTGTTCGTTAGCCATGATTTGCCCCCTTACTTATCGATCTTATCCTGGGACTTTTTTATCTCCTCTTCTTCTACCATCTTCGATTCGTACTCTAAAATGGTAATGGCATCAATAATATCCGTTGCTTCATTCGCCCATCCTCGTCCATTTGGTAATCCCCACAATTTTGTTTTCTGCCAGCAATCTAAATAAAACCCGAACGTAGGATCATACACATAACCATGCACTTCATCCCTAGTAACTATTACGTTCTCATCTTTTACTTTAATTGCAAGGACAGGTACAGAACCTTTCTCCGCCCTGTACTTGTCCTTGTGCCTATCGGCGTGTAACAACCGATAGGCTACTCTTAGTTTTTTTCGTCAACCTTCGTATTAAGAAGATTTTGGAAGTATGTATACAATTCGTCAATAAGCGGATCAAACTCTACGGGAGCATTGAACAGGTCTTCCGCCGTCACGATCTTCATAATCACCTTATTGTCCCCGGTGACTTTCACGGGGCCTTTAACAGTACTCTCACCTACCGGCTTCTCGTATCCAAGATTAGTAAGTTTCGTGTCAAATGCCTTGATAACTCGTTTACGGTCAATCTCCACATGGGTAGAGAAATTACCACTGCCATCCAAATCAAACGCATGAGGCATAGCCTTCTCTTTGATGGACATCGTGGGGGCAGCATGGGTAACTTTAATCTGTTCAGCAAGAACAGCCTCTTTGTTACCGTTAAACTCAGGAATAAACTCTCGGGCACTGGAAACAGTTAGAATCATAGGTGTACATCTCCTTATGAAGTGAAATAAGTGGGGGAGTATTTCATCCCCCACTAGGTTAATTAGTTAGTCTTGAAATAGATGATTGGGTCATTCCCATTCAATCTCAGGTCACTTGACCAGCTTTGAGCATCTCCTATAGAAGCGCCAAGGGAATAACCAAAAAGGTCAATCTGAGCAACCATGAAAGTCTGCACTTCACCTGTTGTAGTATCATCATTAAGATAGAAGATACCATAAATGTCAGATGTGGATTGTGGATTAAGCGCCGTCACTACGTTTGCAGACGTAGCAGAAGCAGTCCTAATAAACCTATTAAGGAAAGAACCCACCTTAGACATTTCTGAAATAAAATTGATGCCTTCTACCGTTCCAGAAACTTCACTCTTCCCCTTCCTGAACTTTTTTACCCCGTCCAGGAGCACAGTCACGTCAATTTCGTCTGCTTTGAATTCAATCTTAAATGAACTTATGTCGGCGGCAGCAGTTGGAGTAAGTAAATAGGCGCTATTTCCCACAGTAAAAGATTTAGCCCCATCTCCTAGAAAAATATCCCCCACGGCATAACCAGTGGGGAAAACCGTAATACCAGAAATAGTTGCAATCTTATAAAATGATCCTCCAGTCATAGTACCCGAAGTAGTTGCAACAGCGGCACAAGTAGCCTTGAAAAGTGATCCATCCGCGCCTGTGAGCCTATCGACAGCCATGATTCCCTCCTATATCTTCAATTCAATATATACTAAAATCTATATGTATTATACAGATTTTTGCGCTAATGTCAAGGTCTGGTAACAGCCATAATATGCATTACCTTAGCAGTAAACTGATATCTCGTACAGCCGCCACTTCCTGCCCACCCTCTAATAGATGAACATTCACACCATACATCCTTAGCATTCCCCATATTTCCTCTATAATTCTCCAATGCCCTTAAAGCCGCTTCAATCAAATTACTTCCCTTATACATCTGAGTAGGCCCACAATCCACAGTAATCCTTAAATTGGCAGTTTCCTCGGTAGTATTGAGAGCTATGATTTCCCTCGGTCCTTCCGAATTCTCCACCACCATATAAGGCATCAAAGCGCCTGTGGGAGCCTGGATCATAAATATCCCACTAATAGTGGCAATCGGACTGAACAAACTGACTATGCCAGAGACGGTGCAAAGGTAGGTTCGTACATCTTGGGCTATCATACTTGCCTCTGTTTAGCCCAAAAGGTGCGTATAGCCTCTTCCATGATCGGCTTGGCTATCTGCCGCCCCTGATAATAAATCGGCTTGGCAAAAGGCCGTTCATCAGTTCCCTCATTTCGTATAGTCTTTATAATCGCCCAAGCACCACTCTCATCAATCCCTTTACTAGCCGCCCAGGTAATAATTTCAGCCACAAATTCTTCTGTTCCAGAGGAATTCAAATGCGGCCCTGTTCCCCGTTCTGCATAAATGGCCTTCTTACTACCAGAACCCACATCTACACAATTAAGAGGGGGGGCATCAATCAAATCCTCAGTATTCTCTATAGAACCACGATTAGCAGCAGTTCGCCATGTGATAGAACCGCTCAATTCACCACGATAATTATGTTTCTCCGTAATTTCTTTCATTTTAGCTGCTGCCGCTTGCCCCACAGCGGATAAAGCCGTTTCTACAGACCGATAGATATCCTTATCTGTTATTTTAAGAAAATCACCAATCATAGTCACATACTGCATTATCCAATACTCCATGCAGCACGCTTGAGCATACAAACCATATGGGGGTTTATATTGCGCCACAGTTCAGGTATACCAACTACTTGCCTTTGCGTTCCTCTAGGATCAACTATGCCGTCATTAGGCCCAACCTTAGTTTCATAAGTAAGAGGGCACAGCAGATATTCAGACACATCAGCAAAGTTCTGGTTATTTATAGGGGATTCCGTGCCATAAGAAACCGGCTCTAATCTCCCGGTAATGTCATATAAATGAGTCCAGACAGGATCACTCCCATCTACCCCAACAGGACGCCATACTTGCATGACTTCCTGGTATTCATCAAATATCACAGCCCACCACCAAGATAGGCATTGATTATTTCCTCAGAAGCAACAGTACCCACACTTCCCGGCATAGAATCCATAAGACCAAGCAACTGCATTCCATAGTTGGTAAGCTGAAGCTCTTCACGAATTACACCGACGCCACCAAAGGACTTAGACAGACGGCCTTCCATGAGATAGGTAATTACACCGGATTGACCCCCGCGCATACTATTAAGAGTCCACATATGGGCGGCACGTAAAGCCACAGCAAGGGGCCAGAAACTCCCAAAATAACCAGAAGAACTAAGCAGTTTAGCCTGATCTATATAGATACTATACCCCGAAGTAAGGGTCATCTGAGGACAATAAACTGGCAGTAATTCTTCTGGTGTTGCCATCTATTTACTCCTTACTTCTTCTTTTTCTCGCCAGTGATCTTTCCGCTATTCACACCTTCAATCTGCCTGAAAATCTTCACTCGCACATCATCCCTAGACTCATCATCGTACCAAGCCTGAAGTGTCTTAGGATTAAAGGTTTCCGCAATGACTGCATCAATCCTCTTCCTAGTAATCTCCTTAAACGTAATGGGAACCCGAACCGTAGTAGCCGCAAGTTTGGGATCGTCGCTTCTAACACTAAATACAGCATTAGGAACGTCCTGCTTTCCACCCTTCTCTACGTCCTGCCATTCCTCTACAATATCACCATTAGCAATCTGACAAAGCACTAAATCCCGGCACCCCGCCCACTGTGCATCATCTACCTGATTATATCCAGGCCCCAAAACCACCATTTCCTTGCTATTGCCCCGAACCGGAATCACCTTAACACCCGTAAAAGTCCAATTAACTAGCATAAATACTCCTTGTGCCTATATGGCTACTTACTTCAAAAATCCCCTCCTATATTTCAAGGAGGGGACCTATTACATCTCAGAAAGAGTCAAGATAGCTTACAGCGAGCGGGTAATACAGAATTACTCCACCGATCCTAGCCATACACGGAATGGTGTAGGTCATTCCCTTCTTGTCCGCATCAAACTGCTCGAAAGGAACAGGAAGAATAAGCTGAAGGTGATCCGCATCATTCTTAAAGGCTATCATACGAGTGCCCGTACCGGCAGTATTACCAGTCTTCAACTCGTTAAGCCACTCAATCCTCTTGATATAAGGATTGGTCTTCATAAAGTAATCATACACCGTAGTATCACTGTTGGTTCCGAGACGCTTGGTGATGATCTGGTTGTACTGCGACAGGGGCAGAAGGAGGGTATCAGGAATCTCCACGCCGTTAGTGGCAGAGATAGCCGCAAACACCACACCATTCATATCAGCAAGGATTTCGTCCGCAGTCTTAGTAGCCCACGTATAGCCGCCCGTGCCGGAAGCAAGGGTATACTGCGTGCCACCAGTACAGCTAAGGAACCCTACGAGGTTGGTATCGCTATCACCCGAGAAGGCGATAGTGTTGATCTTATCCTCAATAGCCCGACGAGCCGCATCAGCCCTGCGAGTCTCAAGGGGAACCCCCGCCAACTGCGCCCTGCGAATCTCCTGGATAGAATACCCATAAGCCGCGCCAATATCATGGGGGGCAATGGTGCTCTCAGTGCCATAGATATCCACACGAGGGAAATCACTGGCATAGTCAGCAACCATCTTGGCGTAGCCAACACGGGTATACTGCCGCCAAGTAATCTCCGTAGCACCGGGACCGGCACTAGAATCCACGGGAAGAAGTGCAAGCGCCTTGTTAGGAGCCCACTTCACATCATAAGTATTACTCTTAATAACCTCAAGCTGGCGCTTGAAAAACGCGCTCTCATTAGCGTCGAGGTTCATTGCATCAATACGATCAGCCATTTTATACCTCCTCCTTACGCTACGAGCTTAATGCCGTTGACTTCAAGTAGAACAAGGCCGGAAGTCGTGGTCTGATTGGTGCGGAACATCGCTCCAATATTATAGTTACCGCCAGAAGTAGTGCTGAACACACCAGCAGAAGTGGCATAAGCGGCGACAGGAGCAACACCGGATACCGTAGTAGCGGCCTGTACCCAAATCATACCCCTCTTCAGGACGTTTACAATATCATACTTCGCATAGGTTCCGACATCCCCGACATGAGAAAGTTGGTTATTAATCGCAATACCCATAAACACATCACCGCCAACATAGGTGGGATGGACAGAACTGACGGTGCCAGGAGTCTGATAGACCGGGCGACCGGGCGTAACCGCCGCAGTACACGGATAACTATCAATATAGGCATCATCAGCAAGTCCATAGGGAAGACCTAGAATAGCGGAATCCATAGTTCCATAAGCGGCCATGATTCCTCCTTATACCTTATCTTTCTTAGTTAGACGAGCAATGTAAGCTTCCCTAGCCTTATCGGCATTGGGGGCTTCCTTCTTGTCCTCTTTACTATCAACACCATCTGCGTTAAGTTTACGAACCTCAGCATCAGCCACATCAACCTCGGCAAGCTGTTCCACGGCACCATCAAAACGGGCATCAAGGTAAACCTGATCCTTACCGTCGAAATTAGCCTTGGGGAACACCTTCAGGACAACAGCCTTCTGAATCTCAGGCTCCTTCATATCCTTAATCTCAATACCAGCCTTGGTAGCCGCATCGAGAATTCGCACCCTACGGGCAATAGCGGCCTCAATAGCCTTCTCATCAACCCTAGCGGCCGCAAGCGCCGTGATCTTGAGATTAGCCTTCTCTAGGCTATCCTTCAGGGTATCACGCTCTGCCTCAATCTTCACCTTCTCCGTGGTCAGAGTATCAAGGTTGGATTGAAGGCTATCTGCCCTATCCTTTTCCGCCTTGATAAGGTTCTGTACCTCGGAGGCATCAACTTTGACAACTACATTAGTAGCTTCTGCCATTACTGGTTCCTCCTTGACAATTTCCTCACTATTTATTAGAACCGCGTCTGCGGAATCCAATCGTATCTTAGCCTGATCTCCTTGCCTTGCAACTTCGCATAATGCAGTATGGTTGACCATGATCCCTCGCTGGATTCTGTCGTAGTGTTGACCGCAAAATTCCCCTGAAGTTTCCTCTAAGGTTACATCATAGCCAACACTCAAAGACCGCTTCCCTGCCATAACATCCGCAATAGCGGTAGCATCCTGAATTACCATATCAATAGCCAAATAGGTATTATCTACATTCTGAGGATTATCCCCAAGATTACCCACCTGATATTGCTTGATATTCTCAGCAGTTACCTTTTCTCTTGGATGCTCATTGGTCACAGGTTTAAGCTTGTAGGAGTCCAAAGTAGCCTCAGCAAATACCTCTTCTGGCAACCTAAGTTCATTAACAATGGAACCATCTGCCATCTGATAACGGAAAATGCCAGTAGAAGTGATACAAGCTCTGCCTTTGAGATACCCTTCAGGGGTTTTCTTAAAGGGTTCGGTGCTCCATGACGGGGCATCAATAGTATCAAATCTATGAACTACGGCCATTATTTTCCCTTCTTGGGGGCCTTTCCACCACCGCAAGCATCCTTGGACTTATCACAAGGCGTGGGTTTCTTTCCACCACTCATCGGCTTTTCTTTGACCACAACCGTACCTTTAGCCATATTCAAACCTCCATATATATCAAAATTACTATATATTAGTATATATAGCACGGAATGGGGGTACTTGTCAATACCCTGAAAATGCTATTTGTGGTGGTATAGGTAATTAAAAAAGAAAAGCCATCCTTTTGAGGGGATGGCTAAGAACGAAGAAACGAAACTGTAGAAAATGAGACTGAGGGGATTGCTAACCCTTAGCCCCAACTCCTCTTAGAAGCCAATCCATAAACTTAATTACAGGATTTTTCTTCCTACGACTCTTTATATGTGCCGAAATCGCTTCATTCTTTCGTCGGCGACAATCCGCACAATAGACCCCTGCATTATTTGTCATAGCAGGCTTCCCCTCAAATGAACCTTTGCACATAACACATTTATACACCACGCATTTCCTCCTTAATCACATTACAATAAACTTGTATTGTAGATTCTTATTAACCCTTTCAATTATCCCCAAAGCAAATACCCTCTCTCCTCCCGCACCTTGCATTGCCCTTTGCCTAGAAGCCGCTAAAGTCAATTCTTTGGGGCCAATATCAATTAATCGTTTAGCTAATTTAGTATCCGCTAATCCTGCCCCACAATGAGTATTGATATAAGACAATCCTTTAATCAGCGTGCTGGTAATTTGGCAAATATCTTTGCATAAATTCGCTGTAAAATCAAATACCTTTGCAAAATTAACCCTATCTTTTGCAATAATTTGGAGGGCATTGACACACCGAATAGCGTTTGCACTTTCATCGTCATTATAAGTTAGGTTCCATTTCTGAATATACCCATCGATGAAAACTGCATCTGAATCCTTGCCGTGTAAGAGTGCCCTAAATTTATCCGTCGCCGCAACAGATTTTCTATCTGTGTTAGCAATATAGAACGCTATGGCTTCCATCTCACTACCTAGAGAAGGAAATATTATACATGGCATTTTCTCAATGTCGGAACGCAACATGGCTGCATTCCATCTATATTGCCCATCATAAATATAAAGCTTGTTATTAGAACGCTTTGCCACAAGTAAAACCCCGCAGGCTCCCCATGTCCATTTACTTGCTATACGTCGTACTTTAGTGACAACAGGCTGACGCTGGTACAAATGATCCACAAGTAAGTTTTCTTTAGGTATCCATAACATCTCGCCGGGAGTATCACGAGCTATCCAAGAATACCTTTCAATTTTGTCTGCTCCACCTACATTTTCCTTCAAATGCACTGATTCCCTCATTCATTTCCTCCTGGGCTTATATACCCGAGGGCAAATATACCATTATCCGTTCAGATAGTCAAGAGAAATCTATGATGCCAGCGCCTCTTCTAGGTCAGGAATAAACTCCCTTACCACAAAACCATCGGGGAGTGATCTAAAGTAGTCTAAAATTTCAAAAGATAATTCTATGCCCACTCCAAATCCATAATCATGTTTCATATATGGCAATCCTGATTCCCTGTCTCTGTCTCTAGCATCCCCATATTCTTTAGCAATATCCTGTAAAACCGGTAGAGGACTTTCCTTAAATTCTGGCATTAATACTTTCATAGATATCCAATCAAAACGGAAATCAATATGATCCTTCTCTTTCCATATCATATATAACATACAATCCTCCTATATGGAATAAATACAAAATAATTCAATTCATTAGTCTATTTTACATTTACTAACAAATTGGGGATAAAAGTTTGTCCAATCTCCCCTAGTTTTTAAATTCTCTCCAATAATAAATTGAGGAGAATGTTTGATCTGGACATAGTACATCCCCAAAAATTCATGTGCAAGTGTCCATATAAAAATAAGTGCAGGGCGACCAGACTTAAATCCAAACTTTGCTCCATAATAATCCTCTGCAATATCATACACAATTTCTTCAAAATCTTCTGTTAAAGATTTAGGTGTATAAAATTCCCACATACGTCTACTATTTTCTATAAGATATTTGCTACCATCATGTATTCTATCTTCTTCAACACAATACTCCAATGTCATAATATCCTCCTATATTGGATAGATACACTAAACTCAATTATCAGTTCGATACACGCGAATTTTACCCTCATAGGAAGAACTGTCACCGTCCTTGGGTATCCGTTTACGATGTTCCTCGGAAATCTCGATGTAATCCCCTGATTCATTAATCTTCACCTTAATCTCTCCATAATGCATCCCCTCAATACCATTTCTAATGGCGTCAAGCACTTCAGCGGAACATTTCATACTAAGCCCCCACAGCGCGTAAAGAGCGTGAAATTTTTTGATAGGGACTATCAGGAGTATCTATCATGTAGACAAAAGGTGTGTCAATTCTACGTCCAGGCCCGCGTACTTCCACCCCAACACATTTCCCAACATAATCCAATTTCCCCTTAGTTAGATAGGTATTAACTACCTTTCCTAAAAGCCGTTTCCGTTGTATACAAAGCGGAATATAAAACAGTATACATTTGCCCCAATACATTACCCAATCAAATCCCTCATTCCATTTCTGGTTCATAGTGCCTCCTAATGCAAATTTGATGCAAACTTGGTCTACTGACATTATGCTTCCTCCTCAAATGATTCCTTGGCTTTAAGTCTTTTGAAAAGAGCGGCGGTAGTTTTACAATGTTCATCATGTTTTCCACCATACATAGGATTACCTATTCCTGCTTCACAAAAACAATCCCCATTATAAAAGCCTTTTAACGCAGTTATAAGTTCCTTTCTAGTTATCATATTTCCTCCTGATCTATCTCGGCATCTATATTAGATAAAAAAGAGACGAAATAAGGGCTACTCAAACAGCGGCACATACACTCTATAGAAGGTCCGACTAAAGGCATCATTCCAGTACGCTTTAACCATGTCTTGCCTCCATCCGCCGAGTATACTGTACTATCACTATATCTACAAACCATGAAGTCTATCGCATAGTGGGAAGGGATGGCTTTTGGATATAAGCCCATTGGATTTCCCCGCACTCTAGTATCCCTCATGGACTGCCAGAGGTAGCTATCTATCCCCATACTCTCATCTTGCGCTCTAGCAATTGCTCCCTGTAACTTCGCCGTTTGATCCCTGGCTATCATGGAAGCTCTGTAGCCCGTAATTTTATCAGATAGCCCCTGTATAGCTTCTTCCATTTCAGATTTTGTCCACCCGCTTTGAAAACCAGTTAATAGCATCGTATTTAGCTTATTTATATATTCAGAACTTAAACTCTTAATTAGCTGATAATTCGTCGCTTCCCAATTTGCCTGCATCTCAGGCCACCAAGACGCCCCCGACATCTGCAACGGTATTCCCGCCACAACCTTAGTAATCTTCAGGTATTGCATAGCCTCGAACCCAAAGATTTTCTCGGCTGTGTGGTACAAAATTTGCCCCAAAGCACCAGACGATACTAGATTAGTCCCATAAATAAGTAGCAGTTCCGCCTCAAGTTCCTTTAGCAAAGCCTCTAGCTCATCCGTCTCGGCGTCACTTCGCAGATCATCCTTCCGGTATAACTTGGGTAGGATAGTCTGCAATCGGCCTATAGCGTAGTCTACTAGCCGTTGCTGTACTTTGGATATCTCACCAGCATATACTTCCTCTATGGCATGAGGATAGAGCATTCGTGGCAGTTTAGGGTTCTGGTTCTTTAGCCGCCATGCCCTAGTATGTTGCTTACGGTAGAGCTTTACAAATAGCTTAAATTCTTGTGGGGTCATTTAATTATCCCCATTGATGACTCGATGCAAACACATTAGGGCTTGGCATCTTAAAACCCAAAACCCCCACTATAATCATCTCTGCATCTTCCTTTCTACAGAATCTTACACATTTAAGAGAATCAGTATCCCACTCATTAATACCGTCAATATCATGGCAACCTGTCCACCACCAAGTTTGCTCATTGATTTTACTCTCTATCAGCCAACCAGTTTCCACGCCTTTATCTCCCCATGCCATTATTTTGCCGCCTTTGCAGGAGCCGGTTTAACGGGATCAGGTTTAGCTGGATTCAAACTAGCCACTTCCTCCGCAGTAGGTTCCGGTATCTCTACCACCCCTTCTAATCCCAAAGTATCATGCCTAACCTCATCAGGATCAAGCGCCCCCATATTCACATAAATCTGCTTAGTCTGTGCCTCAGTATAATCAATCTTAGCCTTCTCCTCCTCAGACATCTGGTACAGGCTATTGAAGGTTATTTCCGGCACCGTTCCAATCTTCTTCCAAGCACATATCAAATTCACCAACCGCCGTATTGCTGGCATAAGCCTATTCCGCTGTGTCGCTTCAACCAAGTCATAGTAATTGGTCAGATCACTTTCACCAGTTGCATTAAGGCCCGCAGGGGAACGTCCATACAAACGAGTTACCGGAATTCCCGTACTACCCGACAATTTTAGCATAAACCTGTCTATTAGTTCCGGCAATCCCGCTACCGTGCTGTAATCCCTACCCATATCATCTTCACTGTCCATAACCATAGCATTTATGACTGATTTGGTAGTGTTCATCACCTGAAGCCGCTTACCAATAGCCGCTTCTCCACCTTCCATAGACAAAATCTTCTTCAAGTCCTTAATGCGAATTCGTGAAATGATAAACTCATACAGGATATTCACCGTAGTCTGAGTAACACCACCCAAATCCCGTATATCCTCATAAATAGACTGTAGGCAGGACATCCCAAAGTATTTCACGCCCTGTTCCACACCTAACCGTGATGGGGTGGGAATAGGATCGCCGTGGAAAGTAATGACCCTTGTATGATGGAGAAGCATTTCAATGTAAGAACTCCCTACATGCATGTGAACTTTGTATTGAAGGATTTTGCCGAAAGTAGGGGAATTCGGGTTTACATCATACTTCGATCCGGCTATATCCACATCGGTTCTGTCTATAACCTTGAGGAATTCAATGTTCTTTATCTGATTTTCCCGTAGGGGTTCACTTGGCACCCTTCCATCCATAGCCCCCACAAAGATAAGGGAACCACCAAATAATCGTTGCCACTTTAGCGCCTCATTGTAGGTAGCCTCGGCGGATAGACGAACAAGTTCATCATTTATGACATCTACATTCTTCTTGTCACCCTTCTTACCTAAACTAATCCACTCTCGGGTTTCATCATCAGCCACAATATCGACAATTCGCCTACCAAGCCCCTCAGACATATAGATGGATGCTAGAGTATCATCATCTATAATAAAGAAGTCACCCTTAACGGTTTTAGTAGACTTGTCCATCGCTCCACCAAGACCAGCAAGTAAATTATTCCACCCATCCATATTTAAGGGGAACGACTTAGTGCCTTCTACCATTGCCTTCAAATCATCAGTTCGGGATTGTGCCTCAATAGTGCTTTTATTTGGTGAACCTTTAGGTCTGCCCATTATGCCTCCAATATACTATATTTATAGTATTTATACATATTTATATACCGAAATATATGTATTTGTCAATCCCTAGAAATCCCACACATTCCAACCTTTAGTCAGAGCTACTATGGAATAACCCCCTTCTTTGAGTATGGCGGATAGCCCGTCAGGAGCATCGTCTGGCTCCACCCCTTCCCGCCAATCTACAATTTGCTCTATGTATTCCGCGCCACTTTCCTTTGCAAATTCTATCTGATTAAAGCATTCCCCCAAATAAGTAACGATTTTAACATGCTTCTTCTCTAATTCATGGTAATCCTGAATCCATATACCCGCTTTCTGTAGCTTTGGATGCAAATCAAATACATCAGTAGTATACCCTCTGTCTGCATTATCCTCTGCATACAATTCCTTTACACCATATCTAAGAAGTTTCCCAACTATAAACTCAGTCCAATCCTTGATATTTCCCGGACTAACCCAACCAACTACATTCAAACGTCCATTCTTCTGCCTACCAATAATAGTAAGGGCGCAATAGTGATCTCCTTTGTAAGCGGCATCTATATGCGCCTTAATATCAGTATTATCTTCATGCCATTCTCCCATATGAGGATGCGCAAACAGCATCCCTTCTTCACTCTCAAACTTTAAGTCATAGTTAATAGCGTAAAGTGTAGGAGTAGTTTTTGACTTCTTATCTGCTATCTCCTCTGGTGAAAGTAAACCAGTAGAGGAGACAGGATATCTTCTAATTTCCACACCCTTACTGCCATCTTCGGGGTGTTCTAGCATATCCCAAGCATCCCTACGCGCCCAAGGCGTTCCCACGAATGCAGAATGCCCACCAGGATCAATAATGTTTGCTCTAATTTCCTGTATAATCATTTTTGTGCGTTCACGTTCCGCTTCTGATACTCTGTCCTCAAGTGTGACCGCATCATCGATAATAGCCAAATTTCCATGCAACCCGGTCCAGTTAGAGTCTAGCCCAAGTGCTGTTAAAGATGCTTCCTTTGTCTTTGACTTCTTTGCACTATGCTCTAATTTCCCATCCCTAAGTATTGTAAACTTCCAAGGCCCTCCCCACAATTGTTCAAGTAACGGTTTAATAGTATCCATCTGCATAATCTGACTTACTAGACGAACAATTTCAGCGGCACCTGTAAATGTCTTTCTCACCATAAAAATACGATCATCGGGATGGAAGCCCAGCCACCAGACGATGCCCACAGCATTACAAGTAGTCTTATAAGAACCGCGATGCCCCATTAATCCCACATCTTTCGGTGATTCAAACAGATATCTAATCCACTCAGAATGGATGGGGGTTAATTTACTCTGTCCTGCGAGTAAGCCAATTAAATGAGGGGACTGCCTTATTTGTTTAATCTGATCTAATGTGTATAATTTTTTAGCCATTATTCTTCCTCCTTGTATTTCCAATGCAATCCGTATACAGATCGCGCCTTACCTTTACAACATCTAATAATGTTAGTAGAGGCACAACCTAATTCTTTTTGTATGTCTACTGCTGTTTTATAAATCTTACCCGTTTCAATGCATACTATATCTCTACTCATAGGAGTCTTATATTCTTCCAGTGATGCTATAGAGGCACCTTCAGTGTAGTATTCCCAATGAAACCCGGCTCCCATACATTTACTTTTTATGCTACGATGAATACAAGTACCTAACCTCTGTAATTCCTCGTTATCTGCAATAGGATTAATAAATTTTGCGGCATATCTCATATTATTATAAACCATGCCCGTTTCAATACATCTCACGGGACAGATATGTCCTGCTGGAATATAATCCTCTATATTATATTCTCTTCCCTCCTCATAGTAATCCCAATGAAATCCTAAATAAGTATTCATAGCTTTCTTACCAGTTTTTTTCTTGCATACATAAGTTATATTCGTGACATTTCCATTTACAGCTTTAGCGGCATCCCCAATACTTGAATAAACTACTTGTGTTTCTATACAAATAACCGGCCTTTTAGTTTTATCCCTATTATAACTATTACTTGTGCTATCTTTGTGTAATTTCATTACTTCATCTAAAGTATAATATTTTCTACCATCTTCTACATACTGCCAATAATGCTTTTGGGAATACCACCAATCAAATTTTTGCATTCGTGGAGGTTGACTAATTGTATAATTTATATCTAATCCCAATTCTTCCACCGCATACTTACTAGATTTGAATTCCTTCTGAAGATCAATACAGTATAAAGGAACCAGATATCTATCCCGCATTTTTTCTAAAACACCCTCGTATCTAACCGCTCCTCCACCAGCGCCGCCACCTTTTATATTGTATCCCTTCGGAACTATGGAATCGTACTGTTCAATAGCCTCTTTTTCTAGCTTATCCAATTCTTCTGCTGTTTCAATATGTTCATGTAATCTAGTATACTCAAACCCTTCTATTCCATATTTCTTCAAGGCATAATGAAACACATATGTATCTCGCCCAACCGTATACGCTTGTTTAATATGCTGATTAAATCGAACTTCAGGATGCCATGTCTGTCCTATGTACTTCTTGCCGTTTATTTTATTAGTATACATATACACTGTGCCGTTTCTTCCTACAAAAAAAGCCATTTCTTCTTGAGTGAAATCTATTTTCCAAGTATTATCTGTGATTTGAGTTATCTTATGTTTGTACTTCAGCCAATCTCCATCAGTAAAATATCTCCAATGCAACCTATTGGATGTACTCTGTTCTAGCCTACAAGAACATGCTATATTAGAAGCATCCCAATTATTCAATTTCCCTGCTGTAGAAGGAGAATCATATAATATTCCTGTTTCTGCACAAAGAACCATTTTTTGTATTGCCATCAAACCTCCAATCTATCCTTTTTATATATTAAATCATCTTTCATCCAAAATGTCAAGTACCCTCCACACAACAAAAAATCCTCCCCGAAAGGAGGATTATATGGCAATTGTCAAGTGGGTTAAATCCCTACCCTCTCATATTCTACAGCCAGCAATCCTAGGTTTTTTGTACCGAACTCCCTGTAACTACTCATATCAGTCCAATTTATATGGATATTCCTCATCCCTATGCCTGTCTTATCATAAAATTCCTGCACTAACTCATTAATTCCCATTTTTTGAATTTTATCATCTAGTTCTTGCTTTAACTCATTAACCTTGGCCAAAGTTATATCCTGTTTCATTTCTTTCCTCCCACCTTCTCACAAACCTTCCTAATATCCGCCACGTTCATCATCCCCACATGCCGTTCCAGCACATCCCCAATATCATTCTCGATCTGAACACAGGGCAAATTGCAGATATTGTTATACGTTGCCCTATCCATCTGAGTATCCACATCCACATATTCAAACTTGGCGCTATTCTCGGTAATACCATATCGAAGCATTTCCTTCGCCACGATAGGATACATGGACTTGCATGTAGGGCACCAGATTGCGCTAAAGTAGACTAGTTTCATTTTACCTCCTCCATGAATATAGTATCATAAGAAATACTTATTGGGCTAGTCTGCATACTATGTGCTAAGTAGCCTAACTCAAAGGCGTGTATTATAGCGTTCTGTACTATTTCTACCACACTTCCTTTTATGTCTCCTATATTATATTCTACACCATTAGGCATGACAACCCACAATGCCTTTTTCCGATCCCTGTCAGTCATAGTAAATTTCGGTTTATACATGTAGCTTGCTCCTATCTATCTCAATTAACATCCTCTCAATCCCCGGCCCATCCCACTTCCACCCTTCAGTCCATTCATCCTGGGTGACTAGCTTCCTGCCGTGGAACCCAAACTCATCTACGTCTATGATCCAAGTATCCTTATTGATCCTGGTAGCTTTCTTCATTCCGCTGTTCCTGTATTGTTGCTTCCCCAAACCACTTCCGAGGATTGCCACAACAAGGTCCACTGCAAAAGCAATTATGAACTGCTTCTGCCTTGCCAATATCACAGGGATTTACCCTATCCTCACCCACAATAGCCTCCAATAACCTCTTGCTAGTATCCCTGTGCTTGAACCACTGAAACCTGCGGAATTCCTTAGTTCGCTTCATACATTCTCCTTGAAGCAATCCGGCTTATCAGTGAATATACTAATAGGAGGGTTGGGTTTACCCCACCAATCTGCCGCCGCCTGCTTTACATCAAACGTCAAGGCCCTACTACAATTCTCCCCATGCCAACAATCCGTATAAAAAGGGCAAAAACAACGATCTTTATAGCACATCATATAACCTCCTGCAATTTCTTCTGTGCCTTTTCTTTATTTCGTTGCACCACTGTTCTGCACGATCCTAACATAGTAGCTATCTCCTTATCAAGATATCCCTCATACTTCTTGTCTAAAATAAACCATTCCTTATCTGAAAGGATACCCTTATCTCGTAAAATAGAGGTGGTTAAACCCCAATCAAACGTATCGAGCATTCCCTCATGGAAAGGGCAATCCCCCAAATCACATATATTATATGAACTAGATATGGTTTCGATTATACCTTCCCCAGGTTCTAAATCCGTAAAAGTAGATCCCCAATTCCTATAATGGGTACGCCCTTCTGATCTATACCATTCCAGCCAATCAGAAATAGCATGCACCACATTTACGCCCACAAATGCTTTTAATTTATAAGGACTATCTAAAGGATACTGATCTATGGCGCGAGAAACTCCCATTAAACAGGATGATCGCAGCTCTTCATAATCCTCTAAAGGCAATTTACCTTTGTATTTTCCAACTATCTTCGTCATATAACCGATATACTGTTTTATAAGAGCAGCCTTTTCTCTCTCAGTCGTCTGCATTAGGCCCCATTTCATTATTTGAATGAATTCCCACCATAATACAACAACTTATGGCTGCAAACACTAAAACCCCCACTAAAATACAAAACCCTACTAACATTTCCTATTCTCCTTTAAAGACTATCAAATGGAATGCCTGTAGCCAATGAAAGCCATCCTTTTATCCATAACGCTTTGTTTTCTTTATAATTTCCTGGTGCATCTAGTATATCTTTATCATGCGCCCGACAAAACGAATCACTTCTATCACAAGGGCAATCCTCGCATTTTACTGAAGTATCTATGCATTCCCCCATAGCATGTATAATCTTGTATGCGTTTGCTATTCTAGCTTCTAATGCCATTTCCTACTCCTTATACCTAACTTTGCCGTGAGACTCATCGTTCTCTGGCATCATATCAAATATAACCTCTTTCAACCAGGAAGTAAAGCGTTTTAGGAACTTTTTCATAGATACCTCCATATTGCCAAGAAGGGGACTCGAACCCCCACGCCTTTCGGCACCAGATTTTGAGTCTGGCCTGTCTACCATTCCATGCACCTTGGCATACTAGGAATATACTACTTGGTTTGGGGATTGTCAAATGAAACCCCAGAAAATTCTTCATTTAGGTCAAATAATGCCTTCAGATAGTCTAAATCCCCCTCATCAGTCACAAAACAATGGTGTTTATACATATATTTGCAAGTGGAACATCCGTCAACACCATCTAAAGCGCATTTTTCTAATACACCCACTAAAATACTCATTTAGGGTATTCCTCCTGCACCAAGTAATGTATCTCTTGCGCTTTCCTATGCCTAATATGCCTATGGATCAATTTTTTGTTCTTTTTGTAATGAATAGGCCCAAACCCACCATTACAACAGTTACAAGTAGGCCAATAAGGGCCGCCTTCCAGCTTAGGGACATTATACCAGTCCTTTTTCAGAGCGGAGTGATAGCTTTTGCGATATTTTGGTGGTTGCTTCTTCATGTAGGGAATATACACCCACTTTTGTTCAAAGTAAAGCCCTAATAAGAGCCAAATTTTATTATTTTTTGGGAGGAAGAGGTTTCCAATAGAGGGTTAAATTTTTGTGTGGGACATAGCGAGAGGGTATACGGTGGTCATAGGGGGGTGGGGGGCTCCCTCATTTTACCACGCCTCGCCGGCCTTTTCTAGTGGCATACACTGTCAATATAAACTATTATCGATTATTATATGCGCGCGCCTTTATTGGCACGGTAAATCCAGACTGTACACTATACTATACACTATACATTAACGCCCATTATGTGTAGTGCACGTAAGGATACACTCTCGATATGCTAGGGTAGACAGTAAGTAATCTCCTTGCATAGTATATTAGACGTTATTAACAGAGTATCTACTGTACTGTGTGCGCCGTGCTAACATATGGGCTTATATTGGCATGGTATGTTAGATGTAACATAGTATATATAGGGAATAGTATATGTTCCAGGCAGGGAAGAGCATTGTACTCAGTTCAATCTTGTATATATTACAGTATTACTATGTATTACCTTTATCTCTACCCTGATGTGCGCTATATCTAACATGGTATAACTTGGGTATAACTATATTGTATACAATGTATTACGTCTTGTATAACATATGCACACTCATTCATATGTTCTATCTATATTTATTGCACTATATAAGGCAGTAGAACACGCTACTATCCTATGTACTATACTGTTATCTATGATCATATCTATTGATTAGGGTATACAAAAGCCTAGACTATTATGTCTAGGCTATCATAGTACATTAATTGTATTACTTTTTAACAGACAAATTTCCGCTGAAATATGTATATCTACCCACTGTTATGTCTATCATACTGTCTTTGTACGTCCACGTAT
>Ga0302293_10000589_pt1 | contig 19167 bp, 14 predicted proteins | sample III_Fen_N2_2_FD_198758 | JGI IMG/M metagenome (GOLD analysis project Ga0302293, IMG submission 198758) | Peat permafrost microbial communities from Stordalen Mire near Abisko, Sweden - III_Fen_N2_2 | ecosystem: Environmental > Terrestrial > Soil > Wetlands > Permafrost | place: Sweden: Abisko...
TACGGCAGCCAATCAAGGAAAAGCATTCTATACCGGCATTCAGGGATTGGGACAAATGATTTTCGAAGATTACCAAACAAATAGAATTAAACGCATCAGAGGATAAATCAAGACGAAAGACTGGAGACCGCTTCGCTAAAAGACGGTATTTACTAAAAGTCCGTATTTAGTCTTCTGTCTCTCAGTCTTGAGTCTATAACAAAAAAGTATGAAAGCAAACACCACATTAGGCGAATTAAAAGCCTCGGGATACCAAACAAAAAGCGTGAAAGAAGAATTGCGCGCTAACTTAATTGAAGCGTTGCACGCGGGTAAACAACCGTTTGAAGGCATTCACGGTTATGAAGATACCGTGATTCCGCAATTGGAACGCGCCATTTTGGCCAAACACAATATCAACTTATTGGGCTTACGCGGTCAGGCAAAAACACGCTTGGCGCGACTCATGGTCAATTTATTAGACGAATGGATGCCAATCGTAGCTGGTTCGGAAGTCAACGATGATCCGTTGAGCCCCTTGTCGCGTTATGCCAAAGATCTCATTGCCGAACACGGCGACGCAACACCGATTGCGTGGGTGCACCGCGATGATCGTTTTGCTGAAAAACTGGCCACGCCCGATGTAACCATTGCCGATATCATTGGTGACGTAGATCCGATCAAGGCTGCGAATATGAAATTGTCGTATGCCGACGAACGCGTGATCCATTTCGGGATGATTCCTCGCGCCAATCGCTGCATTTTTGTGATCAACGAATTACCCGATTTGCAAGCGCGCATTCAGGTGGCTTTGTTCAACATCCTGCAAGAAGGCGATATTCAAATCCGCGGGTTCCATTTGCGTTTTCCGCTCGATATTCAGTTTGTGTTTACCGCCAACCCCGAAGATTACACCAATCGTGGAAGCATTGTAACGCCATTGAAAGACCGTATCGGTTCGCAGATTTTGACGCATTATCCTGAAACCATTCGCATTGCACGCACCATTACCGAACAAGAAGCCAAATTGGAAGGCGCGCAAAAAGAAAACATCAGTGTACCAAGTTTGGCTATGGATTTGATTGAACAAATCGGTTTTGAAGCACGCGAAAGTGAATACATCGACAGCAAAAGCGGCGTGAGTGCTCGTATGAGTATTTCGGCATTTGAAAACCTGATAAGTGCTGCCGAATTACGTGGACTGAAAAGCAAGAATCCCAAAACGAGTGTTCGTTTATCCGACTTCATGGGAGTGATTCCTGCGCTGACAGGTAAGATGGAATTGGTTTACGAAGGCGAGCAGGAGGGAAGTACTTATGTGGCTGAACAATTGATCGGTTCGGCGGTAAAAACGCTCTTCGAAAGTTATTTCCCGAAAGTAGAAAAATTAGAAAAACAAGGAGAAAGCGATCCTTATCAGGGAGTGGTAGATTGGTTCTTTGAACAAGATGAATTTGCACTCACAGATGATGCCGACGATGCGACTTATCAAGCGCAGTTGGATGCCATTACTCCATTAGATAGTTTGATTCAAAAATACCAACCCAATGTGTTACCGGCCGAAAAGCATTTCTTGAAAGAGTTTGTGTTGTGGGGCTTGGTGGAAAGCAAAAAACTCAGCAAATCACAGGTAGATAACAGCACCACTTTCCGCGATAAATTCAGCGATTATGTAAGAGGTGGAATGAATTGATTTTCAATCTTAATTGAATTTGAAGGGAGGTTGTCTAACGGGTTAGGCAACCTCTTTTTATGATCGCTTTTTTTACTTGTCACATCAATATGTGTTTTGGTTTTTCAAAGCGTAATTTTATTATTTTCGAAGAAAAATAAAATAGATTTAAATGGGGCTATTTGATAAAATAAGAGGTGAATTTGTCGATATAATCGACTGGGTTGATAATACAAATGATACCATTGTTTGGAAATTCCCCAGGTATCAGGACGAAATTAAAAACGGTGCCAAATTAACCGTTCGCGAAACACAAATGGCAGTCTTGATGAATGAAGGCGTCATTGCAGATGTTTTTGGTCCGGGAATGCATACGTTGACCACTCAAAACTTACCGATATTATCCACGTTACGTGGTTGGAAATATGGTTTTGATAGTCCGTTTAAAGTAGATGTGTACTTTATCAGTACCAAACAATTCATCGATCAAAAATGGGGTACAAAGAATCCGATTACGGTTTCTGATCCGCGTTTTGGTTTCATTGAATTAAGAGCTTTCGGAAATTTTGCTTACCGAGTTGAAGATGGAGGGAAATTCATCAAAGAAATTGCGGGAACTCAACTGATCTACAGAGCAGACGAGATTGAAGAGCAATTGAAAACCATCATTGTTTCGAAATTTACGGATGCTGTTGGCGAAGGAAATATTCCGATTGAAAAGTTTGCCGCCAACATGGATGAATTGTCCAAGTTAGGTCAAGAGAAATTAAACGAAGATTTCAAGGAATACGGTATCAATATCACCAAATTCCTGGTCGAAAATGTGAGTATGCCGGAAGAATTGAAAAAGGAAATTTTCAATTACTCGCGTTTAGGAGCAATCGATGCCCAAAAATTAGCGCAACTAAACATGGCTAATTCCATCAAAGATGTCGCCAACAACGATGGTATCGGAGGAGCAGGTATGGCCATGGGAATGGGCGTTGGAGTAGGGAACATGTTTACCAATATGATGACCAACAACGCCGCACCTCAAAATCCGGTAAACGCAACACCACCGCCAATTACAGCTTTTTTTATTGTGAAAGACGGAGCACAGGCAGGACCTTTTGACATGCAACAATTGCAGGTAATGGTGAATTCTGGAGAGGTAAGTCGCTCTACAATGGTCTGGAAAGCAGGCATGGCCAATTGGGCTACGGCTGAATTGCAACCGGAACTGGCTCAATTGTTTGCAATGGTTCCACCGCCACCACCACCTCCAATCGGTTAATTATAGTTTAGATTTATGGAAGAAAATTTAGCTCAGATAAATGCTGACATCAAATGTAGCGGTTGCGGTTCAAACCTGAATTTCAAACCCGGTACGGATAGTTTGAATTGTCAGCACTGTGGAATGATTAACAAGATTGAGGTTGCTCAGGTTGACATTGAAGAAATCGACTATGAGTCGTTTATTGCGGATAAAATTCATGTTGAAGAAACACAAAGCGTAACCACCGTGAAATGCGGTAGTTGTGGTGCTGCTACAACATTGAAACCCAATGTAACCAGTGAAAATTGTCCGTATTGCGATACGTCGTTGATTATAAAAGATGCTTCTACTTCGTCGATCATCAAACCGAAGTATTTATTGCCGTTTAAAATCACGAAGAATGTAGCCGATGAAAAATTCCAATCATGGTTGAAAGGCTTGTGGTTTGCGCCCAACGACTTGATTGCAAAAGTGAGTGGCAACAGAGATAAAATTGACGGTGTTTACATGCCTTTTTGGACCTATGATGCTCAAACTATGAGTCGTTATGAAGGAAGAAGAGGTGACGATTACACTACCTACGAAACCAGAACGGTTTATGTAGATGGCGAATCAAAAACGGAAAGTGTTCCTGTAACCCGAACCAATTGGTACCATGTAAGCGGATCGGTCAGTAACACTTTTGATGACGTCTTGGTTTGCGCTAGTCATTCGTTGCCGGAAGATTTGGTGAAAAACCTGGAACCTTGGGATTTGGATCAATTGGTTGCTTACGATGATCGTTTTTTGAGTGGATTTGTCACCGAATCGTATCAACTGGATATGAAAAACGGATTGGATGTTGCGAAAAATTACATGATGCCTGAAATTGAACAAGCTGTTAAATACGATATCGGTGGAGATCACCAACAGATTTCTGACGTTGATGTCAATTACAGTGATTTGACGTTCAAGCATATTTTGCTACCCGTTTGGATCAGTGCGTTTCGTTACAATGAAAAAGTGTACCGATTTACCATTAATGCACGCACCGGCGAATTAATCGGAAAACGACCGTATAGTACTATTAAAATTGTATTGGCAATTGTGGCTGTAGTAGCTGTTATTGTTACAGCCGTTATTCTATTTAATAAGTTTAGATAAACGCTTTATTAGATTTACATAAAAGCAAAAGCCCTAAGACTGCTCAAGATCTTAGGGCTTTTTTGGTTTCAATCGTTCATGAAACCAGTGAAACAGATGTGTTATTCAACCGGTTTAATTCCTCCAGCCGCCACCTAGTGCCTTATAGAGATCAACCATGGCGTTCATCTGTTCCATTTTTGTTTCAACGAGATCAAATTTCGATTCCAATGCATCGCGTTGAGTGAGTAATACTTCCATATAATCTGCTTTTGCCGAAGCGAATAAGCTCAGTGAAATATCCACCGACTGATTCAAAGCATCCACTTGCTGTGCTTGCAAATCATAGCTTTGTTTCAGGTTTCCGATTTTCGACAATTGATTGGCTACTTCTATATAGCCGGTCAAAATGCTTTGTTCGTAATGATACACCGCCTGAATTTGCTTTGCATTGGCATTGTAATAGGTTGTTTTCAGCGCTTTTCGGTTGATGAGTGGCGCTGCTAAATCGCCTACCAAAGAAAACATCATCGACTCGGGAGCCTGTACAAAGAAACTCGGATTAAACGCCCGCATTCCTACTCCCGCGCGGATATTGAGCGAAGGATAAAATTGTGCTTTGGCCACTTTCACATCCAATTTACTTGCCTGCAATTCCAGTTCCGCCTGACGGATATCGGTTCTGTTTTCCAACAATTGCGAAGGAATTCCTTCTTTCATGTCGAGCGGAAACAGGTTGCTGAAATCATCTGTACTGCGCACCACAGGTTGCGGAAAACGACCGACCAAGAAGTTGATCCGGTTTTCGGTTTCAATGATTTTTTGCTGAATGCCGTATTGCAAACTTGTGGTATGATACACTTCTGCTTCAAACTTCCTCACGGCAAGCTCGGTTACCTTGGCAGCTTGTTTTTCCAGTCGCACAATTTCCAAGGCATTGTTTTGAATCTCGATGTTTTGTTTCACCAACTGCAGTTGTTTATCCAGAGCCAGTAATTCGTAATACGAGCGCGAAATCTCTGAAATCAAGCGGGTAACAAGGAAGTTTTTTCCTTCTACCGTTGAAAGGTACCGTTTCACCTGCGCCTCTTTTGCATTCCGCAATTTGTGCCAAATATCCACTTCCCAATTCATACGAGCTCCGATCATAAAATCGGGCAGCACTTCCGGAGTTGCTCTTCCGGGCGAAATATCCGTATTGGCATCGTTGGCTCCTTGACTGGTATAACGTCCAACTTTTTCAGCTCCCGAACCCACGTTTACACCAACCGACGGAAGGTATTCTCCTTTACGTGCTTGAATTTCGTTGAGTGCAATCTCTACTTCGCGCAGTGTTATGTTCAGCTCCTGATTGTTGCTCAGTGCAGTGTCAATCAGTGATTGTAAATGCGGATCGGTGAAAAATTCTTTCCATTTTAGTTGCCCCGAATTCAAGGTGTCTTGCGTAGCTACATACTGAGTAGGAACGGTAGAATTTTCATTTTTTGATACAACTTGCAACCCTTTACAAGCTGTGGCCGATAGGGCAAGACCAACGATCATTCCCCATGTACGAACGGTTTTTTGACGTTTCATATTAATCGTTTTCATCGGTTGGTGGAAATGCGTCAATTGCGTGCACGAAATCTTCCGTGAGTGAACTGTCGTCTTCGTTTTTAATCAATTTTTTACCCGCGGCCAATGACCCGAAAATGTAATAGAGACCGGGAACTACAATCACCCCGAAAATGGTTCCGAAGAGCATCCCACCCAGCGAACAAGCACCAATCGTATGGTTACCAATAGCTCCCGGACCACTAGCCAATACCAACGGAATCAATCCTGCGATAAAGGCAAACGAAGTCATTAAGATGGGTCTGAAACGCACTTTCGCACCAACAATTGCAGCTTCCAAAACAGTGGCACCTTCGTGGTGTTTCTGCATGGCAAATTCTACAATCAAAACGGCATTTTTTCCCAGCAATCCAACGAGCATTACCAGTCCGACTTGCGCATAAATATCATTCGCTAGTCCCATCATTTTCAAGAGTAAGAAGGCTCCGAAAATTCCGGCCGAGAGTGAGAAAATCACCGCCAACGGAATAATGAAACTTTCGTATTGGGCAGCTAGTACGAAGTACACGAAAATGAGTACAATAATGAAAATGTATAGGGCTTCGTTGCCACGCATGGTTTCGTCTTTCGACAATCCGCCCCAATCAATGTCATAGCCTTTGGGCAGTACTTCTTTGGCGACTTCCTGAACCGCTTTAATGGCCTCACCCGAACTGTATCCTTTAGCCGCTCCACCTCGAATGGGTGCGGTGGTATACATGTTGTAACGGTTGATTTCATTGGCACCCTGCGTTTTCACAATTTTCATGAACGAAGAGTAAGGTACCATTTCATCGCGATCGTTTTTCACGTACAATTTCAAAATGTCTTCGGGTAAGCGCCTATATTCGGGCGATGCCTGTACAAAGACCTTAAAGAAACGCTGGTATTTGATGAACCCCAATTCGTAGGTACTACCGATGAGAATGGAAAGATTGTCCATGGCTTTGCCGATCGAAACACCTTTTTGCATGGCGAGTTCATTGTCTATTTGCAATTCGTATTGCGGATAGTTGGCACTGTAAAACGTAAAGAGTCCGGTGATTTCTTTGCGCTTTTTCAAGGCTGCCATAAACTCTGTATTGATTTTTTGCAGTTGCTCGTAATCGCCTGTATTGGTTTTGTCGAGTAATTGCAGAGCAAATCCCCCTGCTGCACCATAACCCGGAACGGCCGGAGGATCAAAAAATTCGATGGTAGCTCCCGGAATGGCCTTGGCTTTTTCTTCGAGTTCGATGATGATTTCGCTCACGGTTTTATCACGTTCCGACCATGGTTTCAGGTTGATCAAACAAGTTCCGGCATTTGAACCACGACCTTCTGTCAATACCTCGTAACCTGCCAGTGCGGAAACAGACTGAATTCCATCCACTTTTTCAGTAATGGCTTGCAGTTTTTGCGCCACGTCATTCGTTCGCTCAAGCGTTGAACCCGGTGGTGTTTGAATAATGGCGTAAATCATCCCCTGATCTTCACTCGGAATAAAGCCGGTGGGAAGGGTTTTGGTGATGCCGAAAATTCCCAATCCGAATAAGAGCAATATTCCGTAAGTCACCACTTTTCGGTTCACAATCAGTTTGAGCAAGCCTACATAGCGTCCGGTCAATTTCTCAAAACCACGATTGAAAGCATCCAAAAACCGGTTCATCAAAGAACGTTTGCGTGGTTGACCATGTGTGTTTTTCAGCAACATGGCACACAGAACGGGCGTAAGGGTGAGGGCTACAAATCCGGAAATAATGATGGAAGTTGCCATGGTGATGGCGAATTGACGGTAAAAAATTCCAACTGGTCCCGACATAAATGCCACCGGAACAAACACAGCTGTCATGAGCAAGGTAATGGCAATTACAGCCCCGCTGATTTCACGGATAACTTCCTTCACAGCATTGTAGGGCGAGAGGTGCTTTTCTTCCATCTTGGCATGCACGGCTTCAACCACCACAATGGCGTCGTCCACCACAATCCCGATGGCAAGTACCAAGGCAAACAAGGTAATCATGTTGATGGTGAGTCCGAAGAGTTGCATAAACATAAACGCACCAATGAGTGAAACCGGAACGGCAATGGTTGGAATCAAGGTAGATCGCCAATCACCCAAGAAGAGGAAAACGACCAATGCCACAAGGATAAAGGCGTCGCGTAATGTGTGGATCACATTTTCGGTAGAAGCATCCAAGAAATTGGAAACGTCGTAAGAAATTTCGTAGTCCATTCCCGGCGCGAAGGATGTTTTTTTCATCTCTTCGAGTTTCGCTTTTACACTTGCAATGACGTCGCTGGCGTTACTTCCGTAGGTTTGTTTCAACACGATTGCGGCTGACGGATATTTATCTTTATTGGAATAAATATCGTAGTATTCGCTCCCGAGTTCCACGTTGGCCACATCTTTCAATCGCAAGACTTCACCATCGGGGTTAGAACGCAGAATCACGTTTTTGTATTCTTCTTCTTCGTTGAATCGACCTTTGTAGGTGAGCACGTATTCCAGCGCCTCGGCTCGTTTTCCGTCACTTCTACCTATCCTTCCGGGGGAACCGATGATACTTTGTTTGTTCAGCGATTCCATGACTTCTTCCGAAGAAATGTTGTAAGCCCGCATACGGTCGGGTTTTAACCAAATTCGCATGGCGTATTGACGACTTCCCAAAATGCTGGCTTGTCCAATTCCGTTGATACGCTGTAGTTCCGGAATCATGTTCACACCGGCAAAATTGAACAAGAACTTCATGTTTGCCTTCGGATCTTTACTGTACACGTTTACGTACATCAACATACTCGGCATGATGCGGTTTACAATCACACCCTCGCGCTGCACAAGCACCGGAAGTCGGTTCAGTACCTGCGCAATTCGGGTATTCACCTGCACGAGTGCCTGATCGGGATCGGTGCCCAAGTTGAAGACAATCTGAATATTGGCTTCGCCCGCACTGGTGGCATCCGAAGTCATGTATTTCATGCCCGGTACACCGTTTACGGCTTGTTCAAGCGGAATGAGAACGGATTCTGTGAGTACTTTCGCACTTGCTCCGGGATAAGATGCACGTACAACTACTGTTGGTGGTGCAATTTCAGGAAATTGGGAGGTAGACAAGCTATTGATGGCCAGCACTCCCATGAATATAATGACCAACGACAATACGATAGCCAGTACCGGTCTATGGATGAATTTATTAAACATACTCGTTTCTTTAAGTGGTGAATTACTCGCTGTATACTTTCAGGTTCTTGAGCACGTAAGCCGGATTGGAATACTTGAAGGTGATTTTGTCACCGTCTTGAACTTTGCGGATGCCTTCGAGCAAGATGCGCTCGTTTTTCTTCAAACCGCTTTTTACCACATAAAGATCGGGCATTTCAGATGCAATGGTAATTTCCCGCGAGTGTACCCGACTATCTTTTCCAATGACAAAAACATATTTTTTCTCTAAGATTTCATAGGTCGCTTTCTGCGGTATGATCAAGGCTTTTTTGAGTGGAACAATCATTTGAATGTTGCCTGTTTCGCCGTGACGTAAGAGTCCTTTTTTGTTCGGGAAGGTGGCTCTGAAAGCAATGTTTCCGGTTTCATTGTTGAAATCGGCTTCGATGGTTTGCACCACTCCCGGACTTTCATACAACTCATTGTTGGCCATCACTAGGCGCACATTCTTCTGATTTCCGTTATCGGCATGTGTTTTGAAATCGAGGTATTCGGCTTCAGGAACGTTGAAATACACCCACAATTGACTGTTGTCGGACAACGTGGTGAGCAAATCGCCTTCGTCGACCAAACTTCCCAATCGCATTTGGAACTTGTCCATGATTCCGTCAAACGGCGCTCTGATTTCAGTGAATCCCAAGTGCACCTTGGCCAAACTCAATTCGGCGCGGGCTTTATCCAACTTGGCTTTCGCTAGGGCCAACTCATTTTTCGACACTACATTTCGGTCGGCCAATGATTTGGTATTGTTGTATTCGATTTGCGCAAAATCGGCCTCGGCTCGGGCTTTTTGTACTTCTGCCTGATACATCAGTGGCATGATTTGGAACATTAGTTGTCCTTTTTTCACCAGCTGACCTTCATCCACATAAATTTTCTGCAAATACCCTTTTTCAAGAGCGCGTATTTCGATGTGCTGAATAGCGTGAATTTGCGATACGTATTCTTTTGTGATTGTTGTGTCTTTCATCAACGGTGAGGTAACAAGCAATGTTGATTTGATTTCTTTTTCTTCTTTTTCTGATTGGCAACTTGTAAAAAAAAGTACAAGGCACAAGCTCATCAGTACATGAATGGTCTTCATATTGATACCGGTTTAAACGATTTAATTCTGAGTCTATGTGGAATGCTTAGCGCATAACAATTGCATCAACCTTAGGGTAAGTAAGGACATGAATGCTTAAGTCATGAATGGGGATTTCATGACCAACCTGAATCGTCTAAATTCTGAAAACCTGAAAGAGAATGGTACGGGTTAAGGTAGCACGAACGATGTGTTTCGCATGCGTTCGGTACAAACGACACACTTCCGGTTTTACCACATGGCGGGCAGGGCGGAAGTGCAAGAAATCTTTTTCTAAGGACTTTTTACCAAAGGTTACTTTATTGTCCTCTTCTTCGTCTTCCTCGTCTTGAAACCCGTGAAAGAAAGAACTCTGCTGTGAATACTGATGTTGGGTAAACGACTGAAGAACCTCGGTAGCAGATTGATTTTGAGTGATTGAAAGCTTTTGTTGTGCAAGTTCCGAATCGGATTGCTGTATGTTGTTATTCGCATCCGTTGCTGCAAATACCGGATTCAACCCTAAGAGTTGAACAAAGAGTGTAACGCAAAAAACAGAAAACAACAGCTTTTTCATCGTTACAAAACTATGCACCACAATCCGTAAACACACTATTTTTTTCTTAAATAAATTTAAAAAAACAATTTTCGAAATCACGCTGGATCACAAAAAACGGCTTTTCCAAAAAGCAAAAAGAGGATGTAAACCTAGGCTACATCCTCTTTTGAAAGAATTAAAAAATACGTTTAGTTATTCACGGAAATAAGTACTGTACTTGTGCCGTGATTGCTATTAATTTGTAAGCTATAAATGCCTTTTTCCAATTTTTCAACCGGAATTACCACTTGTTGGTTTTGTTCGATCTGTTGTTTCGAAGAAGTATAAACCAATCTTCCTGCAGCATCAATCAAGCGCATTTCAACACCCAATAATGAGCTGTTCACCGACACATAAAATTCAGTTGTTGCAGGATTCGGGTAAACAGAGATTGAATACTGATTTTCCGTTTCAACCAAGGAAGCACAGGCATCAACTGATACTGATAATGTAGTAGTTGACGAACAGCCGTTTGAATCGGTGTAGTCAAAAAACACATCATACAAGCCAACCCCGATTGCAGGATTAAAGGTGTCTCCTGTAACACCTGTTCCAGACCATATTCCACCCGAAGGTGTGCTGTTTAATTGAACTATTCCATCGTAAACACAAGGATTAGGGTTACTTGCAGACACCGACAATGCAGGTAAATCGTTGAAGATTACTGTAATGGTATCTGAAGCCGAGCAGGCATTGTTATCGACCAATGTCAGCGTATACGTTCCATTTGAACTTACCTCCAATGTTTGTTGCGTTGAGCCATTACTCCATGTGTATGAACTACCAATTCCGGCATCAAGTATTACTGTTCCACCGCATTGTTCCACATCATTTCCTAAATCTACAATTGGCAATGCATTTACCGTGATGGACAAGATAGCTGCAGTACTTGAACCGCAAGCATTGTTTGCAACAACTTCAATGTCTCCTGTTCCAATTCCACCCAAAGCTGTAATGGAAGTAGTTCCTTGTCCGGAAAGAACGGTTCCACCGTTTGGAAGTGTCCACGTATAGTCGCTTGTGTTTGCTTGTGAATTTACGGTGAAGGTAAGTGTATCGCCATCGCACGAATTGGTGATTCCTGAAAGTCCTGTTGGTTCTGCAGGTACGCTGCTAACTGTTACCGCGATAACAACTGATCCGTTACCTGAATTTGTTCCTCCTGTAGTTGAGCTAGAAGTGAGTGTTCCCGTAAACGAAGAACCGCCACCACCACCGCCTCCGGGAGTAGTATCTGAACCGTTTCCGCCTGAACCACCACCGAAGTAGCCACCGCCACCTCCGCCACCGCCACCGGTACCGTTGTGATAAGCCAATGAACCGTTTCCACCCAAACCGAGTGAACCGTCTTGACCTGCTCCCCAACTACTGCGCAAGCAAGCCGTACTTCCATGATATGCTCCGTGCAATCCTCCGGCAATTGGAGTGCCACCAAAACCGCCTTCGCCGCCACCGCCACCGCAGTTGCAAGGATTTCCTACACCAAATCCACCGTTCGATCCTGTTAAATCGCCACCGTTTCCACCGTTTCCGGAAGGTCCAGCAACCTGACAACCGGTCCAAACGCCGTTTTCACCTGCACCACCACCGCCACCGGCAACAATGATGCGATCGGTAAGAGCTGTTCCACCAACACGCACATCAGAGGCGCCACCGCCGTTTGGAGCAAGTGTTCCGGGAATACCCGAACCGTCGCTATTTCCGGTTTGACCGCCTAAACCACCGCCATTGTAACCGTTTTGACCACCTACGTAAATGTAAAGTGTATCACCTCCGTTTACGGCAAGTCTGCCTGTTGCAGTGCCTCCCAATCCGCCAGTTGCGCCGGCTACAGCATTATTTCCCTGAGCACCGTTTGTGGTGATTTCAATTTCCGTTACACAACTCGGTACAACATAGATTTGTTCCGATCCGGTATAACTGTAATTGGTTGTCTGCGAAAATGACACCAATGGTAAACCGCTAAATGCGATTAAAAAAAGGATTTGTTTTTTCATGAGTAGTAATGTAATCGTTCTGAACATGAACCGAAATGTTCCGGCTTGATTGTCTGATTGTAAAATTACAATATAAATGTTTCAGGAGAAAAAAATAGTTCATTGATGATTTAGTCAACCAAAAAAACCGCCTCAACATCCGGTTAAGGCGGCTTTGAACTCAACATTTAATGTTACCTAAGTAGTAGTAGTTCAAATCCGTATTATGACGTTGAACTAAATCTGAAGGTAAAAATAGTGTTAAAATTATCGGAGCTTTTAGAAATGTTATGAACGACAAAACGATGATCATGAACAGCGATTTATGACAAATCTATGCATTCAATCAACTACTTTTCAGGCGCTTCTGCAATTCTTTTTTTGAGTTTCTGGAAATGGGTATTTGTGTTCCGTTTATGATGAGGTAGTGCGCATTGGCAGCTTCAATACAACTCAGGTTTACGATATAGGACTTGTGGGCACGAAACAAATTCTCGTCAGGGTATTCTTCCAAAAAACGCAATAAACTATTGCGTACTAGGTACTTTTTGGTACGTGTCACAATTTCAATGTAAATGGTTTCGGATTTGATCCAAAGAATGTCTCTGAGTCGGATGCGATACGTGACAAATCCATCTTTGATCACCACATACTTTTCGTCGGTTTTGGTTCTGTTTTTTAAGAGCGATAAGGAAATGAATAAATCGTTTTGGGTAAAGGGTTTGATCAAGTAGGCGTGAGGTTGCAATTCGGCGGCTTCTTCAACGGTTTTTTGGTCGGAATAAGACGTGAGAAAAATAAACGGAATGGCGTGTTGCGCTTCAATGTATCTCGCCAAATCAATGCCACTTTTGTGATCGTTGAGGTTGATATCAAGCATCACCAAATCAATTTCGGGATTTTTACGCAAGACCTCTACAGCTGCATCGTATGTTTTCACAATGCCTACAACCGTATTATTCAAATCTTGAAGCAGTTCTTTTAGCAGCTCGGCTATCAATAATTCGTCCTCAACAATGAGGATATTAAAGGAGGGATTTGTCATGAATGCGAATGATAAAAATGGAAGTGTTTTGCGCCTTGGAATAGTCGATTTTTCCGTCAATTTGATCGACCAGTATGCGGATCAGTTTAAAGCCGAAACCACTTGTGCCCGGTTCACCGAAATCGGCATTTAATCCGGGACCATTGTCTTGATACTTCAATTCCAATTGACCGTTTTTTACAGAAAAATCAATCCGGATTTCACCCTTACGGTCTTCATTGAAAGCATATTTATAGGAATTAGTCGCCAACTCGTTTACGATCAACCCCAGAAACAATCCTTGCGACATTTCTAAGTAGATTTCATCAAACGAAAAGTGAAGCTCAACGGGTTGCTGGTGTTTGTTGAATGACACGGCAATGTGTTGGAGCATTTCCTTCAGAAATTGTAAGAAGGCGATTTTACCGTTTTCACTGTCCTGATAGAGGTTCTGGTGAATCAACGCCATCGATTGAATACGTGTTTCGCATTCTTGTAAAATCTCTTTTACTTCTGCATTGTTGGAAGCCCTGCCTTGCAAAAACAACAAGCTTTTGAGCGTTGTGAGGTTGTTTTTTACCCGGTGGTGAATTTCTTTCAGCAAGATTTCTTTTTCCTGCAACGATTTTTCGATTTCGATTTTCCGTTTCGATTTTTGCCGCGAATAGAGGAATAATCCCAAGCTAATGGCAGCGAGTAAAACGGTGAGCGCGATCAACCTGTTTCGTTTCACTTGACCTTCGGCTACTTTTAGCTTCGCATCGGCGAGGGCCAGTTGCTGTCTCACAATTTGGGCTTGTTGTTGTTCGGTTTCAAAAAACTGAATCAACCCAATGATGTTGTTTTTGCGGTTCTTTTCGTTTAATTCTTCCTTTAAAACCAGGTATTTATTCAGGTAAACCGTTGCCGAATCAAATTCCTTTACGGCGGTGAAATAAGCGGCCTTCAGTTCAAATAACCGGAAATCGTAGTAATAAATCTTGGTGGTTTTGATCAATTCCGATACCGTATCTAGGTAGTTTTTGGCACGCGGATACTGCTTTAGTTGAATGTAACAATCCGCCAAATCTAGGCGCTTTAGCATGGCATTTCCAATTTCATTGATGGATTTACTTTTTTCAATATCCTCTAGAAAGAGCGGAATGGCTTTGTGCAGTTGCTTGCGTTTCAAATACACCTGAGCCATGTTTCCTTTCATCAACGACCTGAAATAAAACTTGGCGTATTCCGAATAGGACGATTTTTCCTTGTATTCGGTGGTATGGCAAATGGTGTTGACGGCTTTGTACCCCAGATTGAATTGAATCAAAGCGCTATCCAGTTCATTGTTCCTGAAATACAAATTGCCCAAATCTAGGTGATAATACATTTGTCGCCAAGGATTGTCTTTCGGGTAAATCACCTGTGTTTTGTACTCGTTGATCGCTTGTCGAAAAACCCCAGCTTCGCGGTAAATTTGCCAATAGCTGTTTTCCATTCCTTCTTCGATTCTTCGCTTACGGATGGAAATACCACTTTTTAAATCGCCGTTGCAGATATAGCTCTCTTCCAGTTTCAGCAGCGACAACTCATAACGTTCTTTGTCGATGTAGCGTTTGTTCTTGATAAGTTCCTTCAGTAAAGGAATGGCTTCATTGAACCGAGTGGTAGAATGCAGTAAGTTGGCGAGCAAGTAGGTTAATTCGTAGCGAAGTTTCGGGTTGCGGTCACACGGTTTTTGGTTGATGTAATGTTGAAACAAAACGATCCATTCTTCTTCTTTGATGACGATGTAGAGGTCTTTCCGGTTGTGCTGCTGAAACGAGTACCATTTGTCGAGTACATCCTGCGGTTCGTTCAACCCGAAACGGCGGCTCAATTCAGCCTGATCTTGCGCGTGCGAAAAAGGCATGCACAGCCAAAGCAGTAACACGAAGCAAACCCGTTTGAAGTGAAATTTAAACGTAGCTGAGAATGCCATTAAAAGAATCGAATAAATATGATATCATTGACGCAATGCGAATGTATCACTTTCGGTGAAGATGGACGTTATTTCGCGTAGAAAATTAGTTGGTGAATGAGATGGGGCGATTTTACATTATTACGAATTCGTATTGAATAGATGTAAAAGCATATAGAAACTCAATTTTAACTCAAAATAGTTGTAAATGCATATAAAATGAGTGAGAATTGTGATTTTATATCTAAAAGCATATCATTGATACATCTTGAGTATTTTCAATTCATAGAATTTAAAGAGTAATGTATCGATTAAATGGAGGCTCACCTTCGTAATAAACGATATCAGCATTTCCGAAAATAATTAGTGTAGCTTCGGTGCCCAAGATTTCTTCAATCGCTTCTGTCAGGGAAAAATGTTTGCCATCAAATTTAGAATTGGTAGAAATCACATAACACGTAGGAGCGATTTTTTTCTTGTTAATTAATTCAGTAATGACTTCTGACACTTTTTCGCTACCATGAATTTCTCTAAAAAGTTCCCAGTTAAAATCGTTGAAATGATAAAGCTCACTAGTGAATCCATTTCTCAGCTTTTCTTTGGAGAGAAAATTCAAATACCGTTCACGCTTTCGTTTGATGACAAATTTTTCGATGAGTAATTGATCAAGTTTGTTAATCATGTCAATCTTATTTGGTTAGATGTTTCTGTATTCGAGTTATAATTGGGTTTTTTCTACTTCGAAAAGTTATGGTTATAATCCAAAGATCTAGAATAGGAAGGAGAAAGAAGTTTCAAAAACCAAAGTAGCTTAAAAACAAAAAGAGGAGTAAATTCTGTGTAACTCACTCCTCTTTTTGCTAAACCATGCTAAAACTATAAAACCCAAAAACAACAACTATGAATTGTGTTTTGTGTTACAAAGGTAAGACTGTTTTTAGCATTCGCAATACTTTTACTGTTAAAAAAATGCAATAAAAACGAGAGAAATTGGCTTCCTAATTGCTTGCTGAACTGGTTTGAATAACCTTTCGTTCGCCGCGTAGCCATTGTAATGACCAAATGATCGTGAAGAATACGCCACAAATCGAAACAATTGTAGGAGCTATCGAAACATTGAGCCAAAGAGCCACAAAAAATCCGACCACGCATCCTAGTATTCCTATGGCTCCGGAGATGCACAAAACAACGATTAATTTATTTGAAATTAAGTAAGCGGTTGCCGCAGGAAGCACCAACATGCCTACTACCATGATCGCGCCAACGCTTTCAAAACTCAAAACAGCATGAATACTCACCAGCGACATCATCAACAATTGCCATCTTCCGGTTTTCATGCCGAGTAATTTACCGAAATCGCTGTTGAACGCCCAAATGGTCAACGGACGAAAAGCAATTACAATGACGGCCAATACCAATATGTTGAGCGGTAATAATTGGAAGATCGCACCGGTTCCTACTAAATAACCGTTCCAAATTCGTTGGTCTAGAAAGGATGTTTCCAAATCGCCGTAGAGTACGCATTCCTGGTCGAGATCGGTATTGGTTCCGGCAAAAAAAGCGATGAGTAAAACGCCTACGGCAAACAAAAAAGTAAACGCTGTGCCGATAGCTGCGTCTTGTTGAATGCGAATGCGCCGGTTCAGGAAATCGATGAAAACAGTGGTTAAAACACCCATTACCGCCGCGCCAAGCAACATCGGTAGCGAATCACGACTATCGGTCAATAAATACGCAACCACAATTCCGGGAAGCACGGCATGCGAAATAGCGTCGCCCACCATTACCATTTTGCGCATAAGTAGGAAAACGCCCAATAACGAAGCAGGAAGTGCCACCAACAGTGCTGTTATAATAATCAGTCCGTTACCCATGTCGCTGTGTTTTGGGAATTGACGTTCGTTTGGATCGCTCCGAAAAATAGCGGATCATAAAACAAACAACTACGATGAAAAATAGAACCACAATTATCCACGGTCCGGTAGGCATATTCGGGGCTAGGGTAGAACTAAATGCCCCGCCAACCGCACCGATGACACCAAACAACACCGAAATGGTCATGAGTGGTAAAATGCGAAACGTGAGCATCCGCGCACCGGCAACCGGAATAATCAACAGTGCAGACATTAACACTACTCCTACAGCTTGAATTCCCATCGCAATGGCAAGAATGGAAGCGGTTGAAATCAGCATGTCATTCCAGCGAATGGAAAATCCGCGCACTTTCAGGTACTCTGCATTAAATGCCAGAAAATAAAAGGTTTTGTATTTCCACAATAACAGAAACATCAGGCAAACCGCCAAAACGGCAAAGGCATAAATGTCTTGGGTTGAAATAGCGGCAATTTTTCCGAAGAGAAAATCACTCAATCCGGCTTGTGCGTCTTTTCCCGTGCCTTGAATCCAGGAAATGAGTACCAATCCAATGGCGAAGAAAATGCTTAACACGATGGCTACAACAGCATCCGACTTTAGTTTGGTGGTTCTCGAAAGCACGTCCATGTATTGAGTAGCCAACCAACCGGCAATCACGGCACCAATCATCAATACCCACGTTTCGCGGGTTTCGGTGGCAATGTAAGCCAATGCAACTCCCGGAAGAATGGCATGCGAAATGGCATCACCAACCAGTGCTTTTTTACGTAAAAAGGCAAAAACGCCTACTGCTGACGCGGTAACACCGATCACGATTGTTCCGAGGAACATGCGCTGAATTGTCGGGTCGGCAAAATAATTCATGATTCGGAAGCGGTTGATTGAAACAATAGGGAATGCCCATAAGCTTTTGCCAATGTTTCGGGTTGAAGCATGATCTTCGTATCGCCGGCAGCTACCAACTTGTTGTTGAGTAGTACAACGTAATCAAAATAGGTAGCTACGGTGGAAAGGTCGTGGTGAACGATCACAATGGATTTACCTTCGTCGCGCAAGGTCTGCAAGACTTTCAAAATCGAATCCTGCGAGGCAATATCAACTCCAACAAACGGTTCATCCATTACAATGAGTGAAGCTTGTTGTGCCAATGCTCTTGCTAGGAAAACGCGCTGTTGCTGTCCGCCGGAAAGTTGCCCGATTTGTCGGTGTTGCAATTCGGTCAAATTCACCTGAGCAAGCGCATCCTGAATGATCCGTAAATCTTCTGCAGCAACACGTTGCCACCAGCGTTTCGGATTTAATCGTCCCATCGAAACCACATCGTAAACCGAAATCGGGAAATCCCAATCAACAGACTCGCGCTGCGGAACGTAGGCCACTTGTTGTCGGACCTGATCAAGTGTTTCTCCGAAAAAACGAATGATTCCCGTTGACGGAGTCACAATTCCTAAAATCGCTTTCAAAAAAGTTGTTTTCCCTGAGCCGTTTGGTCCGATGATTCCCGTTATTTTACCCAAAGGCAATTCAACCGACACCGATTCAAGCGCCACTTGCTGGTGATAATTCACCTGAAGATTTTCAACGGTAATGCAGTGCTTTTCCATTAGTTTAATCCCTTGATAATTGTGTGAACATTGTGCCGAAGCATGTTCTGATAGGTATTTCCTTTACTCGATCGATCACCCAAGGCATCCGAATAAAGTGTTCCGCCCACACGAACATTGTGTCCTTTTCGCTGACACGATTCTATGACGGTATTGATGGCTTTCGGACTCACCGAATGTTCTACAAACAATGCTTTTACGTGACGGTTCACGATGAAATTCACCAAATTCACCACATCCTGAACGCCCGGTTCCTGCGTGGTAG
>Ga0302293_10000594_pt1 | contig 19112 bp, 21 predicted proteins | sample III_Fen_N2_2_FD_198758 | JGI IMG/M metagenome (GOLD analysis project Ga0302293, IMG submission 198758) | Peat permafrost microbial communities from Stordalen Mire near Abisko, Sweden - III_Fen_N2_2 | ecosystem: Environmental > Terrestrial > Soil > Wetlands > Permafrost | place: Sweden: Abisko...
TTTCCGTCCAAATAGATAAATTTAATATTTTCTAAACAAAAATCCCCATTCGCAAGAATAGGGGATTTTTGTTTGCATTTGACTTATTATATTATATATTGTAATTTTAAATTAAATTTAAAATTTTTTAAATATGGGAACAAAAAAAGAAGATATTAATTTTATTCTCAATGAAGTTATGGAAGGAAAACCAATAGAGCAAGTAGATATTGATTTTATTTTGGAAGATTTTCCAGAAAAAGAAAAAATTTTAATTGACGGTTGTGTTTTTGAAATCATAGAAAATAAAAATAATACCATTACACTTAAACCAATTGGTCATAACATAAGATCAAAAACTATCTTTCTTGAAGAAAGTAAAGAATTTGCTTATCGTTATATTAAGGATGGTAAAATTGTAGAAGAAAAATAATAGAGATAATCTATTAAAAAACAAAAAACCTAAGATTATTGTAATAATCTTAGGTTTTTAAATTTTGTGCGTGTGGTAGGAATCGGACCTACGACCTCTGTCTTATCAGGACAGCGTTCTACCACTGAACTACACACGCATTTATTTGCTTTAATACTATAGCAAAAACTTGAGAATATCGCAATTTTTTGCTATAGTGTGACTGGCTTAAGGCCGTTTTCTTTTGTATGAACAATAAAGAAAAATCAAATACTAAAGATCTTTGGTGGAGAGAAGGACTTATGTCCTTCATGAAGATTGGAGCATCAATTGCTGTACCCATTATAATTGCCTTATATGTAGGACAATACCTGGATGAAAGATACAACAGTAAACCATTTATATTTTTAGGATTAACTTTTATTGCATTCATTATTTCATTAGTTTTTATTTATAAAAATATGATGAAATATATTAAAGAGATAGAAAAAGAAGGAAAGAATAAATAATATGAATACAGAAAATACTACAGAATTAAATACTGTAACTACAAATTCTTCAACTCAAGAAACAACTGTAACTGTTCCCGAATACAAAACAGAAGAAATTTCACACGAATCTACTTTATATGCAGAACCTATTTTTCACATAGGTGATTTTACTGTTACAAATTCACTATTCACTAGTTGGATTGTTGTTTTTCTTTTAGTTATATTTTCTCTCGTAATAAAATTAAAACTTAAAAAAATTCCAAAAGGTATTCAAAATCTATTTGAAATAGTTATAGAAGGAGGTCTTTCTCTGTGTGACCAAGTTACAAATAGCCGTAAAATCACAAACAAAGCTTTTCCTATAGTCATGAGTGTATTTTTAATAGTATTACTAAACAACTGGATTGGAATACTTCCATTTGGAGGATTTGGTCTTATTGAAATGGGTGAGACTGGAAAGATGTTCATACCTTTAATAAGATCAGGAACAGCGGATATAAATGGGACATTACCACTAGCAATTCTTTCTGTTTTGGGTGCAAATTTATTTGGTATTTTATCTATAGGACTATGGAAAACTATCAATAAATATGTTAATCTAAAAGCGCTTGGTGGACTATTTACCAAGATTAGAAAAGATCCTACAGTCTTAATGACAGCACCTATAATGTTCGCAGTTGGACTTATAGAGTTCATAGGGGAATTCGCAAAAATCGCATCACTTTCTTTCCGTTTATTTGGAAATGTATTTGCCGGAGAAGTATTACTTGCTTCTATGGGAGCAATCCTTGCTTATGCACTTCCAACACCGTTTATCCTACTTGAAGTCTTTGTAGGAATGATACAGGCTTTTATATTTGCAATACTTACTCTTGTGTATTACACAATAGCAAGTCTTGATCATGACGAAGAAGAAGGTCATGGTGATGAAGAGGGCAAATTAAAAGGGGCACATTAATAGAAAAAAGGTCAATTATTATTAATTAATAAATTATAAAACATATGGAAATTGCAACACTTTCAAAGGCAATCGCAATCGGACTTGGATCAATTGCTCCAGCTTTAGCTATCGGAATGATAGGTTCTAAGGCCATGGAAGCTATTGGACGCAACCCTGAAGCTTCAGGAAAAATTTTCGTACCTATGCTTTTAGCATCAGCTTTCGCTGAAGCTATCGCTATTTACGCACTTGTTATCGCTTTCTCAATCAAGTAGTTTTACTACTTACATCTAATCATTTGTTTTCTTTTTAAAACAAGTATTACAAGTGGTTAGGAGTAAGGAGTAAATTTCTTTAAATTTGCAATTATCAATTAGTAATTATTTCAAAATGGATTCATTTATAAATACATTTCACATAGACTGGAAAATCATAATAGCTCAAGTTATAAACTTTGCTATTGTTCTTTTTGTTTTACAATTTTTAGCTCTTAAACCTCTTAAGAAATTAATGAGTGAAAGAAGTAACCAAATAGAAGGCGGTATACAAGATGCAGAAAAAAATGCAGAAATACTTAAGAATACTCAAAAGGAATACGATGCAATAGTAGCTAAAGCAAAAATAGAAGCAAATACTATTTTTCAAGATGGAAAAAAAGAAGCTGAAACAAAAAAAGCAGAAATGTTAGCTATTGCTTCAAAAGATGTTGAGACAATGATATCAAACGGTAAAAAGACTCTAGAAGCAGAAAAAACAAAAATGGTAGATGAAGCCAAGAATGAAATCGTTGCATTAGTAGTAAAAGCAACAGAAAAATTACTTGAATCAAATACAAATAAAGATTTTGACGAAAAAGCATTAAATCAAATTAAAAAAATATAATTATGTCCACCGTTTCTATTAAAAACTTAGCAAATGCAATATACGAATCTTCCTTAAACAAAGAAGGTATTTCACTTGATGAAGTTATAGAAAATAGTGCTAAATTAATCAAAGATAAAAATCTATTAAATAAATCAGAGCAAATACTATCTAGCCTAGAAAAAATAATAGACAAAAAAGAAGGTATCATAAGAGTAAAGGTAAGCTCTAGAACAAAAATAACAGATAAGGAAAGCAAAGAAATAATAGAATTTATAAAGAAAAGATTTGAAGCAAAAGAAGTAATACTTGAAATAAAAGAAGATATAAGTTTACTTGGAGGAATTAAAATAGAAACAGGAGATGAAATCATAGACACTACACTTAGAAACAAGCTTAATCAATTACAAAATTATTTAATAACAAACTAATTTATGACAAACAATACAATCGTAGAAAGTTTAAGAAAACAAATTGAAAAATTCAAAGATGACGTAAAAGCAGAAAAAATTGGTCATGTTATTGAAGTTTTTGATGGTATCGCAAAAGTATCAGGACTATCAGACCTTAAGGCTTCTGAAATGGTAAGTTTCTCAGGTGGAGAAACAGGAGTAGCTCTTAACCTAGACGAAGATTCCGTTGGAGTAATCGTTCTTGGTGGATTTTCAAATATTAAAGAAGGAGATATTGTTAAATCAACAGGTAAAATTCTTTCTGTACCAGTATCAGATTCTCAAATAGGAAGAGTTTTAAATGCATTAGGTGAACCAATAGACGGAAAAGGTCCTGTTAAGTCTACACAATCAAATCCTATCGAGCGTGTTGCTTCAGGTGTTATGAGTCGTCAAAGTGTTGACCAACCAGTTCAAACAGGTATTAAAGCTATTGATGCCATTATTCCTATTGGACGCGGACAACGTGAACTTATCATCGGAGATCGTCAGACAGGTAAAACTGCTATTGCTATCGATGCCATTTTGAACCAAAAGGGTCAAAATATGATTTGTGTTTATGTTTCAATCGGACAAAAAGATTCAAAACTTCGCAAACTTCAAACTCGCCTAGAAGAAGGAGGTGCTATGGAATATACAATCATAGTATCAGCCGGATCTTCAGAAGCATCAGCACTTTCATATATCGCTCCTTATACAGGAGTTTCTATTGCTGAGTATTTTATGGATCAAGGAAAAGATGTTTTAATTATTTATGATGATTTATCAAAACATGCTGTTGCGTATCGTGAGATTTCATTACTATTACGCCGCCCACCAGGACGCGAAGCTTACCCTGGAGATGTCTTCTATTTGCACTCCAGACTTTTAGAGCGTGCATGTCGTAGAAATAAAGATTACGGAGGTGGTTCTATTACAGCACTACCAATTATTGAAACTCAAGCTGGTGATGTATCCGCATATATTCCAACAAACGTTATTTCTATTACTGATGGACAAATATTCCTAGAAACAGATTTATTTTACAAAGGTATTCGCCCTGCTGTAAACGTTGGACTTTCTGTTTCTCGTGTAGGTTCTTCTGCTCAAGTTAAAGCAATGAAAAAAGTTGCTGGTACATTAAAGCTAGACTTAGCACAGTTCCGTGAGCTTGAAGCTTTCGCACAATTCGGATCAGACCTTGATGAATCAACAAAGCGTCAACTTGAAAGAGGAAAGCGTGCAGTTGAAGTTCTAAAACAACCTCAATACTCTCCAGTTGAAACTACAAGTCAAATCGTAGTTCTATATGCTCTTACAAAAGGATATATGGATACTGTAGATATATCAAAAATAAATGAATATCAAACAGGACTTATTGAATACGCAGAAAATAATGCAAAAGATTTCTTTGCAGATGTAAAAGAAAAGAAAATGTGGACAGATGAATCAGAAGCTTCACTTAAAAAAGCAATTGAAGATTTTACAAATAGTTTTAAAAGCTAGTTATTATGGCAGGAACAAAAGAAATTAAAAGAAGAATAAAGTCAGTAAAAAACACAAAGAAAATCACTAAAGCGATGGAACTTGTGGCTGCTTCAAAAATGAAGCGTGCTGTTTCTAATACTTTATCATCTCGTTTGTATGCAGAATACTCTTGGGAGCTTTTAACATCTTTATCAACAAAGCTTGAAGAAATCACACACCCTTTCTTTATTGAAAATACTAAAATAGAAAAATCACTATTAGTATTGATTACTTCAAACCGTGGATTGTGTGGATCATACAATTCTCAAGCTATAAAAACAGCACTTTCTATAATTAAAAAATCCGACAAGAATCTAGATATAATAACCGTAGGTAAAAAGGGAGATGTTGCAATGCAAAGAATTGGACAAAATATAATCGCTTCATTTGTAGAATTTCCAGATAACGCAAAACTAAACGATATAAGACCTCTCTCAGAAACAATAACAAGAAAATACAAAGAGGGTAGTTACAAAAATATTACAATTATTTATACAGATTTTATTTCAGCATTAACACAAAAAGCAAATGCAAAAAATATTCTACCGATTAGAAAAGAAGAACTAAAAGAGACAATAGATAATTTAACTAATAAAAAAGATAAAGAGATAAAGAAGAAAGAAATATCATATATCTTTGAAGGAGATACAGATACTCTCATCGAAATGTTAGCTGAAAAGTTAGTCAGAATGCAAATTTATCAAATGATACTTGAATCAAATGCAAGTGAACAATCATCCAGAATGGTAGCGATGAAAAATGCATCAGAAGCAGCAGGAGAAATGATAGGTGACCTAACTCTAGTATTCAATAAAGCGCGTCAGGCAGGTATCACCCAAGAAATATCAGAGATTAGTGCAGGTATGGCAAGTGTAAGTTAACTATAAATTTATTATTAAAAAATTATTAATTATATGAAAGGAAAAATAAAAAAAATTATCGGACCGGTCGTAGACGTAGAATTTGAAAACAATCTACCAGCAATTTACAATGCTCTTACTGTAGATAACAATGGAAAAAGAATTGTTCTTGAAGTTGAACAACACATAGGTGGCAATGTAGTTCGTGCTGTTGCGATGGATACAACAGATGGACTTGCTCGTGGAATGGAAGTAACAGATACAGGTCATCCTATTTCTGTTCCAGTAGGAACAGATACACTAGGAAGAATCTTCAATGTTTTAGGTGATACTATCGATGATGGAAAAGCTGTTCAAACAGAAATCCGTTCTTCTATTCATCGTGAAGCACCACACTTTGTAGAACAAGCAACAAAAGTTGAAATACTTGAAACAGGTATTAAAGTTATAGACCTTATTTGCCCAGTTCTAAAAGGAGGAAAAGTTGGACTATTCGGAGGTGCTGGAGTTGGAAAGACTGTTGTGATTCAAGAATTGATTCACAATATTGCTTCAAATCACGGAGGATATTCTGTATTCGCTGGAGTTGGAGAAAGAACTCGTGAAGGTAATGACCTTTATCACGAAATGAAAGATTCTGGTGTTCTTCCAAAAGTAGCCATGGTGTTCGGACAAATGAATGAACCACCCGGAGCTCGTCTACGTGTTGCACTTTCAGGACTAACAATGGCTGAATATTTCCGTGACCAAGAAGGTAAGGATGTTCTTTTCTTTATTGATAATATTTTCCGCTTTACACAAGCAGGATCAGAAGTATCAGCTCTTCTCGGACGCATTCCATCAGCTGTAGGTTACCAACCAACTCTTGCAACAGAGATGGGAAACTTACAAGAAAGAATTACTTCAACAGACAAAGGTTCTGTTACTTCAGTTCAAGCTGTTTATGTTCCAGCTGACGACTTAACTGACCCAGCTCCAGCTACAACATTCTCTCACTTAGACTCAACTGTAACCCTTAACCGTTCACTTTCTGAAATAGGTATTTATCCAGCTGTTGATCCACTAGACTCATCATCAACAATTCTTGACCCACACATCGTAGGTAAGGAACACTATGAAGTTGCTCGTGAAGTTCAAAGAGTTCTACAAAAATACAAAGATTTACAAGATATTATTGCAATTCTAGGTATGGAAGAATTATCAGAAGAAGATAGAGACCTAGTTTCTCGTGCTCGTAAAATTCAAAAATTCCTTTCACAACCATTCTTCGTTGCTGAACAATTCACAGGTTCAGCTGGTCAATATGTACCACTTTCTGAAACTATTCGTTCATTCAAAGAAATCCTAGAAGGTAAACATGACGACAAACCAGAAAACGAATTCTATATGAAAGGTGCAATATAAAATTTTCCTAAAATAAAAACAATATGTCAAAACAATTAAAATTAAAAATAGTAACTCCAGAGAAACTAATACTTGAAGAGCAAGTAGACCAAGTTACAGTTCCTACTACAGAAGGGGAACTAACAATACTTCCAAATCATATAGCTATGATTGCAGGACTTAGTTCTGGTGATATTGTTGCTCATTCTTCTGGAGAAGAAATACCAATGGCAGTATCTGGTGGATTTGTAGAAGTAAAACAAATAGACGGAGAAACCGAGGTTGCTATTTTAGCAGATTTTGCAGAACATATTGTTGATATAACAGAAGAAGCTATAAAAAAAGCACAACTACGAGCAGAAGAATTAAAGAAACAAGCAGAAAATAAAGAAGTGGTTGATTTTGAACACTTTGAAAGTGAGCTTGAGAAGAATCTAACTCGTATAAAAATTGCAGATAAATGGAGAACAAGAAAATATAGAAAGTAAAAAGAAAAATCGTACACCTCTTATAGAGATGTACGATTTTTTATTAATTATTTCTAGCTATGTGCAACTAGGTTCAATTTGCCAGTCATATTTCTGAACTAAAGTTGAAAGATAATAACTACCTTTCTCACTTAACTGTTTTTTGATTTCAGTAAACAGAATTTGTGATACTTCAATCAAATGTTCTGTACCATCTTTGTACTTCATTTTAATAAAGTAAAAAGTTATAGGACAGAAACCAGGACAAGGAAAATTGCCAGAAGTAAGATCGACTTGATTAAAAGAATTACTAAACATATTAACAATTTCTTCTGTATCAATAACATCTCCTTCTAATTTAATTTCTTTGGGAACAAAAACAAATAAGAAGGCATTCAAAATCTGTTTCCAAAACAAAGAAACGAAAATCAAAAAAGCAACGAAAATACCAATTGTTGTTTCCATAATACTTGTATTTAAAGGGTTTATCTTATTAAACTACTTTATATTGGTTTAGTCAAGAGTAAGCAATAATAGAGCTTTAGGCTCTATCTTGTTATAATAAGAAAATATGACACAAGAACAGGCACTAAATATAATGAAAACAGGAGTAAATATATACCTTACCGGAAGTGCTGGAAGTGGAAAAACATACTTACTAAACCAATTTATCCAATACTTAAACGAACACGATATAGCGGTAGCAGTAACAGCTTCTACTGGTATAGCAGCTACTCATATGAATGGTATGACTATTCATAGTTGGTCAGGATTAGGAATAAGAAATAGCCTAGGAGAAAAAGAACTAGAAGCTATGGAAGAAAAAAAATATCTATGGAGTAGATTTGAAAAAGCTCGTGTTCTTATCATAGATGAAGTATCTATGCTGCACGGCAATCAACTTGATATGGTTGAAAAAATTTGTAGAAGATTTAAAAGAAGTGATAAACCATTTGGTGGATTACAAGTAATACTATCTGGTGACTTTTTCCAACTACCACCAATAGACAGAAGTATGGATAGTTCCAAAAATAATATGGTCTTTGGAAGTATGGCTTGGCAAATTTTAAACCCTGCAATTTGTTATTTAGAAGAACAACACAGACAAGATGATAATACTCTAACTGAAATTTTAAATATGATTAGAGATAATAATATTTCAGAAACACATTATGGTTATCTTAAAAATAGAATAGGAGCTACTTTAAAAAATAATGCTAAAGCAACAAAGTTATATACTCACAATACAAATGTAGACAACATAAATGATATTGAACTATCTCTTATAAAAGAAGAAGGTGAGAAAGTTTTTTCAATGACATCAACTGGACCTGAACACTTAGTTGAAATATTGAAGAAGAGTTGTCTTGCAAATGAAAATCTAAGACTAAAAATAGGAGCAGAGGTTATGTGTGTTAAAAATAACTTTGAAGAAAACTATGTAAATGGATCAAGAGGAAAAGTTGTTGGTTTTTTAAGTGAATCTGATTATCCAATAATAGAACTATATAATGGTAAAAATGTAACCTTAAAACCAGAGTTATGGGCAATAGAAGAAGACGGTAAAATCAAGGCATCTATTACTCAAATACCACTACGACTTGCTTGGGCTATAACTATCCACAAGAGCCAAGGAATGTCCCTAGATAACGCTGAAATCGACCTTACAAGGACTTTTGCGTATGGAATGGGATATGTTGCTCTTTCTAGAGTTAGAACCCTAGAAGGCATAAGTTTAGTGGGTCTTAACCCTGAAGCATTAAGAGTGGATCCCTTAGTATTAGAATTTGACCAAGAATTAAGAAACCAAAGTACTCAAAATGAATTCTTGTTTAAAAAGCTTAAAAAAGAAGAACAGAAAAATCTAGAAGAAGATTTTATTACTCGTATGGGTGGTTCTATTCCTGCAAATAAAACTTCAAAAAAGAAGATAAAAATGGGTAAAGTTATTGATACAAAAATACCAACAATATTAATAACAAAAGAATTACTAGACCAAAATAAAACAATTAGCCAAATTGCAAAAGAGAGAAACCTAACAAAAGGAACAATAACTCATCACATAGAACAAATCATCGAACAATATCCAGAAACAATAATCAGCCATCTTAAACCAAAACAAAAAATTATAGACTTGGTTTCAAAAGCTAACGATAAACTAGAAGGTGATGATATAGGTAAACTAAGTCCTATTAAAATAATTTTAGAAAAAGAAGGGCACGATCTTTCTTTTGAAGATATTCGATTAGCAAGATTATTTATTTAATTTATACCTGTTGGACCACTAAAAATTATTAGAGTAAAATAATAATATGAATGAACCCCTAGCTTCAAAAATAAGACCAAAGAATTTGAAAGAATTTGTTGGGCAAGAACATCTTGTTGGTAAAGACAAGCCGCTATCAATAGCAATAGAAAAGAAACATATTTTTTCTTTTATTCTTTGGGGTCCACCAGGAGTTGGTAAAACAACACTGGCAAGAATATATGCAAAAGCATTAAATGCTGACTATTATGAGCTTTCTGCAGTATCTGCAGGAAAAGATGATATAAGACAAATAGTAGATACTTCAGTAAAAGGAACAGGGGAACTTCTTGGTCCTAAAATTCTTTTCTTAGATGAAATACATAGATTCAACAAAGCTCAACAAGATTTTTTACTACCGTACGTAGAAAGTGGAAGATTAATACTAGTTGGAGCTACAACAGAAAATCCAAGCTTTGAAGTTATACCAGCATTACTTTCAAGATGTAGAGTTTTTGTATTAGAAGAATTATCTGATAATGATATAAAAGCTATTATAAAAAGCACTGGGTATAAATTAAAAAAAGATGCATTGGATTGGTTAGTATCTATGGTAAAAGGTGATGCTCGTCAAGCAATAGCAATGATTGAAAATACCATATCTCTATATAGGGAAATTACATTAGAAAATTTTAAAAATACTCTTCAGTCTAAATTTCTTCGTTATGATAAAAAAGGTAATGAACATTACAATACAATCAGTGCTTTTATTAAAAGCATGAGAGCATCTCAACCAAATGCTGCACTTTATTACCTAGCTCGTATGATTGATGCTGGTGAGGATCCAAAGTTTATAGCTCGCAGGATGGTAATATTTGCAAGTGAAGATATAGGATTAGCTCTACCTACAGCCCTAGTTGTAGCCAATGATGTCTTTCGTGCAGTTGAAACAATAGGACTACCTGAATGTTGGATAAATCTCGCTCATGGAGTTGTTTATTTATCAGAAGCACCAAAAGACCGTAGATCTTATGAAGCATACAAGAAAGCACTTGAAGATGTTAAAAAATACGGAAATCTACCAATACCTCTAATAATAAGAAATCCAACAACTAAATTAAATAAAGACTTAGGGTATGGTAATAACTATGAAATATATACAAACAAAGATTTACTTCCAGAAAAAATAAAAAATAAAAAATATTTAGAAACTAAGAAAAAGAAAAATGCACAATAAAATTATAAAAGAAATAATCTTAAATAAAAATACTGATAAAGAAAAAATACTTTCTAATTTTTTCAAAACAGGTAAAGGAGAGTATGGGGAAGGAGATATCTTCTTGGGTATAACTGTACCTGTATCAAGAAAAATAGCACAAAAATATGGCGACATAGAATTTGCTGATATTTCAGAACTCATTAAAAATAAATATCATGAAGTCAGACTTATTGCTCTTTTGATTTTAGTTCATCAATATAAAAAATCAAAAAAAGATACAGAGAAGAAAAAGATATGTGACTTTTATTTAAAAAATACTAAATATATAAATAACTGGGACTTAGTTGACCTATCTGCTCATTATACTTTAGGGAATTATCTAATAGATAAAGATAGAAAAATATTAGAAAAACTAGCAAAATCAAATAGTCTATGGGAACGCAGAATTGCAATGATATCTACTTTTGCATTTATATATAAAGGTGAAAATGAATGGACCTTTAAAATTGCAGATATGCTAATGAATGACAAGAATGATTTAATTCACAAAGCTTCTGGGTGGATGCTCCGTGAGACAGGAAAAAGGGTCTCAGAAAAAGATTTATTATCATATCTTGATAATAACTACGACAAAATGCCTCGCACAATGCTTCGTTATGCCATAGAGAGACTTCCTGAAACTAAAAGAAAATATTATCTAAATAAAAAAACAAAGAGATAATTATCTCTTTGTTTCTCTCCAGTCGTAGTCTTCTTCCTCATCATCACTCTTATCTATAATAGGAGTTCCACAATTCTGACAAATATCATCAAAAGAGCGTAGTCCACAACGAGGACAAACTGGGTCTTTTTTTACTTTTTCTTCCTGTTCTTCATCCATATTTGTATTATATTATAAAAATACTATTATTTAAAATATTTATTTGGTGTATAATATATATTATTAATAGTAAATTATTTTTACAATATATGGCAAAAGGAGTATCTCACAAAAAAGAAGTAAAAAAACCTAAGAAAACAGACAAGAAAAAGTAGTTATTAAAACACCCTTATGAAAATAAGGGTGTTTTAATATATGATTGAAAACTAATAATAAAAAAGATATAATATTTGTATATGAATTCAAAAACAATGATCGTAGCTACTATTGGACCATCTAGTAGTACAAAAGAAGTTTTATCAAGTCTTATTAAACACCAGATGGATATGGCTCGATTAAACTTTTCTTGGGGAACTTATGAAGAGCACTCTGGTTTTATAAAAAATATAAGAGAAGCAGCAACAGAAAATGGTGTTACAATTCCAATTATCCAAGATTTATCTGGACCTAGAGTTCAAGATGATAATGGTCACCATTTTGGAGGAACAGAAAATCAAAAAGCTATAACAGAAAAAGATATAGCTGATCTTATTTTTGGAATAGAACAAAAAGTTGAATATATCGCATTATCATTTGTTGGTGGTGCTAGTGATATCATTGAATTAAGAAATCTAATCAAAGAACACGGTGGTAACCAAAAGATTATTGCAAAAATCGAACGCAAGATAGCAGTAGAAAATTTAGCTGAAATAGTAAAAGAAACAGATGCTATTATGGTTGCTCGTGGAGATTTAGGAAATGCATTTCCTATAGAAGAAATTCCATTTGTTCAACACAATATTATAGTAGAATCTCATAAAGCAAATAAGATGGTTATCGTTGCAACACAAATGCTACTATCTATGGTAGAAAATCCTATACCTACTCGTGCAGAAGTTTCAGATGTCGCTTATGCAATACTAGACGGAGCAGATGGAGTTATGCTTTCCGAAGAATCAGCTAGAGGTAAATATCCAGTAGAAGCAGTTTCAATAATGGAAAAAATTGCACTAGTTGCAGAGAAGAATCGTAATAACATTAAAATAGGATAAAATAATTATGAAAAAACATATCTATATAACAAGAAAAATTCCAGAAGCAGGACTTAAATTACTCAGAGACAATGACATATCATTTGATATGGGAACAAAAAAAACACCTCCAAGTAAAAAGGAAATAATAAAAGCATTAAAGAAAAAACAATATGATGGAGTTATTTCTTTCTTAACAGATACACTAGATGCAGAAGTTTTTGACGCTTGTCCTACATCAAAGATTTATGCCAACTTTGCAGTTGGTTTCAATAATGCAGATATAGAAGAAGCCAAGAAGAGAAATATAAGTATAACAAATACTCCTGGAACTTCTTCTGTTGCTGTAGCTGAACACACTGTAGCTCTTATGTTTGCTCTTACAACAAGACTTGTAGAAGGTGATAGATACATGAGAAAAGGTAAATACAAAGGATGGGACCCAGAATTATTAGTAGGAAGTGACATGAAAGGTAAAACAATCGGAATCATTGGTGGGGGACAAATAGGTACTCAAGTAGCAAAAATGCTTCATAACGGTTTTGATGTAAATATTATATATTCTGATATTGTTCCAAATACTGAACTTGAAGAATGTTTCTGTGTACAAAGAAAAGAAACAGCAGAAATTCTCCGAGAAGCTGATATCATAAGTCTTCATGTTCCACTTCTTCCTTCTACAACACATCTTATAAATGCTGAAAATCTAAAGACTATGAAAAAGACTGCTTTCTTAATTAATACATCAAGAGGTCCTATTGTAGATGAAAAGGCATTAGTTGAGGCTCTTAAAAATAAAACAATCTGTGGAGCTGGTCTTGATGTTTATGAATTTGAACCAAAACTAGTAAAAGGATTAAATAAATTATCAAATGTAGTACTTACTCCACACATAGCATCATCTAGAGTAACAGCGAGAAATATGATGGCAGAAATTGCAGCTAAAAATATTATCTCTGTAATCAACGGGGGAGAACCAATCAATAGCGTCATAAAATAAACAAATAAAAAACTCTCTCGATTTTACTCGAGAGAGTTTTTTATTAAAGACACCTATTATGCGCGCTGTACGTTAACAGCACTAGGTCCCTTTGGAGTTTCTTCTGTATCAAATGTTACAGCATCACCTTCGCGTAATTCGTCGAATTGAACGCCTACAAGAGAATTACTGTGGAAGAATAAATCCTTCGCTAGTCCTTCTGCTGTGATGAAACCGAAACCTTTGTCAGTAAGCTTTTTGATTGAGCCAGTCATGATTTTTTAGTTTAATTAAAAATAAATACAAATAAGATGAAAGTTTGATAACTCGACTATGTTCAAAGCATACGCCATTTGTACAAGAATTATACAATTTTAATATTTTTTTGTCAAAGATTTATACTGTATAAACAAATTAGTCCATTAACCATGGTTATTTACCCATAAATATTACATAAAAATAAACTCTTTATAGGCTCATTATTAAACATACTCTTGACAAAATACTATATAAATGCTATTTTTAAAGTATTGGAATACTCCTATCGTGTGTTAGTGTTTCAATCTTATTTTTGAAACACGTAAAAATTTAATCATGTCTACATACTCAAACAACTCAAAGGGTCCAAAAAGGGCCAGTTATTCAAGTGCAAAAAAACCAGCTCCCGCTGGAAGATTTTCACATGCACCAAGTCGTAGTAAACCTTCTACATCAAGTGGAAGTAAACCTTCTTATGCACCATCAGGAAGATCAGGTTCTTCTTCATATGGATCAAGACCTCAGACTTCATCAAGTAGGGGTTCTTCATCATTTGGAGGAAGACCTTCATCAAACAGAGGTGGTTTTAATTCTTCATCATCAAGAGGTGGAAGAGGAGGAGGAAGAAACAAAAGAGGTTCTTTTGAAAGAATCGATGTTTCAAAATTTATCAGTAAAGCTACTGTTACAGAAAGTGAAGAAATATATCTTCCTACTCATACTTTTAGTGATTTTAAAATTGATAATAAAATAAAAGCAAATATTGCCGCTAAAAATTATATTTATCCAACACCAATCCAAGACAAAGCTATTCCTCATGCTTTATTGGGACGCGACATATTAGGTATAGCCAATACTGGTACTGGTAAAACAGCAGCATTCTTAATTCCAATAATCAATAAAATTCTTGCAGACAAAAGTGAAACAGCAATAATCATAGCCCCAACTCGCGAGCTAGCTATTCAAATAGAAAAAGAATTCAAAGAATTTACTAATGGTCTAGGAATATTTGCAGTAACTTGTGTTGGTGGTGCACCAATATTTGCTCAAATAAAGAATCTAAGATATGGATGTAATGTTGTTATCGGTACACCAGGAAGATTACTTGATCTAGTAAAAAGAAAAGAAATAGATTTATCAACTACAAGAAATGTAGTCTTAGATGAAGCAGACAGAATGCTTGATATGGGATTCGTAGATGACATAACATTCTTACTTGAAAAGACCCCAAAGGATCGTCAGAATTTCTTATTCTCAGCAACACTACCAAAAACAATAGAAAAGCTTATCGAAAAGTTTACTAATGATCCAGTTAGGGTTATGGTTAAAACTCGTGATACTTCAAAAAATGTTGAACAAGATGTTGTTCGTGTAGCTCGTGGTATTGATAAGATAGATGTCTTATGTGAATTACTAGAAAAAGATACTGAATTTAAAAAAGTTTTAATCTTTTCTGAAATGAAACATTCTGTAGAAAAACTTTCTGTTGAATTAATCAAAAGAGGATTCAAAGCTGGATCAATTCATGGAGACAAGCGTCACAATGAGCGCCAGAGAACTCTTAAGAGTTTCAAAGATGATCAAATACACATACTAGTAGCTACAGATGTAGCTGCAAGAGGTCTAGATATACCAAATGTGACTCATGTAATAAACTATGAAATTCCACAAACTTACGATACATATATTCATAGAATAGGAAGAACTGGCCGCGCAAACCAAAAAGGTACAGCCTTAACTTTTGTATCATAACTTATTAAAGAAAATTAAAATAACCACCAATAATTATTGGTGGTTATTTTTTTATATAAAATTATAAATAAAAAAGAGGTTGCATATATATGCAACCTCTTTGTTTTAAATTAAAAGAACTAAATTTAATCCTTATTAAAACCTATATAAATAGGGGATTAATAGGAATATTCTCCAAGTTTGATATCAAATCTTTCGTCGTATTTGTTATCACCATCGCAGTCCCAATACCATTCATTTCTCTTGTGACCATTATCACAATTCGATTCTTTCATACAAACATGGTTATGACCATCATTTCCATCTTTTCCATCCTTAGGAATACAAAAAGAGGAAGTACTAATCACAGTTCCATCAACAGAAGAAGTAAACTTCATAGATTGACCACTAGGACAATTATTGGAATTTACAATTTCAAAATTAACAGAGCATGTTTTACCATCGACTCCATTTAGAACAATCATACAGTTCATAAAAGAATCTCCGGATGAATAGACACCATTTCTGTCTAAATCTAAATAAAACTTAAGTATATTTCCAGTAAGACCACTACAATCATTGTAGTATGGGCTTATTGTCATAACCGGACTGTAACCGTTAGATCCATTGGTACCATTTGTACCGTTGGTTCCATTTGTTCCATTTTTAGGAATTAAGAATGAAGTAGTACTAACAACTTTTCCATCAACAGTAGATTTAATAATTAAATAACCGTCTGTTACTGTAAAGGTTATCATAGGTGTACTTCCGTTAGTTCCATTGGTACCATTTGTACCGTTGGTTCCATCAGATCCATTATAGATTACAAAACCTCCCATATAAGAATCAACGCCTATAGTCACTAAACCATCTCTGTTAAGATCTAAATAGAAAGAGGTTTCGTTACCAATAACTTTACCTGTTTCATTTTTGATTTCCTTCACATAAATAACTGGACTGTAACCGTTAGATCCATTGGTACCATTTGTACCATTGGTTCCATCTTTAGGAAGACTGAAGGATACACTATTTACAACTTTTCCGTCTAATGTACTTGTGATAACAAGAGAACCATCAATTGTTTCAAATGTTATTGTTGGTGTTTTACCATTAACTCCATTGAGACCATTTGTTCCATTTGTTCCATTAGTACCATTCCAAGTTACAAAACCTCCCATATAAGAATCAACGCCTATAGTCACTAAACCATCTCTGTTAAGATCCAAATAGAAAGAAGTTTCGTTACCAATAACTTTACCTGTTTCATCTTTGATTTCTTTAATAGAAACAACTGGACTGTAACCGTTTGAACCATTAGAGCCGTTAGTACCATTAGTACCATTTATACCATCCTTAGGAATTAAGAATGAAATAGTATTAACAATTTTTCCATCTAATGTACTTGTGATAACAAGAGAACCATTAATTGTTTCAAATGTTATTGTTGGTGTTTTACCATCAATTCCATTGATACCGTTGGTTCCGTTTGTTCCATTTGTACCATTCCAAGTTATAAATCCTCCCATATAGGAATCAATTCCTACTGTGACTAAGTTATCTCCATTGATATCCAAATAGAAAGAAGTTTCGTTACCAATAACTTTACCATCTTTATCTTTGATTTCTTTAATAGAAACAACTGGACTGTAACCATTTGAACCGTTTAAACCATTAGTACCATTTGTACCGTTGGTTCCATTTGCTCCATCTTTAGGAAGACTAAACGATACACTACTTACAACCTTTCCGTCCAAGGTACTTGTGATAACAAGAGATCCATCAACAACTTTAAAAGTTATATTCGGAGTACTTCCGTTAATACCATTAATACCATTAGAGCCGTCAGCACCATTCCAAGTTATAAATCCTCCCATGTAACTGTCGATTCCCGTAGTTACTAAGTTATCTCTGTTAAGATCCAAATAGAAAGAAGTTTCGTTACCAATAACTTTACCATCTTTATTTTTGATTTCTTTTACAATCATAACCGGACTATAACCATTCAAACCGTTGGTACCGTTTGTACCATTGGTTCCATTTAAGCCATCTTTGGGTAAAGAATAAGAAAAACTACCCGTGAGAACTGTACCAGTGAAAGATTCAACAAGTATAGAACCGTTAGGGGAGTTAGTAGAGGCAGGAATAAATGTAGTTTTAATACTAGCATTCGCGCCATCTTTTCCGTTAGATCCGTTTACACCATTGATGCCATTAAATAAAGTAAAACTATTTTGGAAAACATCACCAGCTGTATATGTATTACTGACATCAACATCTTGAAAATAAGAAGTTGTATAACCAATTAAAACATTATCAGTCGCTGAGTAGACTTTATCCACCTTGGTCACTATCGAGAGACCGTTTTTACCATCTTTGCCATCATGAAGAAAAATATCTTCACTACAAGAAACAAACATAAATGCTGTTAAAATCCATAAAATAAATAATTTCGTTTTCATTTTCTATCGTTTTTTTCGTTTTTATTAAAAAATTTTTTACTTTTTAGTTGACTCGTTTAAATTAATTTGTAAATTAATTGATGTCGGATTTACAATAAATTTTCCTTCCATTTTATGAAAATAAACTGTACGACCAAAACTAATTACACTTAAACCACCCAAAATTGCAGAGCCTGTTCTTAGGCCCAAAATTAAATTATGCTTTTTCTTAGCTGCTCCATTATCTTGATCATCCCAATATTTTGGGTGACCTACGATTTCTGATGCACCATAAAGTAAAGCAGCCGCACCAGCAGTTCCAACTCCAGTCCAAAAAGCTTTTTCTGCCTTTAATCGATAAGGATTAGGTAGATACTCTATGTACTTGTGATTAAAATTAACTGATTGCGTAGAATTTAACAATAAATTCTGAGGTTCGATTTTACCTTGGAATAATATTCTCGAGCTATCCTGACGATATGTCTTATCAAGACAAACAGTCATTGAATTACTTAATACTGGATCATTTTTTACAACGCCATTATTAATAGTAATATCCTTATTTTTAAAATAAGGAGGCCACGATAAAAAATACGAAGGTTTTACAACTTTACAATGACAACGGTCCTTTGAAGGAACATTGACTCTGTAGGGAACTTTAACATCTGCAATAAACAATGAAGAAAAAGGTAAATTATCTTTTCCAACAACTAATGCTGTTCTAACATACTTACCATGTTTTTTATTCACAGTAGTGTCTTGAACAAAAATAACTGCATGTCTATTTTCCAGACATTTAACATTTTGCTTCAACAAGTTTATCGAATCTTGTTTTTGCTGAATAGTTAGATTACTAATTATATCTTTCTTACCTGAACAACATCTGAACAAGAGTAGGATAATAACAATAATCACAAAATAAAACACATGAGTAGTGAAGCGTTCGTACTTCACTCTCTTTCTTAAGTCATTAACATTTTCCATTTTTTACTTTTTTTATT
>Ga0302293_10000599_pt1 | contig 19011 bp, 17 predicted proteins | sample III_Fen_N2_2_FD_198758 | JGI IMG/M metagenome (GOLD analysis project Ga0302293, IMG submission 198758) | Peat permafrost microbial communities from Stordalen Mire near Abisko, Sweden - III_Fen_N2_2 | ecosystem: Environmental > Terrestrial > Soil > Wetlands > Permafrost | place: Sweden: Abisko...
CCTCGCGATGGAGAAGATCTTTCTAAGTCGGCTTCGGATGAGACGTGGGAGCGCGTGCAGACTTATAACAAGACGCTCGAAGACCATTTGATAGAGCAATTGCACGATCGCAATTTGAAGCCTGCGGTAGATGTGTTGGTGCGTTGGTTGATCGACTTAATTGATGATGATGGTTACCTGCGTAGCCCTCCGCCCAATGCCGAGAAGCCCATAGAGACAGCGGATGTACACACTGCACAGATTGAAGCGATTTTGCGCGGCGATCTTGAACTTGAAAACGCGTCTCTCTTAGTGCGTGAAGCCTTGCATGTTTTGCAGTCGTTAGAACCAGCAGGTATTGGAGCACGCAATCTGCGCGAATGCTTGCTTTTGCAGGCTTGGCGTCGCAATGATATTTCCGATACTGCGATTGAAATTATCGACAAATATTTTGATTTGTTCACCGAATTAGAATACCCAGAAATCGGTAAGCACTTGGGAATTAGCGCAGAGCAGGTGAAACACGTTATTTTGAATGAGATTGCACGCCTACATTTAAAGCCTGGTGTGCTTGCCAGCGGAGACACAGCCCCCACCAAGATTCCCGATCTAATGGTGATGGAAAATGAAGACGGCGAATTTGAGGTACGACTCAACGATGGCACTTTGCCGCGCCTGCGCATATCCAAGACCTACCGTGAGCTTTTGCAAGACACACACACGAGTAGCAAAGACAAGAAATACATCCGCGAAAAAATGCGTGCGGCCGACCTTTTGATCAAGAGTATTGGTCAACGCAAAACCACCATGGTCAAGGTGATGACTTCCATCTTGAGTCGCCAAAAAGCCTTTTTCCAAAAGGGTCCGGGCAATTTACGGCCTATGATTTTGCAAGATGTCGCCGAAGAAATTGGCATGCATATCAGCACCGTGAATCGCGTTACGAACGGGAAGTATGTGCAAACAGATTGGGGCGTACTTGAGCTTAAAGAGTTCTTTACTGCGGGTGTCGATCAGGGAGATGGCAGCGAAGTCAGCTCGTCGGTAGCCAAAGAGGCGATCAAACGGCTTCTTGCCACGGAACCTAAGATTAAGCCGTATTCTGATGATCAGATTGTGAAGCTGCTTGAGGAACGCGACGGCTTAAAACTTGCGCGCCGCACGGTCACCAAATACCGCGAAGCCATGGGAATTCTGCCGAGCCGCATCCGCAAGAAACTTTAGTGGCCTGTTACTAGTATCGTCATTGGCTTTGCAACACATCTGCGCTAGCTATGAACGATAGATCAGCTCTGAATGTCTTCCTGATGGACGCCTGTGACTTTTGTAATTACGTCCCAACTGATTCCGTTGCGCGACATTTCTATGGCGAGGTTGATTTTTGTCTTCGCTTGACCTAACTCAAAGCCTTCGGTTCTGCCTTCTGCGTGACCCTGAGCGCGACCTTCGGCAAGACCTTGTGCTCGGCCTTCCTCTGCGGCATAGGTTTTGGCGTAGTCTAGAGCGTCTCTCATTTTTTCATACTCCGTCAAACTAGACTTGTATTGTTGATCCTCATCGGTATTGAATCTAGGTATTTCTGCTTCTGACAGAAGATGCTGCAACTCGGGTTCGCGAAAAGATTCAATCGGATTTTGAAGCTGATGCAAATGACGAAAAGCATAGAGCCACTTATCGAAAATCGTTTCAAGTTCGGACTCCTGTTTCGTAAAACGAGGAACCTCGATGTATAGGAATGTGAGCTTGTCATACCAAACTTTTCCTGTATGCGAATCACATAGCGAAACACGCTTTACAATTCGATCATCTTGTGCGAGGTCTGTAAGCAAAAAGTCTAAAATGGACACGACATAGACAGCCTTTAATGAATAATCCCACTCGCCTCGCACACCCTGCTCTTGGATTGCGAAGGTTGAGTAGTAAAGGGTGCGTTCGCGGAAATGCGTTTGCCTTGCTCGTTGCAATTCCACAATGAACCGTTCTCCTCGCTGGTTCTTACATTGAATATCAAAGACAACTCTTCGCTCTTCTGCGGAAGCCCCAACATGCTCTGTTGGCAAGAATTCAAGTTCAGTAATTGTTTCACATCCCGCAAGAACACAGTTTAAAAATGAGATGAGCAACTTCTTATTGGACTCTCGCCCAAAGATACGGCGAAAGCCCCAGTCGGTGAAAAGGTTGATGTATCGGGCAATAATCTGTGTCTTACTCATTCAAAATTCCTTGTTACGCCAAAACAGCTTGGCTAAACAAGTAGACGAAAGCTCGGCAGTTTCCGTACCCTTTCGTAAGTGCTTATTCTCATTTGGATCATGCCAACGCAAACACAAATGCTGAGCGGAAATTCTTGCGAATTTGAAATTTTTTGGCGAAATGATTGTATAATACAGAACTGGGATGTGTATCATCTCGTCACATTGGAGGTTCTATGAATATTAAGGTTACTGCTAGGCATTTCAACGCTTCCGAAGATCTGCAGGCTCGCGTGCAAGAAGTTGCGGAGAACCTACAGAAGTACTATCCTAACATTACCGGCATTTCTGTGATCCTTGATGCTGAGAAGAAAAACGTCCGTCGCGCTGAATTTATTGTTAGTATCCTCCATCAAACCATTTCTGCTGATGCTGAAGAAGAGAACATGGGCAAGGCTCTTGAAATCGCAATTGAGCGCGCCGAGCGCCAACTGAAAAAGGAAAACGAGAAGTTGAAGGACCATCGGGCTCAGCCCACGGCATCTGTGGTAGTTTGATTTGTCAAACCATGGTTTAAAAGACATTATCATTCAGCGCCGGAAAAACTTTCCGGTGCATGATTTTTTTGAGCAGTATGGAACGCAGCTCGAGCTGGAGCTCAAGACCCCGCCCGAAACTCTCCATACTGTGATTTCCGAACCCGACATTCATCGGCCAGGCCTTGCTTTTGCAGGGTTTACCGATGTTTTTGCTCGACAGAGCATCCAAATGGTGGGAACCACCGAATGGAGCTACCTTGAATCTATTGGCCCCGAAAAGCGCACCGAGGTGTTCAATCGCCTCATGACTTTCGAATGCCCTTTGTGGGTGTTATGCCACGGACTCCTTCCTCATCCAGAACTGCTGGATATGTGTGTGCGTCAGAATGTGCCGTTAGCCGTTACTCGCAAAAACACCGCGGAATTTGTGCGCGGCGTAAATCGCGAACTTGAAGGCTGGTTCTCGCCCTTTGTGATTGTGCATGCAAGCCTTGTCGACGTTTATGGCGTGGGTATGCTTTACGTGGGCGCATCGAATATAGGCAAAAGCGAGTGCGTTCTTGACTTGGTGGAGCGCGGCCACCGCCTTGTGGCAGATGACTCGGTAAAGCTTGTTCGCCTAGGCAATAGCATCGTTGGACATTGCGATTCGATCATCAATCATCACATGGAAATTCGTGGCGTGGGCATCATTGATGTGCGCTCCATGTTCGGCATCCATGCTGTGCGCAAGGTGAAGAAAGTCGAAATCATTGTCGAGCTTCAATACTACCAAGAGAACGTGACCTATGATCGCACCGGCCTTGCATCGCAATACGAAGATATTATGGGAGTCAAGATTCCCTCGGTAGTGATCCCCGTGCTTCCAGGAAAAAACATCACCGTGATTTCCGAAGTCATAGCCATGAATGCGCTCATGAAACAGGCCGGAGTGGACACCGCAGCCGAATTCAACAAAGCCCTAATGAAGGCTATTGAAGAAAAAATGGCACGCGGCAAAGAAGAAGACAACATTTTCTGGTATCGCCAAATCTCTGGTTTCTATGAGTAATATGCGCACCAATGGAGAGTTTAGCGCGGGTAATAAAGTATTCGCGTTGTATCTCTGCATATTTCTTGCTGGGGTTGTCGGACTTTGGTTGGCCGTGCATCCCAAAAGTCCACTTCGCTCTTACAAAGAGTACGATGTGCTATTCACCCAAGTCGGCACATTACACGAGACATGCCCTGTGCAAGTTTTTGGCATGAAGCGCGGATATGTGTCTAACGTGACCTTACGTAACGATGGTGTGGTTGCACATTTGCGTATTGAGAGCCAGTTGAATATTCCCAAGGATTCTCGTTTTCGCGTGGTGAATTCAGGCTTACTTGGACAACGCGAGGTTGAGGTTCGCATTGGTGAATCGAATCAGTTTTATGCGAGTGGAGATTCGCTGCATGGCGGCTACGATGAGGGCTCTACACGCTTAATATATATGGCGAAAAACCTGTTGGGAACCGCGGATAGCACGATTCAAGCATGCCTTTTGACATGGGACTCTACCCTAGGCAATCCAGAGGTGCAAACTCGTATTTCACACTTAGGAACCAATGGGAAATCCTCTGTGAATAAAATCAGCCGCGATATGGGGCAATGGCGGGATTCCTTACTACTGCTTAGAAGTGAACTGCATTCTGTGATTACAGAACTCGATTCGGCCAAAACAGAGCTTGGCCCAGGGATCGATTCGACGATTCAAGGCGTAAAAGATCTCAATCAGGGACTCGATGGACTTGCACAACAAGCTCAACATCTAGTCACCCACATGGACTGGCTTACCCAGCAACTGCAAGGTTCGAATAACACTGCAGGTCTTTTGATCAACGAGCAACAGCTTCACGACAAGATTGGCACCACCATGCAAGATGTTCGTAACCTCATTCAAGGAATCAAGCAGGAAGGACTCAACATGAATGTCGACATACACTTCTTTCACAAAAAACGTTAGCGTTAGTCCTTGGGTTAGTTATTCCGCTCTGGCCTATGCCCAAGCCTGATTTCATTGAGTCCGAGGTCTTTTTATTTAGATTATAAGAGCCCGCATGAAAAAAGACAAAAAGCTCTATCTGATTGTTGGATTTGTGGTTTTACTAACCATGGTCGTTTTGGTGTTTGGTGTTTTCTTCTTGAATGACTCCGACCCGCGCGAAAAATTCCACCGTTTCTATTTCCGTTTTACTCAAGTCAGCACACTTACTCTTGACGATCCTGTTAAGGTCAACGGAGTGAAGCTTGGCAAGGTTGAAACCATGGAGCTAAAAGGCACCCGTGTCATTGTGGGCATTCGCCTACGCGATGATGTGAAGATCACCAAAGATGCCGAAATTCGAGTGCAAAATATTGGTTTAATGGGTGAACGGCAGATCGGTATTTTGTTGGGCGATTCTTTGACTTATTGGAAACCAGGCGACACGATTCCCGGCGTATTTGATGCTGGAATTGCTGAAGCCATGGGACTTGCTGGCGAGGTTTTTGATTCAACCCGCGTACTCGTGAAAGTGGTGAAAGGCGTGGTTGATTCCACCTTCGCAACCCCAGAATTTCGCGCGCGTTTCAATGGTTTGTTAGCCCGCACAGAATTGCTTGAAACTCGCGTAGGCACTTTGATCGACGAGACCGACCCCAAGCTCAAAGAGACTCTTGGGCGATTGAACGACGCAGGTCGCAAGGTCAATGAAGTCCTCGATGAAAATCGCATGCCTATCCATAGCATAGTGACCGATGCGCAAGGGCTCACCAAAGATTCTAAGTCAATGTTACGATCCATGGATTCATTGATGCGTCGCGTCGATGTTCTTGTGGGCAAACTTCAATCACAGGACAATACGGTAGGCATTCTTCTTAACGACCGCACACTACATGACGATCTCTCCAAGACCGTTGTTTCTGCGGATTCCCTATTCAAGACGATCCTCAAAGATGGCCTTGATGTAAACGTTTCATTCTTCAAGTAATAATATGATTATCAAGTCTTTGAAGGTGATCAACAAGATGGGCATTCATGCCCGCCCCGCAGGCGCCATTGTAGATATCACAAGCCGTGCACAGAGCGAAGTGTTTCTAATCCATGGAGGCACACGCGCTAATGCAAAGAGCATTCTCAATGTGATGATGCTCGCAATCACACCAGGTTCCGACGTTCAGTTTGAAATTTCGGGACCCGATGAGGAAGATGTCTTCCAGAAATTGGAACAACTGTTTAATGACCGATTCAACGAAGAGCACTACGACCCATAATAAGCATCGCTTGATGCTGACGGGCGTGCCCGCCTCTCCTGGCTATGCCATGGGGTTGGTTCAAGTGCTTGTCAATCAGGAATTTTCGGTCTCCGCAGAACCGATTTTGCCCGAACGCGTCCCCAAAGAAATCTCGCTCTTTCACAAAGCAATTCGCCAGTCTATCCGCGACTTAGACATCGCCAAGCAAAACATCCAAAAATCGATCTCCAAAGAAGACGCACGCATTCTCGATGCGCAAATGATGATCTTGCAAGATCCGATGCTGATCGATACCGTGCTCGACGATATTCGCAAAGAACATTTGAACGCGCGTTGGGCTTTCCATTCGCGCATGAAAGAACTCATCAACCAATTTGAGCAGAGTTCTGAACTCATTATTCGCGAACGTTCTGCAGATTTAAGCGACCTTTATAATCGCATCATGGCCTTGCTCGGAGAATCGGGTCCGGTCATGTCCATGGAAGGATCCAAGATCGAAGAAGGATCCGTGCTGATTGGGCATACGCTTAGCCCTTCGCATATCGTTAAACTGAAACAAGGCCAAGCAGTCGCGTTTGCTACCGACACCGGTGGACGCACCTCGCACGTTTCCATTTTGGCTCGCGCGCTCAAGATCCCTGCGGTTGCGGGTCTTTCCGATATTTCTGTCAAGGCTGAGGCCGGTGACTTCATGATCGTCGATGGCTCCAATGGCCTCGTGATCATCAATCCTGCCGATTCGGACATCAAAAAATACCATGCTAAGATTGAGGCTTTTAAGCGGCAAGAGCAAGAGCTGCTGACCACGCGGCGCCTCGATCCACAAACCCTCGATGGCAAGTACGTAAAGCTCATGGCAAACATTGAGCTTCCTATGGAAGCCGATGAAGTAGAAGCGATGGGTGCAACAGGCGTGGGCTTGTATCGTTCCGAATTTTTGTTCATTCAAAAGGGCAATCCAACCTGCGAAGAACAGCTAGAAGCGTATCGCTATATCATTCACCGTTTGAATCCTTTGACCGTCACAATTCGTACCCTTGATGCGGGCGGCGATAAGATTATTCCAGAACTCTCTGCCACCGATGAAGCCAATCCCTTCATGGGCTGGCGCTCGATTCGCGTGTGCCTTGATAAGGTTGAAATTTTTAAGACTCAGCTGCGTGCAATCTTGCGTGCTGGCGAGGGTTGTTCTAATCTGCGCATCATGTTCCCCATGATTTCTGCAGTGCAAGAAATTCAACAATCAAAGCGCATCTTGAACGAAGTTACAGAAGAACTGATCAACCAAGGTGTGCAAGTTCCCCACGTCGAAGTGGGCATTATGATCGAAGTGCCCGCAGCGGTGATCATGGTTGATGAGCTAGCACGCGAGGTCGATTTTTTCAGTATCGGCACCAACGATTTGATTCAGTTTACTCTTGCTGTGGATCGCAGCAACGAGCGCATTGCGAACTTGTTCCAGCCTCATCACCCCGCAGTACTTCGTATGATTCACGCAGTTGTGCTCGCAGCGCATCGCGAAGGAATTACGGTTAGCGTGTGCGGTGAAATGGTGACCGAACCGCTATCAACTTTACTCCTAGTTGGCTTGGGAATAGACGAACTATCCATGACTCCGTGGAATATCATGGAATGCAAAAAGTTTATTCGCTCCATTAGCTACGAAGAAGCGCGCACCACGGTGCATCAAGTCATGAGCATGCCCGATGCCGAAGAGATCAATCGCTTCTTGAAAAAGAAATACTTACAAAAGATTTCCGATCTAGGAATTTCATCGTTCATTTCCACCACGGATTTTAACAAGAACGACCGTACACTCATCAAGGTCAAAGATCACATCGTGAATCTGGATGTGCTCGAATAATTGAAATTGAAAGTTTCAGCTCTCTTTCTTGGTCCACAGCGAGCGTTGCTGTGTGCGGCCAGTGTAGCGTTGCCAGAGCGTTTTTATGCGTTCATACATTGAGGCCTCGATAAGCGCAGATTCTTGTGCAAAGGTTATGCGAATAGGTGTGATACGACGACGGCGAATTGCGTAGGGCAAGAGCTTCATAAAGTGAACGCTGGCTCCCGCAAGATCAAGCAGAAACGCGGGGCGGCGCAGTGTGCGCATCATCCAATAAATCAGTTCGAACAAAATAATCCACGGCAAGTCGTGCCAAAATAATTTGGCTTGCTCATTCTTAACCAAGGTCAGCCAACGGTTTGCAAGCGCATTGCGTCGCGCTAATCCCGACCTAAATCCGCAGGAAGAACCCGCATCATGATATACAATCGCAGTTGGAATAAACCAAGTGTGATACCCTGCCAAAGCCATGCGCCAGTTGAGATCATCGTCTTCGCCGTACAGGAAATACGCGCCATCAAAAGGCCCCTCGGGATACGCAACATCGCGCAGAGCCGCAATGCTAAACAGCGCGCAAGCGCCATTCGCACCAAAGAGTTTGCGGGGCTCAAGAGGAAACGCAAGGGCTAGAGTTCCATTGCCCAAGTCCTCGATGCGTCGGTCGCGAAACATGACGTGTCCGCACGAATAAATATTTGCGCTTGGAGCTCCGTCGTGCCAATACTGCACAAAGCCGTTGACCGCTGCTGCACCATATTTCTCTAGGCCGTTCACCGCTTGCTGCAAAAATTCAGGATCGAGAATTGCATCGGGATTCAGCAGTAAATAATGCGTGCAATCCGTGTGCGCCAAAATGTGATTGTGGGCATTGCCAAAACCAAGATTCACACCCGAGCCTTCTAATTCAAAGGGAGCAAGCCCTGGCACCGTTAAATTGCGAACAAAGTCGCGAGTATTGTCGACGCTCGCGTTATCTAAAATGCGAATAGATTCTGGTTGCAGCGTCTGCGCCGCAAGGCTACGCAAACAAGCCTCAATGTGGGCTCTGCTATTGTAGGTAACTATACCAACCAAAATGCGCACTTGCATGCGCCAAAGGTACGAAAATCAAGCCCGCTGCACCTGATTTCTTCCAGATTCTTTTGCTCGATACAGGGCTTGGTCTGCACGCTGAATTAAGTCCGAGGCTGAACCGTCGCCACGGTACTCTGCAACGCCAAAGCTACAAGTCACCTGACTGTTAAGCTCTTCAACATACTTGCGCAACTTTTCCGCCACCATAGCAGCCACTTGCAGCTGAGTGAGAGGGCACAAAATCAAGAACTCCTCGCCTCCCCAACGAGCTACGCTATCATTCGCACGTGTGCTGTTTTGCAGGGTCTGTGCGACCTCGCGCAAAATTTCATCGCCTCGAGCGTGCCCCTGCGTGTCGTTTATCTGCTTAAAATGGTCAATATCGACCATAATTACACTCAACGTATTTTTCCCCATACGCGCCATATCCATAGCGTTCACCAAGTGGTCGCGCAAGCCATGGCGATTCAATAATCCAGTCAAAGAATCCTTTTTGGCCATGGTTTCCATTTCGCGCGAACGTAACGACAGAGCCTCGTTCACAGAAAGCAGCTCATGCTCACGAATTTCTTTTGCATGCAAAGATCGCGAATATGAAACCGTCCGCACAATCAAAAACAATAAAGCCATGATCACCCAAACGCCCAACACGCCTTGGTAGAAAAGAGTCGGGGAAATTTGCTTTCCATACAAGTTAATTGCCACGACTTCTAGCGACCCTTGGGAACCAACCGGCAAAACCTCGGGAGTTGTGATGTCAATTTGTGTCACATATGATACCTCTGTGCGTGCCAGTACATACGGAGCGTTCACCATGCTGCTCCACCAAGTAGGTACGCGGAAATCACCCCACACAAATTTGGCTGGGTACTCCGTGATGCGAGGGTCATATTGAACCTCGTTGTACTTCATTGTCTGCGGAATATCGGGACGGGTGTATGCAGGGTTGATATTGCGAAACTGAACGCGGATTCGGCAGGCAGGCTGTGCACTATTGAAACGCGCTTTCACCTCAATGCTGTCATAGTGGGAAAGATCCAAAAGCCCCATTTCCGCAGGTGGAAACAGGGAAAGCGTCGAATAAGGGTAAGGAGCTCCTTGGCGAATTTCGTACTGTAAAACCCAGCTTGAGTCGGTCATCACCAGTTTCGAAACCGTGTGGCCACCATCCAAAGTATCATTAATGGCAACGGCATGAAAGCGCCCCGATGCTGGCGAAATCACCAACACCTTGTCCATCATGGTGTGGTAACCCAAAATCGCGATTCCAGTAAGCAATAAGAGAAAGAGGGCGAAGCGAGTAATGCCAGACATGCGTGGATTCTAGTAAATCAGCGCCCTCTTTGCCATGGGAAATCTTTCTCAATTCTCTTGATTCATGCGCTCTGTTGCTTCTCGATCGACCGTCTGCACTAACATGTCTCTAAAATTGCGATCAATTTTAATGTCGTCGATCATTGCGATAGGAGTTTCACTAAACACATTCACCAACCGATCCAAGTCTAAGTAGTCCTTAATAATCACAGAATCGAGGGCGATATTTTTGGTCGCCTCGTGGGACTTGATCGAAGACAAAGCAAGTTGGGAAATGGATTGAGTGGGCATTGCAAAAGCACAAGCAAATGCGCCCAGAATGGTGTATGCGGCTATTTTTTTCATTGTGTCTCCTTGGTTGTGTTGTAAGCCTTATTGGCTCTGAGCCCAAGTTACAAGGGCTTTGCCGCACAATCCAGCAAATTCGAATCATGGATAGTCTCTATGAGATCAACGGATCACAAAAAAAATCTAGCCGCATCGCTTGTGGTTTTGTACGACACTTCAACAGGATGCACTAGCGCAATCATGCAATACTTTTTGCAGCTTTCCTTGCTAACTTTTTCCTATGGAAACAAAGCTGCTTTATAAGTCGATCCCGAGTGGGCAATTGCAATGTCGTGGAACCTTGATCTGGAACGAGGCGACGCGCTCTGCCGTTTTGATTGATCCCACCGATGATCCCACTCCGTTCTTGCAGCTCATCGACGAAAAAAAACTTTCGGTGAAGGCTTTACTGCTCACGCACGCACATGTAGATCATGCTGCGTCGTGTTGCGCAGTGGCTCGTGTGCTTGGGCTCACTCCGCAATTGCACCCCGATGATCTTCCCATCTATTACGCGATTGCGCAGCATGGCCTCGCTTTTGGAATAGAGGTGCCCGCGATGGGAATTGACCCCACGCCACTGGCGCATGGGCAAATCATCGAGATTGAACCAAGTTTTGTTCTGCAGGTGTTGCATGTTCCTGGGCATACACCAGGCGGCGTGACTTTTTATGTGGAAGCGTTGCAGCTTGCGGTAGTGGGCGACACGCTTTTTTACGGTTCTGTGGGTCGCACCGACTTACCAGGCGGAAGTTTTGCTGCCATCAAACACTCAATCCAAACGATCCTATACAAGCTACCATCAGATACCACAGCCATTCCTGGACATGGGCCCACGACGAAAATTGGATATGAGATGTTGCATAATCCATATGTGAAAAGTTAAGCCTCTGCTTTTCCGCATAACTGCTCCTCTTTCGTGGCGCTAGATTTCTCTCTCCACGAATTATTTTCATCGCTCATGGTACGAGTTTTGTGGGTTGCTCGTCTATTCGAGTATGAAACACTCATGCCCTAACCCAGACTGCCTCTCTACTGATACATTCTCCGCAGGCTCCTACACGCGCAAGTGCGACTCCCATAAAGTCAGGCGCTACGGCTGTAAAGCTTGTGGACACCGGTTCTCTGACGCCACAGGAACACTAGAGTTCCGCCAGCACAAGCGCAGGGAAAACCCACTTGTCCAAAGGCTTCTTGGGGCTGCGGTATCCATGAACGAGGTCGCAAGAATCCTGCGAATCACCTACAAAACCGTGGCCCGCAAGCTGACTTACCTGTCCCAAAAATGCGAGGCCGAAAATGAAGATGTCTTGCGTGCGTATCACAAGGTTGATTCTGTGCAGTTTGACGAGCTTGAAACGCTTGAGCACACCAAGTGTAAGCCTGTGTCCATCGCACTTGCTGTGGAGAGTGAAACGCGCGTCATACTAGGGTTCAAAGTCTCGCGGATGCCCGCCAAAGGGACTCTGGCAGCCATCGCAAAGAAGAAGTATGGCAAGCGAGTCAATGAGCGATGCCAGGGATTACGGAGTCTCATGAAATCAATTACCCCAAGGCTTGCGGACAAGGTGTCGTTACTCTCCGACAAGTGTCCACTCTATGCCGGAATCATTCAGCATACCTTGCAAAAGGAAGCTCGACTCCATGTTACCTTCCGTCAGGTAAAGGGGCGTCGGGGTTGCGTGACTGCGCAAGGGGAGCTGAAGGAGGGTGGCAAAGATTCGCTGTTTTCGCTGAACCACACCTGCGCCATGTTCAGAGCACATGTGGGAAGGCTCATTCGACGTACATGGAATACCACGAAGAAGCTTGAGAACTTGGCTCACCATCTGAACATCTACATGCACATCCATAACGGACGGATACTCCATCTGGAGCATGCATGAAATGCAAATTTCATCACCATTCAAAGGGAGCAGTTTATAGAGGGCACGGCTGTAAACAAACCCACCTAGATTCCTGATACTCTGCTTTGCTGTGAAACCTATATCATTCTCACATGAAGGTATTTATCACAGGCATCACTGGCTTTATAGGTTCTTATGTAGCCAAAGCTTTGCTCGATCGAGGTGACTCGGTGGTTGCTTTTGTGCGCAATCCAAACAAGATCTCTTCGCTTTGTAATCACCCAAATGTGAGCGTTATTCAGGGTGAGTTGGCAGAACTAGAAAAGCTCAAGAGCGGCCTTGTAGGCGTAGATGCTTGCGTGCATATTGCGCTCGGTTGGGGTGATACTCCCGAGGCAATGCTTCGCAACGACACCTTGCCAACGATTGCACTCCTAGAGGCGGCAAGCAATGCGGGCTGCAAGCAGTTCCTGTATACATCGTCCACAGCAGCTATGGGCGAAATGCGCAGACCCATGCACGAAGACTTGCGCTGCATTCCTACAGATCTTTATGGAGCCACGAAATCCGCAAGTGAAAGTTTCATTTTGGGCTTTCGTAGTACAGAAATGCGCTGCAATATTATTCGCCCTGGCTACACCTTTGGAAATCCCGTGGTGAGCGATGGTGTTGCACAGCCCGATGCGCGTTTCCGAAACATTGCAGCGTGCGCGAAGCAAGGCAAAGATATTGAGCTTATTAATCATGATGGCACTCAATTTATTCATGCAGCCGATCTTGCAAAAGTTTATCTTGCGGTGCTCGACTCACAGTGCAATCGCGAAGTATTTTTAGGACTTGCCTACGAGTGGGTTTCTTGGGAAAATGTGGCACAGCAAACCATTTCCCTCTGTGGATCTTCCAGCAAAATTGTGCTGAAGGATTTAGGTTGGGGAACCGAGCCGATTCGCTTTGAAGTCGAAAAAATTTGGAAACAGTTTTCACTGCGCTTTACCGCGTGGCCTGCCTTGCAGAGTCATATCGAGTGGAGCCTAACAAAGGTCAACAACGGAGACACTAAATGAAAAAACAACTCACGAGCATAGTTGCCGCAGCATCCTTGCTTGCGCTAGCGTCTTGCTCCAATACGCCCACCAGCATTACCCTGTCCTCGAGCTCTACAGAAACAAGCTCGTCGAGCTCTGTTGTTGCAAGTTCCTCGTCTGTGGTTAAGGCACTTACCAAAGCGCAAGCTCTTGTGCAACGCATGGGTCGCGGAATGAACTTGGGCAACGCTCTCGATGCTCCCGATGAAGGCCAATGGGGCGTAACCCTTGATGCTTCATACTTCAAGATGCTCGCAGATTCTGGCTTTAAGAATGTGCGCATCCCGGCTCGTTGGGACAAGCATCTGTTGGAAACGACTACTTGTACCGTGGATCCAATTTGGATGGCACGCGTCAAGTGGGCTGTCAGCAATGCGATTGGTAATGGTCTGATTGCCGTGCTGGATCAACATCACTATGACCCAATGAATGCAACCCCGCTCACACTTGAGCCTTGCTTCAACAACATCTGGAAGCAGATCGATTTTAACCTCAAAGATTTTTCCACCGACTCTCTGGTTCTTGAAATCATGAACGAACCACAGGATTCGCTACTCACACTCACTGATTTGTGGAACTCCATTCAAGGTCGCACCATCGATACCTTGCGCGCAATGGACCCGAACCGTACCCTGATGATTGGCGGAGTAAACTACAACAGTGCATCTGGCCTTGCGGGTATTAAGTTGCGCACACAAGATGTAAACGTGATCGCAACGTTCCATGACTACGAGCCATTCACCTTTACACACCAAGGCGCAACCTTCGTTTCACCAGTCTTGCCTACCGGTGTGACTTGGTCTGCAACGCCAGCGCAAATGCGCACCGCTCGTGCCACATTCGATATCGTATCACAATGGTCTACGACCAACAATGTGCCTATCTATATGGGTGAATTTGGCTCGTTCAATATGGCAGACTCGGCATCACGCCCAATCTGGACAGAGTTTATGGCGACCGAGGCCATCAGCCGCGGCTTTGCTTTTGCGTACTGGGAATTCTGCTCAGGCTTTGGAATCTATGACGCGGCCACCAACATCTGGCATACCGATCTAGTCGATGCTCTTTTGCACCCATCGCGCGGCTTTGGCATTGTGCGCCCAAGCTTGGATACCACGAGCTTTGTCGTATTCGATGATTTCGATGGCGTCGATGGCAAGTTCGCAAATGTGAACTCAATTTCTACTGCTCTCATGCTCAAAGCAGGGCTTCCACTCGATTCCGCAAGGGGCTCTTGGTATGCATACAATAATGATTCGAGCTCAATTCTCAAGGGTGATAATACTCCAATTCAGACTCAAGGCTACATGCTTTCTCATGGAATTGATACGGCAACAAATAAGCCTGATTTCTACAACATGATTACCACCGGTGGCCATACCAGCCGCGGCCTGCATGCCAAAATGAAATTGATTGGAAGTACCTATCCCTATGTTGGCATTGGCTCAAGCTTTAATGGCAACACAACCACGTACAATTTGTCGAGCATGAAAGCATTAAGTTTCTGGGCAAAGGGCTATGGCACCTTTAAGGTGGGATGGAATATGGCTTTCTCTGACACCTGCTGCTCAGATAATTGGGGTAAGTTTTCTAAGGAAATCACCCTTACCAACGATTGGACTCAGTACACAATTTGGGCTGATCAATGGACTCCATCTCCATGGTCTGCTTTAGAGACTGCTGGTTACGAATGGGTCGATCACAACAAGGCCGTGCGCGAGCTTCAATTCTCAAGCGGTCAAAGTTACGGCCAAGTCGTCAATGACTCTCTCGAAATCTATCTCGATGATGTCCGTATGTATGGCATGAATAAGTCCGCGTTCGGCTACTAATTTTCTGCACTCCTCTTCACGAAGCCCTGCACTATGCGGGGCTTTTTTACGCTTTTTACACGGTAAGAAAAAACAAGCTCGCTGCTTTTGAATTCGAAATAGTAGCTTGAACAATATGGAGCACATTAAAAAGGCAACGTTTCTAATCGCAAGTTTCCTTTCCTTTGTATGCATTGATGCAAAGCCAATGCCCCCATTTCCAATCACGCGCACTCAAGCTGATGGTTCGCAAATAACCATTCAGCTGCGTGGCGATGAGCACTTTAGCTACAGCGAATCTACCGATGGATACTTGCTGCTGTCTAATGCTGGCGTGTTGTTTTTCGCAAACAATGATCTGTCGATTTCTGCGTACAAAGCAAACAACGAAAATGTGCGTACAAGTGCAGAAAAAGCGTTCCTAGCAACCCTAGATAAAGCCGCCATCAAGAAACTTTACGATTCAATCTCAGTAAGAAAAACTTTTACAGTGCCGAGTAGCGAACTGACCACGACGTTGGTGCGTAAAAAACCAGCAATCTCAAGCATTACGAAAGGCACAAAAAAGTTTCCGGTAATTTTGGTGAACTCATCCAATAAATCATTTGTAACAACGGCAGCCGATTACTCGAATCAACTGAATCTAAAAGGCTATTCCGTCAATGGAAATTTCGGAAGCATCCGCGATTATTACATCGAACAGTCTAGAGGTGTATTCGTTCCGAACTTTGATGTACTTGGCCCCGTGACCTTATCAAAATCTTTTGCGTCTTACACCAACGATGCTGATCTGATCAAAGAAGCAATGACGGCACTAGATGCAACCGTTGACTTTAGTCAATATGATAACGACAACGATGGCGAAATTGACTTTGTAGGAATTATCACCGCAGGCCAAACTGCAGATAATGGTAAGCATGGAATTTATCAGGGGGAGCTTGGCGGTGCATTTACGATGGATTCCAAAACGGTCAATAAGTTTTTGATGACTGTGGAACTTAGTGATAACAGCACTTCCGAGCTAGATGGCATGGGTTCATTTGCCCATGAATTTGGTCATGTACTCGGACTCATGGATCTTTATCAATTAAATGGATCAACCTCCCAAACACCCACCACATGGGATGTTATGGATGTTGGGTGCTATAACGGAACGTCTGCAAATGGCAACGTGTATGGAACTGTGGTTCCAAATTTTTCTGCTTTTGAACGGCAATCTTTGGGTTGGCTCACTCCCACGGATCTTGTTTCTTCCAGTGGAATTTTTTCTCTCGCATTAATCGACTCAAACCAAGCGTATTCAGTGCCCACCAGCAGCACCGACGAATGGTTCTTAGTGGAAAACCGTCAGCAGTCAAGATGGGATTCTTACATTCCAGGGCACGGATTATTGATATGGCACATCGATTATAATGCGACGGTTTGGGATAATAATGCAATCAACAATACCCCAAGTCATCAGTATGTGGACATTGAGGAAGCGAACGCGAACACTCTTTCTGCATATTCCTTCCCAGGCACTAGCGCAATTACGAGTTTCACAAAGTTTATCAACTGGGCTGGAAGCTCGGTATTTCCTGGAGTTTACAGCGTCATGGAATCAAATAAGATCCTTTGCTTTACCACCAACAGTGGGGTTAGTGTGACTACGTGCCCTCCGCCAGAGAGCAGCTCAGTACTGTCATCCTCGTCCTCGTTAGCATCGTCGTCGAGCAAGCGACAATCCTCGTCATCCACACTCCCATCATCATCTAGCGCCATTGTGCTTTCATCTTCTTCGAGTTCAAGCATACTCGCATCTTCATCGGTGTCATCGTCGAGCAAATTGCAATCGTCTTCGTCATCACAGAAATCATCTTCGAGCGCAAAGTTATCTTCGTCTTCTCAGCAAGTTTCATCGAGTAGCTCCGTACAGTTATCTTCGAGTAGCTCTACTCCGGCGGCGAGTCTTCAAATTGGAAGTCGCACCACGAAAGGTTCTCAAATGCAATACGTTGGAACCAATCTGTTTATTGTAAACGAAAATGAAGGAAGCAAAACGGTGTCGCTGTTTAATCATTCTGGGCAATTGCTCCGCAAAATTTCTTTTGAAGGCAAAAGCATAAGCATCTCTTTACAAGGCTTGCGAGGAGTTGGAATTCTCTACGCACAGCTACGCTCAGGCTCAACCCTTTTAGACCAAAAGATGATTCCACTTCTGTAGAGTTGATTGGGTTCAAGACGAGTGTAAAACGTAAAGAGTAGAGTGTAAAGTGCGGGACGGAGGGACTCGGGCGACTCTTTTTTTACTCTTGTCTCAATGACTCCCACAACAAAACTCTCGCTCACCGACAAATTGCCTTTAACCTGCTCGCGTTCGGGCACCTGCTGCCATGGCAAAATGGTGCGGCTAAACCCGTGGGAACTTGTACACCTTGCAGAGTCGAAAGGATTGACCCCGAGGGTGTTTCGCGATCGCTATTGCGAGTTTGGCGGAATTCTTTTGCGCTTCGATGGCAGAAAAGGTTGGAAAGATTTGCGTGCCTGTAGTCAGTACATCCCGAACTTTGGATGCAGTGCGCATCAAGGGCGTCCTTTGGCTTGCCGCCTGTATCCTCTAGGTCGTCAAAAGCAAAGCGACGTATCGCACTACATGTTCCATGGAAATGATTTTCCGTGCCTAGAAGGATGCCCAGAGGTCGAGGATTTACCTGAGCTGACAGTCGCTGAATACATTGCCGGACAAGCTTGTGAAAACTATGAACTCGCCCAAGATGCTTATCTTGAAGTGATGCAAAATCTTGCAGATGGCGCTTTCGTTCTTTTGCTCGAAACTGGCTTAGCAAAATCGGGTGACACGCAAACCTTGCGCATGTGGCGAGAGTTGGGCAATGCAGCCCCAGAGCAACTGGCAACACGACTTGGCACAGAATGGATCGAGCGACTTATGCTTCCTCCGCTTACACAAAGCAGAAATCCCAATACGTTTGCACAACAACATTACGAACTCCTTGCAACCCAAACTCAAGAAGCATTTAGTGCTCTAAAAGATTTCAACGCTTTGCGCGAAGCCTCTTGTGTCATGATGGGGCTCGCGTTACACCTTGGCCGTGGTCTAGGTGCAAACCCCACAAGCCTTGTAGAACACTGGATTACAACAGCCAAAGCAGAAGGCGCGGTAGATTGAAAAACCAAAGGTAATGAAGACGCTTACCTAAGCCATTTGATCTGCGTTGGCCCCGCTTCGGGCACCACAATAATCGCAGACTTCCATTCCTTCTGCCCGCGAATCTTACCCAAGAAACGATGGCGGCCTATGTGAATTCTGAGCACATCGTTTTCGAGAGGCTGCGAAACAGAGTCGATCAAAATGATTTCGAACCGATCTGCGGCAGGAATCGTGACCAATCGCACCGGTCGCATTTTGCTGCGTGCGATTTCTTCGGGAGAATCAACCAAGCGGGATTCGATCGCCAAGTCTTGCCCCATCTCATCTAGAGAAGATGCTTGGTGATGAAGTCTCGTAAAGGTAAATATGCCTAGAGCCACAAGCAACAAGAGCCCTGCAATCGTCCAAAATCGCAATGCAAAACTACGCTTTCTTTGCCCACTTGCGAATAGACGTAAGCGAGCATGAATGGTAGAATCCTGTGGGTTCGATGCTAGCAACTCATGCAAAATCCATTGACATTCTGCGTATTGGTTGTTCTTGTGCGCTAACTTATAAGCATTTTCCAAGGCCAAGCGTTCACGCTCTGC
>Ga0302293_10000605_pt1 | contig 18899 bp, 9 predicted proteins | sample III_Fen_N2_2_FD_198758 | JGI IMG/M metagenome (GOLD analysis project Ga0302293, IMG submission 198758) | Peat permafrost microbial communities from Stordalen Mire near Abisko, Sweden - III_Fen_N2_2 | ecosystem: Environmental > Terrestrial > Soil > Wetlands > Permafrost | place: Sweden: Abisko...
ACCAGATACGGATCGTTGCCGTTTTCGCTCCGGTGGATGACAGCCATACGCGGATCTATCTGCGATTCTACCAGAAATTCATGAAAGTGCCGGGCCTGAAACAGATGGTCAATTATTTCAGCAATTTCAGCAATAAATATATCCTTCATCAGGACAGACGTGTCGTACTGACACAGCTTCCGATCCGGACCGAATTGAAAATGGGCGAGAATCTCATCCAGGGTGATGCGCCGATTATTGAATACCGTAAAAGACGTGCGCAACTCAAGGGGGAAGAATAAAATCCTCTACTCTATATCCGCTTTCAGCGTTACGATGACGTCATGTGTCGCGGCATCATCATGCAGAAGGAAACTGTTGTCTTTTTGCAGAGTACCGTCAACGGTTACTGTACTGACGGCTGTACCGCGGCCGGAGTCATTAATAAAGCGAATCCGGTACAGTGCACTGCCAGTGCGGTAATCCGTCTGCCACGAACGATAAATTGCCGGGAATGCAGGATTCACAAACAACCGGTCTCCCCTGCGGGAAACGCCGAGCAGTGAGTGCAGACAGCACTGGTACATCCAGCCGGCTGAACCCGTATACCAGCTCCAGCCCGCTTTGCCTGTGTATGGACTGCCCATATAAACATCCGCGCTCATGACATACGGTTCCTTTTCATATCGGGCGACATCTTTTACAGTGGATGTGGATGAAATCGGATTCATTATATGGACGAGTTCGAAGGCTTCACGGCCTTTCCCGGCTTTTGCATTTGCCATTGCAAGCCAAATGGCCGCATGCGTATATTGACCTCCGTTCTCGCGGATACCGGGGAAATATCCTTTGATGTAGCCCGGATCATTTGCAGATGTATTGAATGGCGGAGTAAGAAGCTGTATAACACCCTCGTCATGATGAACCAGATAGTGTTCTGCAGATTCCAACGCCTGCTTTGCGCGGATGGGATCTGCGGCTTCAGACAGAACGGCCCAGGACTGACTGATCGAGTCAATCTGGCACTCTTCGTTGACGTGAGATCCCAGCGGATTTCCATTGTCAAAAAATCCGCGCATATACCATCGGCCATCCCAAGCGTTCTTCTCTATATTCGAACGTACCATCTCCGCAAGTCCGCTCAATTGATTGAAGCGAGCCTGATCTTTCATTTTCAGGCAGACCGGCAGGAATTTCCGGATGACCGTATAGTAGAACCAGCCCAACCAGACACTCTCTCCTTTGCCGCCGATACCCACCCGATTCATACCGTCATTCCAGTCTCCTCCGCCCATCAAAGGCAGCCCGTTGCTCCCGAATTGACTGGCTCGATCGATCGCACTCAGGCAATGCTGGTAAATGGTGTCCGTTTTCTCCGAAATGCACGGCTGGAACATTTTCTCAGATTGACCGGATTCAAGAATGTCACCTTCCAGGTAATGTATTTTTTCCGATAGTAGATTCATTTTCCCCGTATGCTCAACAAATTCCGCAGCTGCATAGGGCAGCCACAGCAGGTCGTCGGAAATGCGGGTTCTAACTCCGACGCCTGTGTCCGCCTGCCACCAATGCTGGACATCGCCTTCCATGAATTGATGTGCACTGCAGAGACGAATCTGTTCTGCTGCAAATGTCGAATCGATATCCAACAGAGCGAGTACGTCCTGCAATTGATCCCTGAACCCGATCGCCCCTCCGCACTGGTAGAAAGCTGACCTGGCTCTGATGCGGCAGCTGATGACCTGATAGAGCAGCCAACCGTTCATCAGAAGATCGGATGCTCGATTCGGTGTCTTGACACGGACTTGCGAAAGTGTGTCACCCCAATATTTGCGAACGGTTTCCAATTCGTTTTGTGCTGTCTGAATATCCCTGAATTTTACGGCCAGGTCCTCCGCTTCTATCAGTTGGCTTGTCTGCCCCATCCCGAGCACGATTGTCCTGCTTTCACCGGCTGCCAGATGAAGATTCATCTGTATCGCGCCGCACGGATCCAGACAGGCTCCGATTTCTCCTGACAGCTTATCCGACGCAAGTCCAAGCGGGAAAATCACGGATCTTCCCTCGCCTTTAAACCCGCGTTTGTCGCCGGTATAGGAAGAAACCGGTTCGCTTGAAAAAAGGAACGCAGGCCGCTGACGATCCAGTTCCGTGTATACGTTTCGAGCGGACAGCAGCTCTGTACGGGTGTTGAACTGCGTAACAATATAGGGCGCCGTATCTTCCTTCAGGGCTCCCAATACCCATTCCGCAAATAATGTTACCGAAAGCGAACGGTCATGACCGCTGTGGTCCCTAATGGTAAGCAGCCAGATTTTCAGCGGATCCTTCGAAGCGGCAAACATAGTCATTGACTGCTCCAACCCGAGTTCTGCATGTGAAAACACCGAGTAGCCGAATCCATGCCGCACCTGATAACCCTGTCCTCTTCCGGGGTGAAGCGATGCGGGTGAAGTAATGGCACCTGATGCCATGTCTTTTATGTACACGGCCTCAGACGCTGTATCCAGTATGGGATCATTCGACCAGTGCGTCAGCTTATTTTCACGGCTGTTTCCCGCCCAGGTGTATCCGGATCCTGTTTCAGATACATGGAATCCAAAAGACGCATTGGCAATAACGTTTATCCACGGAGCCGGTGTTTTTCTGCCGGCTCCCAGCCACATTTCATATTCCTGCCCATCGGCTGCAAATCCGCCGATACCGTTGAAGAACTCCATGGACACAGGCGGCTGGAACGTGGTCTCGGTATCCGCAAACTGCTGTGAAGTGTCGCCCGCAGGAAGAAGAATATTATCCGGCGGGAGATCTCTTTTCGCGGCGGCCTTTTCATAGCTCGGCGCATAGATTCCCGTTGTCCGTCGGATGACAATGCGCGCAACGGTTGAAAGAAGATCCGATTCCTCGTTGGTCAGCAGGAAGCGACGGAGAATAAAAAGGCTGGGCTTCTGCTGCGAACGGTTGAACACCTTCAATGTTCCGGTAAGATCCATGATAGCGTGCAGAAGCGGCTGTCCGTATCCTTCATCTTCCTCATTCAGAATGATCAGGTCTACGCGAACCGTCTGCTGGCAGAGATATTCGTAAGCAAGCAGTGCATCCTTGACGACCTGCAGGTCACGCATCTCCTTAACGCGCAGAAGCATGATTGGAAAATCACCGGAAATGCCGAATCTCCAAAGACTGCTTTGTCCGCGGATGTTCCGGCTGATGATTTCTTTCTGATCACGATAGGATGGTGTCGGATAGTAAAGCGGACCGACAAGCGATTGTATAGCATTTACTTGCAGCGAATGGATGTTGAGGTATTTCATTTCAAGAAGGCTGCTTGTTAAGGCCAGCCGAAAAATATCGTCGCTCCGCAGGTCTTTTCTCACATCGTTACTGAGTTTCAGGACAGCTGTTCTTGTCGGGCAATAGCCGGTGATAAAGTTGACAGATACGGATTCATTCGCAGGCACGGCAACAATGACCCGCAGGCTCATGATCGGGTCGATGGAAAATCCGGATCGGCAGGAAAGCGGAAGCCTTGTCTTCAGTGCAAGCGGTTTGACCTGTGTTCCGCCTCTGCCGATAAAAGCTTTCCGGTCGATTTCAAATTCCGCCGTACGGGCAAATTTGGCATCCGATATGACCATATGCATAACCTGTCCGAAAGTATCTTCTTCTGATCTGCTGCGGCGGCTTGCAATCAGCAGATTGCGGTCCGCAACAAATTCCATCTCAAGAAACAGTTTGCTGAACGCGGGATGCATGGCTTCAGCGACATGGGAGTCGTCAATCACCTCCATGTAACTTGTCAGTTCGAAGGACTGATCGCGGTCACTGTGATTTGTGAGAGTCACTTTCCGGATTTCGAAATTCTCGATCGGAGAAATGGTAATCTCGGTATCCGTATGAATGAGTCCGTCTTTCCGGTGATATTCCACTTTGTCAGAGGCGAAAACAGCCTGATACGTATCCGGCCGGGTAAAGGTCGGATGGTATGTGTTGCTCCAGATCAGATCGGATTCAAGATTTCGGATATAGACAAAATTACCGTAAGACAGCCCGGTGCATTCCGGACGCCATGTATTCAGCATGACATCGTCACAGCTGCTGAACCCCTGGCCGCCCGAAGTCAGCATGAGCAGGTAATGATTATTCGACAGGACGTGGGCGACCGGAACCTGCGGGGTAATGGTATTGCAGAAACGGCTTTCCAGCTTTTCTTCCTCGTAATCCTCCCGTTCGATATTGATCGAGTAGCCATGCCGTGCAAGAGATATGAGGACTGCAGAATTTGTTTCTTCAAGGAGAACCGATGTTGCCTTGACCATGGCTTCTGCATGAAAACGTTTCTGCAGAATATTGCCGTTCACACAATTGTTGATCGAGGCCATGATCATTCCCTGATGGTGCGCCATAAAGCTCTGCACCAGCGAATACGGCCTCATGCTTACTGCGTCAGGCCGGTTGAAGTCAAGCGCCTCGTAGAGTCCGTAATCGCCTTCCGCCCCGATTCCCACCAGAAGACGAATGTTCTTCATGGCGGCAGTACGCATTGTTCCCAAGGCCAAAGCGGACGCATAAGGCGCAACAACTTTTGCAGGCTTCATTGAGGATTGCAGGCGAAGATACTGCATACCGAACGGTGCATACTGATAATTTGAATCCGTATCAAAAAGAAAGTACTGCGATTCGGATACTCCCCATGGAATTTTCAGTTTTTTCCCGTGCCGGATCTGGCGGCTGACCGCAGAATTGCAGCTCCGGTTAAGAACCGTTCCATACGGCGTTTTCATAATCAGATTCGGCATTAAATACTCGAACATCGTTCCGCTCCACGAAACGAGCGTCGGTACGCCTTTGACAAGAGTCAGCGGCCGACCCAGCGCGAACCAGTTTTTCTGTTCGATATCGCCCTTCGCAATGGCAATAAAGCTGGTGACTCTGGCCTCCGATGCAAGCAGGTCATATAATCCGGAATCTGCGGACTGGTTGGTAACGTTATATCCGATATGAAACAGGTTATGCCGGCCATCATAGAGTGCCTTGAAATCTGTCGTATTAACAAGTTCATCAATCTGCATGCCGATAATACGAATGCTGTCCATGATCTGAAGGGCGTACTCGTGACCCAGATCCGCTAATTTCTGCAGGGTGAGATCCGGATCAAATCCGTCGGGCCCTGCAAGATTATGCATATCCGCTGCAAGGTTTTCCGCCGTCAGGATAATTCGCTGCTGCCAGTAGTTATCCACTTCCGGAGATAACGCTGCAATTCGCAACGAGAAAATGAGTTCAGCTCTTCCTTTCTGCGATGAAAATGAGCCGGATAGAAGACTCCTGTCTATGCCCGCGGCTGCGAGCGTATCCCGCATGCCCAGAAGAATCTTTTCAGAAAACAACGGCTGACGAGCCAGTTCCCGAAGACCGTTTTTCAGTGTAATCAGGTGCGAGAGAAAATTGCCGCTGTCGACAGTAGACACATAGTGCGGCATCAGCAGCTCCAGTGTTCTCACGTTGTACCAGTTGTACAGGTGCCCGTTCCATTTGGTCATCTGCTGCAGAGTGCGCATCACATCTTCGCAATGCTGAACCAATGTCCGCAGTCCGATAAAGCCCAGGTCGCAGGCACTGAGTGCCGATAGCAGCTGCATTCCGATATTGGTCGGCGATGTCTTATCGGAGAGTTTCCGCCCCGGAAATTGCTGATAATTGTCCGGACAAAGCCAGTGATTCTCTTCCGATGCGAAATCCTCAAAAAACCGCCATGTTTTGCGGGCAATACGTCGAAGTTCCAGAACGTCTTCGGTCTTGATTTTCTGCTCAGTGGAAATGCGGGTCGGCTGACTTGCCAGATATGAAATCAACGGAGCCGCCAGCCAAATGGCAGCTAAAATGAATTCCATGTAGGAAAATGACGGGCGCCCCCACAGAATGGCTGCTGCACCCAGTATGACTGCGGGAACCTCCGAGGGAAGCATGAGTAGAAAATACCCTCCCAACGTGTTCTGGTTGACCTTCTCAGATGATTCCGAACTTTGCCACTCCAGAAGATGCCGATGGCTTATAGAGATTCGGAACAGTGCCCGAAAGATCGCGTCCAAAGACAAAACTGCCTGAAACGGAAGCAGAATAATATTGAATGCCGTCTGAATCAGCATCGAAGACTTTTGCTCCAGTAAAATTTGGAACGCGAAACGGATCGATGAGTTCATCATTTTCTGGTATGTGGTGACAATCGCACGGACGATGATGCGCCAGGCATCAGCAAAGAAAACAAACGGAAGGCAAACCCAGAAATGTTCCGGGAAAAAGATGGCGCTGATGAGGATCGCCAGAACACTGGCTGCCTGCGTAAGACTCCGGCGCATATTGTCCAGCATTTTCCAGCGGGACAGCCAGTTGATGCGCGAGCGTCGAAAAATCCAGGGAAGCAGCTGCCAGTCGCCTCGAATCCATCGATGATCCCGGCGGGCGTAAGCTGCAACGCTGGAAGGGGTGGCATCCAGCATGCGAATCCCGCTTGCGAATGCACATTTCGTCAGGCTGCTCTCGAGAAGATCGTGTGAAAGAACGGTGTTCTGTGCGATCATCCCCCGCAGCAGCCGGTGCAGAACACGAAAGTCATAGATACCCTTACCGACGAAAATCCCTTCGTCAAACGTATCCTGATATATATCAGAAACAACCGTGGCATAATTGTCGATTCCTGATTCGCCGGCAAAAAGGCGAGCAAAAAAACTTGCCTTTGAATCCGCGACACTGGAACAGATTTCCGATTGAACAATGGCAAACCCGCTAATGATCCGGTTGCTTTTTTCGTCAATCACCGGCTGATTGAGCGGATGCGCCATAATGCCAATCAGCTGCACCGCGCTCTCCCGAATCAGATCGGTGTCCGCGTCCAGCGTGATGACAAACCGGATACTTGAAAATATTTCGGGAGACCCGACACAAACTTCAAAAGCAACATCTTTTTCATCGGCCAGCATCGCGTTGAATTCTTCCAGTTTCCCCCTTTTCCGTTCCCAGCACATCCAGCATTTTTCGGCCGCATTCCACTGGCGTTGGCGCGAGAAGAAAGAAAACCGTGCAAAAGACCCGGGGTATTTCTCATTGAGAGCTTGAATGGCCGCGATCTGCGTCTGCAGAATTTCGTCATCTTCCTCAATAATTTTCGACTGGGCATCTTTCACATCACCCAGAATTGCAAAATAGAGATTCGTCTGTTTGTTTGCCAGATAATACTTTTCCAGTTTATCTGCATAGGATCTGGCGTGTGCTGCGTCTTCAATGATCACAGGCATTACGACAAACGTTCTGCAGCTGTCTGGAATGCCCGTAGAAAAATCCATCGCCAATTGCGGCTTGGGGTGAATCATTCGTGTGAAAATTGTGTTAATAATATGCAGCGCAGCTCCGACTGACAGGATGCTCAACTGAATGAAAAGAAAAACGGCGGCAGCCGGCTTGGACGCAAATGCATGGGATGCCGCAAAATAACATAATGCCAGAAGCGTTGATGACATGACACAGATACTCAGAAGATACAGGACGCTTCGAACGATCTTCTGCGTTTTTTTTATTTTAAGAGGACGGGCCGGATGATTTTTCAAGCTGTCAACCAGAAGCGGATATCCATTCCCGAGAAGATAGGTGCCTACATGATCGGGCACATGCAGGAGCGGATCAGATAAAGATGAGGCGGCAAGCTTTACGGCCTGACTGGCAACAGAAGATTCGCTGCGTGCATAGCGGGAAGCTAATTTCTCAACACAATGCCGATACCGGCCTCGCGTATTGACATCCATCTGCGAATAAATACCGGCTGGATCCAGTTCAAGTTCCGCCTCGATCTTCGAGACCTTTTTGTATGTCTCTTCCCAGTTCAAATCCCCGATCTCTTTGAGGCTGATGATCAGCGAGCTGATCAGGGACTCCGCCATTGCCTCGCGTTGTCTTTCTTTGTTGATCATCGCGGCAACTACGGTGAGATAGGCATCGTGGTCCATTCCGACCATTTTTGAAAGCCAGTTGATAACTTCCGTGTCATCCACCGACATATTCCGGAGACAGTACAGAAAATGCGTAATATAATTTTCGTTGCGGGTTTTGGTTCTGTCCATTTCTTTTTTCAGCAGTTCGAAAAGGTCCTTATTGTCGCTTCGAATGACTGCCGCAACACGATCCGCCATCTGGCCGGCTTTCACTTTAATACGGATATTCTGGATAATGAGGACCGCTTCATCCACGATTTTCTCAAGCAGACAAAGCTGCATAACATTGCCGAAAGTCCAAAGTTCCTGAGACTTGAGCGGCTTCTCCGTCTGATATGCATTTAACAGGGAAATGATGGTATTCTCCTGCGGGTGATTGTTTGTAGCTGTAATAATCTCCCGGGCAATGATATACATGCGCGGACATCCCCTGATAAACCCGGTATCCAATACCGGCAGCACGGATAAGTCATGCATATTCCCTGACCCCTGCATTTTCTTGATTTCCCGGTACAGCAGATTGTAGTTGTCGAAAATCCAGAGGGATGCAGGAATCGTGGAAATGGTTTGCGCAGGTGTTTTGCGCAGCTGGCGGCGAACAGACTGGAGGTTCAAGTAGATCCTCCATTGCACGGAACGGAGCAAGCCGCTGTGTCGGCGTTTGCGAAGAATTTGCTTTCTGGCAAGCTCCCGCATCATGCTTTCACTATTGCCGCCGCTCGCGTTTGATTCAAGATGCCGAAGCCACTCTTCCATACGGGAACGTATCTTATGGGGTTTCAGGTAATGAATCAGCTTATTGATCCGCAGCGTGATGTACGGCAGTAGTATCAGGATGAGCAAAACCGGCAAAAATCCAAAGTTCTGTAAAATTGTTACTATTTGCTTCATTGTGTTCCTTTATTAGGCGATATCATTAATTCCATCATTATTCTAGCGCGTTCATTTCTATTATATAACAATGAATTTGTAAGAATAGTTTATCTTGTAAATATTTTATATAGTAACTGTATATATAAAATAAATTGCAATATTTTCCACATCACATCTCCAGTCATGCTTCGACTGTAAAATCCGTGTTCTGCAACCCATGATAATAGTTGCCCTTGACCGCCGTAAAATGGATCAGAACGAAATCCGGATCGGAACTGCCCTGCGGATAATAGATTCGCATGTCCTCCTTCCAGAATTCATTTCGTTTCCCGTCGTCATACGACAATTCCGCCTGCCCGGACAGCATAAGACCCTCATATGTTTTTTCATCGCAGAAATAGAGACATGCGTTCGAGTTCTTCCTGATCTGTGTTGCCCGTTTGGAAGAAGTATTGGAACAGAACCAGAATTCTTTCAGCCCGTTCGCCTGCGTCTTCAACATCGCTTTTATCTGTGGAAAACCCTCTTCATTAATCGTTCCCAACGCACCTGTAAAACTTCTGTCCACGAGATCTTTTGATTTCTCCAGAATTTCCGTATTTATCATGAATACCTCCTAAAAATGCAATGACTTGGCTATGCATGTCGCCGTGTACAGTGTCATTCTGATGCTGATCCAGAGCTCCGGTCAGTGCCGTCGCCCCTTCGCTTGTACTTGCATTTCTTCCTAGCGCCTGAAGGATGGCTGGCATTCCCAACTGCGCAACCTGCTGCACTTTGTCGGGTTCCGCTCCTACAGATTGTCCTATTTTACTCAAAGCATTCGGAGAATTCATTTCTGGCATAGAAGTAAGGGAAAAACGCGGAATTTTGTGCTAACATTCGGCAAATTGTTCTCCTAAATCCGGTTGATCGATCATCCTTGAGCAGGCCTGATTGATCTGTTCGCTGTTCATAATGAAAGGCGCCTCAAAGAGCTGATTGTCCACAACCATATCACTTGTTCTCATTGGATTCCATTCCTGAAGGTATCGTTTTTGAACCGGAATGTATTTTCTCCTGTACTTATCTATGACGTCATCACCAAATCGGGGCAAATCTCTATCTCTGGCCCGTGAAAGGACCTCGTCAAACGGGATATACAGAAAGATTTTTCCTTCAAAGTACTTTTTCAGTGGCTCTCGAAAAAGCAGAACGCCTTCAAGAAGAAGAGTATTATCCGGGTGAATGATCAGATGCATCTTCTTCTCATACATATCCGTTTCCAAGTTCAAACAGGTAACAACGGTGTCCAGACTCCCGTGCTCTGTCAGCGGCTCAAGAACCTCTTGAATAATTTTCCTGTAGTCGAAGGCGTTCTGTTCATATGCCGTAATTTCATCTGGTCCCATTTTACGAACATCCGAATGATTATGGAAATCATCGATTGTCAGGACGGTATTTCTATGTCCAACTGCCTCCAGATAGCGTGAAAACCGAGCTGTAAATTCGGTCTTCCCTGCTGTGTCCACTCCGTTGATTCCGATGATTCTGCATCTCTTTTGATCTAGCAGTCTGTCTGCAATCTCTCGATACACTTCAATCTGTATTACGGCTCCAATAATCCCTTCAGCAGAGCTGACCGAAAAAGTCGCTTCCCTCAAATCCGGTTCCATCCCATACCCGTAGGCTGCCGCGATGGATGGAATTTGATTGGCCTTTGCCGCTTCAAAATCATAATGCGTATCTCCAATCAGAACTGCCTCATCGCCAGCCGATAAAAGCGACTTCACAGCGTCTCCTTTGGATCGATAGTTTTTTGCGCTGCGGATGCCGTCAAAGAACGACTCGATTCCGGTTGCCTTGAGCACATCCCGGATATGCTCCTCCCCGCCGTTCGAACAGATGGTTAAGGTGTATCCCTTTTTGATGAGCGCGGAGAGCATTTCCTTCGTTCCCGGAAACAGGAGGCCGATCGAGTGAATGGCTTGTTTTTCGTATCCTTTGAGAACAAATTGAAACTGAGCAAAATCAGACCCTTCCGGTAAGACGGCCTTCAAAATGGTCTCCGTGGTAGAGCCAAGATGTCGGCATAATTCGTCTTCATCCACAGGAGGCAGCCCAAGCTCGCAAAGTGTTGACCGGAATGCCTGAATGAGGGAAATCCGTGTCTGATACAGGGTGCCGTCCAAGTCAAAAACTACAATTCTCATAATAGATTCCTCGCTCCAAAAACGTCTCGCATTCTTTCTCCGGGCTTTTCTCCTTCAATGATACTGCAAACAAAGCCAAACGGCGGGATCTGCACCTCGCTACAGCAGACTTACCTCCAGACCTACCGGATTTGAATCGATATACTGCGGGTCGTCCCATGCAACTTCATAAAGTCTGCTTTGAAACTTGATGTGCCGGATGAAGCCGAAAATGCCGCGCAGAGGGTTGTTGCAAAAAAGACCGGCAAGAAGGATGTCGAACTGATCTGTTTGCCCGTCAGGACGTGCCCCCGCCTGTCCGCCACGTCCCGCCTGTCCGCGCTGTCCCGCCTGCCCCGCAACAGCACGCAAAAACTGCCTTCCGAGCCGGATATCGTTGTTCTTTACATAGAGGAAAGCAACGGACGCATAGTTCAGACTGCTGTTCTGCGCGGGGAATTTGGGATACCCCAACAGATGCACGGACAGTTTTGACAAAAGTTTATATGTGCGATTGTAGTCAGAGATCACATATTGCTTATACGATTGTTGGTTGTAGACTGCACAGCAGGCGATGATTTGCTGCTGCGCATCCCGGAGTGTGTAAAAATCTTTCGCAGACAGTCCATAAAGTCCCGTATCGATCGGCGCCAGATTCAGCTTCCGCAGGGACGAGTTGTAAAGATTCTGCAGCTCCTCCTCTGTCACACCGGATAATTTGCGGCCGGATCGGTTCCCGGCTTTGAAACAATACGTGGTATATTCACCCAGATAAATGTATGCCGGCATGTTTCGATGCTTTTTTTCGAGCAGTTTCTGTGCGCCGGTGTTGCTCGAAAGAATTGTCGTATAGTAGAGATCGACTTCGCTTTTGGTGTTTTCGTGCAGGAACTGGTAGGCTTCCGCGATGCAGCGAACTTTTTTCTGGTACGCAGGCAGGATTTTGAGACCGGTCAGGTAGCCGACTCTTTGGATGGATCCGTTGAGATACTCCCGTCGGATGACACATCCGCCAACGGCAATGATTTCAAGGGTCAGGGCGTCTTTCATAATGAGAATTTTCGCCGTGTCGCCGTCGTTTCGAAAAGACTGCAGCGGTTCCGGTTTTCGCAGGAACTGCACCGAAAAACCGCCGTCGAAGCGTCCGCTTTCGAATACTCTGTTCATGCCTTCATTATCTTCTTCTGTCGCCAGAGACAGAATGATTTTGTTATTTTGGCAGTACATCCAAATTCTCCCCCAGCGGAACATGCATTTTTTCATCGATTTCTTCACCGAGCCGCAAATTCATTGCCCAGAAAAGCGACCACATCATGGGGCTCGAGCGGCGCATGGAGGCCAGCCCCCGGGATAGAACGGCTCCAGGCGCAGCGAACTCTTTTCGAGCCGACCGGCAGTATTTGCTTAACTGCTCCGGCGACATGTTCTTTGGGCGAAAGGCCACCTCTCCATAACTGTACCCTTCCTGCAGCCACCATTTGTCATACAGCAGCCGGTTCTGTTCCTGGAGGCGGCTGTAAAGTTTCGTCCCCGGAAAAGGAAGCAGATGATTGAATGCAGCCGTATAGAAATTATGCTTTTTGGCGAACGCCACGGTATCCTCGAATGTCTTCTCCGTATCGTGGTCATATCCGAAAACGAACGTCGCATAGATGCCGATTCCGGCGTCGTGGATCCGCTTGACCCATTCGTCCCGTTCACCGGATGCATAATTGAAGGATTTGTTCATCTGCGCGAGATTATCGCTGTTCAGACTTTCAAAGCCGATGAGGATCAGTTCACAGCCGCTCTTCTTCATCGTCCGCAGCATGTCCGGATCTTTTGCGATCGACAGCGTGCCCTGCCCGGCCCACTTGATTTTTGCCGGAGTCAATTCTTCGAAGAGCCGCATGGCATTTTTCTTGTCCGCTACCAGATTGTCGTCGACGAGAAAATGATATTTGTGTTTGGAAGATTCTGCCTCACGAAGAATGCTTTCATGGCCGCGCATGTAATATTTACAGTCGTAGTAGCTGGAAATTGCACAAAATTCGCAGGCATGGCAGCATCCCCGGCCGGTCTCGATCAAGGATATGGGGAGATATTTCCGGTCTGCGAAAATGCTCTTGTCCGGCAGGCGGTCCGTATACCCCGTGCTTCCCCGATAGATCGGCTTCAATTGTCCTGCCTGAAAATCAGCCAGCATCTGATCCCACACGTTCTCCGCGTTCCCGACGAGGACACAATCCGCATAAAGAGCTGCTTCCTCCGGAATTAATGTCGCGTGATATCCGCCCATCACGACTGTTCTGCCGCGCTTTTTGAATTCGCCCGCGATGAAGTAACTGCGCTTCGCTGTGTAAGTTTCCACGGAAATCGCAACGAGATCTACATCCAAGTTATAGTCAATCAGCTCAATCCGGTCGTCATAAAAGAACGTCTCAATATCGTCCGGCGTTAGTGATTTGAGAACCGCAATCGTATACGGCTCCATTTTCCAAGTACCGATATATTTCTTGTCCGGTTTTTTCCCGATGGCCGGCAGGATAAACAGCACTTTCATAGGAACATCCCTTCTTTGTCCGGGTCACCGGTAATACTCATCGTCCGACGGCTGGGATGTCGGAATTGTCGCACATGACTTCCCGGGTGAATTTCTCGTATTTTGCAGCATACCCTTTATAGCCCAGATTCACCGGAAGCGAAAGCCACAGACTGTTTTGTTTATGAAAAAGCCTTGACGCGATATTCGGCAGCGAATACGTCTCTTTCCATGCCCATGTGATACCGGCTTCCAGCTCTTCTTTGCTCATTTTTTCCGGAGTAAAAACGCAGTGCTCGACATCATACATCGCCCAGTCGCGCTCAATGATACGTCCCTGCTGCTCCAGTTGGTCATACAGCTGGGTCTTGGGAAAAGGTGTCAGAATCGCGTATCTGGGAAGATCGATTTTGGCTTTCTGAATCATGTCAACGGTCTGCTCGAAAACAGATACGTCTTCCCCATCTCCTCCAAAAGCAAAACACCCCTGGACCAGAATGCCCTGGTTATGGAGTCTTTTCATCAGTTCCGTATATTCGGATACATGATTAATTCCCTTTTTCACGAAGCTTTGCGATTCCTGACAGATCGATTCAAATCCGATCAGAAGTCCGCGGCAGCCGCTTTTCCGGAAGACCTGCAGCAGATCTTCGTCAAATCCGATCGATGAAGTCGCAAGTCCCAGCCATCCGATATGCAGCGGAATCAGCGCAGTAAAGAGCTCTATTGCATAACTTTTATCCGTAATGAGGTTTACATCCGGGAATAGAACGATATCGGTATGCAGCATCTGTATTTCCCGGATGACCTCCTGTACAGGCCGCTTGTAGACCGTCCGGCCAAAGGCGGTCGGATACGCACAGAATGTACACGGGAGTGAGCATCCTCGAATGGCTTCCACTGAGTTCATTGTGATGTATTTTCGCTTATCCAGCAGGTCTCTTCTTGGTATAACGCGATTTTCTATGGAATAGTCAAGGTTCTGGACGTACCGCGGCTGCACGCAGCCCCGGGAGAAATCCATCAGCATCTGCGGGAATGTCTGTTCTGCAAACCCGGTCATAACCACGTCCGCATGCAGCTGCGCCTCGTCGGGCAGCATGCTGGGGTGAACGCCGCCCAATACGACCGTAACACCCCGGCTGCGATAATAGTCGGCAAATGCGTAACAGCGCGAGGCCGTACCCGTAATGCAGGTGATGCCCATAATATCCGCATCAATATCCAGCGGGATTTTACCGGCGGTCTCGTCATAGATAACAATTTCCGCCTGCAATTCTTCCGGTACGAGGGCGGCCAGAGTCGTCAGTGTCAAAGGCGCATAGTGAAGGGATTTGCCGAAATTCCCCGAATGTCTGTGCATCGCTCCTGCAGGAGCCAATAGTGCTATCTTCATTCAAATTCTCCTTCAAATATAGATTCCCAACCGCTTCTGCAGCTCAGAACGGCCGGCTTGATATCTCCCAGTTTCTGTCCCTGCTGTACACAGGCCTCCACATAGGCCTGCGCCGGATGACCGGTCACCTTGAAAACACGCATCTCCCGAAGCTGACCGAGCTTCCTGCAATAATCATAGTGGAAATTCGCTCGAAAAGCCAAGTCAACATCCGGAATGGGGTCATTCGTTTGAATATACAAAATGTACCCGTCCACAGATGGAGCCACCATGCAGAAATCATTCTTGATATGCAGGCTTTCCAGCGTAACCCGGACGAAGATCTCGTGCAGTTTCTCTCCAAAAAGGTCACACACTCTGTCTCGTTTCCCGATGAATCGCACTTTAGGAATCCCGTGAAAATCTCCCGTAACCTCCACAACATCGTTCATACGATAGCGGTAGAGTCCGCCGGACGTTGTGATGACAACTTCGTATTGACCGCCCGTCTGAAGTTCCCACGCTGAACAGACCGCATCATCCGCCAATGAAATGAATTCAAAATAGTGTGAAAACGCACTTAAGACCGCGCCTTTCTCCCCCAGCACCGGAAATGAAATGAACCCTTCTGTCGCGATCAATCCTTTGGGCTGCATATGTACCTGCGGAAAAATCTGCTGCAGATGATCCGCAGAAGTCTTTGCATTCGCATCGCACCAGCAGCTGATGAGTCGGAGATTCATCCAGATGTTCCCGAATTCGCGGTGCAGAAGATGTTCTCTGATTTCGCTTCGTCTTCTCTTCGGAAGGCGCTCGAGAAGCATCGGGGCATGCTCGTGCATGTAATCCAGAATCAGCATGAAATACGTCGGATTCCATATGGAAACGAGGGTCAGATTCTTACATGCCAGCAGCGACAGCGATGTGCGGAAGTAGAAATCCTCCATTGTTTTTGCGTGAGCCGCCTCGGGGTCCGCAGCAAAAGCGAATCGGAGAAGCCACGCTTCCCATTTCCCGAAATACTGCGCGTCCTCTTCAAACCCGATCGGTACGCCTCCGGATGTCCATTGTTTTTCCGTCACGACCGGCGTGACGGACCAGTAGCTTTTCCCGGATTTCAAGCCTTTTTCATGTGCATACAAATCATACAGCCATGGGCGTATGCCCTGCTGAAAATCCTTTTTCAGCGAAGCGGTGTACGGGATCATTTTCGAGGCGGATGCGGAACCGCTGGTGAGTTCAAGAAGAAGAACGTCTTCTGCTGTCAGCTGCTTCTTCCCGCCGTCGCGGATGCGGTCCAAATATTCGGCGTAGTCTTCATAGGTGCTAAGCGGAACCGCCGCACGGTATGCGTCTATGGTGTCCAGACCGGCGAAGGCATGCTTCTCCCCGAATACGGTTGTCCGGTTGGTCTGGAGAATATGCTGGAGCTTTTCTTCCTGCACACGCCTGAGATCGATTCCGTAAGACATGCGCCTGTATTCCTTCTTATATTGAAGGCAGAGCACGCTATGAATCAGATAACACATCAGCAACATGCAGTCACTCTCCAAACAACAGGGCTTTGGCTCTTGGTTTCAGGTTGTTCCTATGCATCCGGGCGATGCATACCAGATCATCCCCTTGGGCATAATTCGGATTTGCCTGCAGGAAGAACCGGATATCAGGATTCCGGAGTTCCTTGTCGGTGATATCCGCCACACCCTTCTTCAATTTATCCTTGATGGTGTGGTATTCGATGACGCCGGTCCTGTCATTATATGCTTCCGGATACAGACGTGATGCGTATCCATGCATGATCGACTGTTCCGGTTCCGGAGTCGCTTTTTCGCGGTCGGGATAGAAGTCGTTGAAAAAGAGCGGGAGCATCCGGTAGGTCTTATATCCTTTGGAGATCAGGAACCAATAGAAATCATCGTATTTTTCCGCATAGGCAAAAAAGAACCTCGCAAATACGGTGTACAGTTCAAAACTGCCCCAATAGTCCTTATGTATAATCGTATCACCGGAGAAAACTCCATGGATCATTCGTCCGCCCATGTCGAAGGACATGATTTTCTGTGTAGAAAAGCCTACGACTTCGCCGCCGTCATTGCAGAGTAAAATGCAGTAATCCTTATCCATCAAGTCGGATATGAATACATTCCTGCTCACATCATCATAAAATGTCTGCATCAGCGAAAACATCGCTTCGATTTCTTCCTGCTGCAAATCCTCACTTTTCAGAATCTGTCCTGACAGCTTCATAACGACACCCGCATCATTTTTTCGATTCGCTTCGCATAGATGCTGAATCCTATGTTCGTGATGAGTGTTGTGCCCTTCCGTCGGGGCGTGTATCGCAGACGCCGTCCTATTCTCCGGAGGGAATAGCTCTCTTTCCAGAGCGAAATGAACTCCGTCTCGAGTTCTTCCGGCGTCATCTTCTTTGGCTTGAAAACGCAATGAATACTGTCATATCTGGACCAGTCTCTAGTAAGAATCCTGTTTTCTCCCTCCATTTGGGCATAATACGGTGTGTTCGGAAAAGGCGTCAGAATCGCGAATCGCGGTATGTCAATTTGGGTGTCTTCAATCAGATCCGGCATAGCACGTATACTTTCCACCGTATCCTGATCGAGCCCGAGCATAAAGGTCCCGAGGACAACAATCCCCTTATCGTGCAGTTTACTGACGACCCTCTTGTAGTCTTCCACCTTGTTCTTGTATTTGGAGAGGCTCTTCAGGTCGTCCTCGTGAAAACTCTCAAATCCGAGCAGTGTGCCGACACAGCCGCTTCTGGCAAGCAGGTCAAGAAGTTCTTCGTCATCCGTAACATCCAGGGTGGACAGACCGGCCCAGGTAATATGAAGCTTCGCAAGCCCGGCATACAGTTCCTTCGCGTATTCTTTATCGGATATCGGACTCGGGTCCAGGAAAAGAAATTCTTTGGCGCCGAGCGTCCGGATCTCATCGATGACATGCGCGACGGGGCGCTTCGCGTTTTTCCCCCAAAACGAATGAATCACGCAATACGTACAGGCATTTCCGCATCCGTAATCCGCAAGAATCGTCGGCTGCTTCAGATACCCCTTCTTTTGCATGAGGTCACGCCGCGGAACAGGAACGCAATCCGCCCGGAATCCCTCGCTTCGATAAACCGGTTTGGGCGATCCTGCACAATAATCGGCAAAAAATTCCGGCAAAGTGACTTCCGCACTGCCGGTAAAGACGCTGTCTGCATGGAGGAGCGCTTCGGCCGGCAGCAGCGTCGCATGATGTCCTCCCAACAGGACGTAACTCCCTCTCGTCCGGTAATAGTCTGCAAGTTCATAGCCCCGTCCTGCGCTCGAAGTCACAATCGATATGCCGACTACATCGTACGTCCCGTGCGCATGGTCAAATTTGCGGACACCCTCATCCACGAGGGTGATCTCCGCCTTCATATATGCGGGAACGAGGGCGGCAAGCATCGACAGCGTCAGCGGCTGATACGATATGGAGGGAATGAACGCAGTCTTAAATTTATAGGTATTGTCATACGGCAGTATGAACAGAATTTTTATGCGAATCCCTCCATTCCAAAAGGCAATACGGTACGACTTTATATTTTCGGCAGGAAAAAGTACAGTCTCTTCAGCGCCAGATTCATCGCGAACGGGAAAAACAGGTTCGTCCTTGCGCCGATCACCCGTTTACATATTGATCGCAGTGAATGTATCCTCTTTGCCGTATTGTATCGGCCGTCCTGCAGCTCCTGCGCCGTCATCTGCGCCGGTGTAAAAACAACGTGCTGGAAGTCATAGTCAGCCCAATTCTCATGGAGTAATCGCCCGTTCTTCTTGTATTCATCGTAGAAACCGGTTCCCGGAAGGGGTGTCAGCACGGAAAACATGGCGTATTCAAGATGGTTGTCCTCGATAAACGTAAAAGTCTTATCAAAAACAGTACGGTCATCTGTATCAAATCCGAAAATAAAGAGTCCAAAGATTGCAATCTTATAGCTGTGGATTTTC
>Ga0302293_10000607_pt1 | contig 18891 bp, 16 predicted proteins | sample III_Fen_N2_2_FD_198758 | JGI IMG/M metagenome (GOLD analysis project Ga0302293, IMG submission 198758) | Peat permafrost microbial communities from Stordalen Mire near Abisko, Sweden - III_Fen_N2_2 | ecosystem: Environmental > Terrestrial > Soil > Wetlands > Permafrost | place: Sweden: Abisko...
GACCCTTGAGCAGTTGAGCTGTTGCAAGGTCAACTTTTTGGGTGCAAGCGATCACGGATCCATAAGCAGAAACTGGATCCCCTTCCCAAGCAGCAGAGAATGCTTCTGCGAGAGTTGTTCCGGTTGCGAGGCCACAAGGATTCATGTGTTTGATAATTGCCACGCAAGGTACTGTTGCAAATTCACGAGCCATCTCAAGTGCTGCATCGGCATCCACGATATTGTTGTAGCTCAGTTCTTTTCCATGCAACTGCTTTGCAGAAGCGAGTGAAGCCTCTGTGCAGCTAGGATCTTTGAAGAACACTGCTGACTGGTGAGCGTTCTCGCCGTAGCGAAGCGTGACACCATCGGTGAATTGGAGCGAGAGATTGTTTGACATGTGGGACTCGTGGTGAAAGAATTGAAAGTTGAAAATTGAAAGTTGAAAATTGCGACGTTTCGTTTCTAGAATACATCACAACTCTCCATTCATTAAAGTTCCGGTTGTTTTCCTGTAAGGCGCACAAAAATTTCGATGTACTTCTCGAGGGTCTTTTGCACAATGTCTGCAGGGATAGTTGGGCCTGGGTAGGTTTTGTCCCAAGTGAGGGTTTCGAGCCAATCGCGAATGTACTGCTTGTCGAAGCTCTCTTGATTTTCGCCTTCTGCATACTTATCTGCAGGCCAGTAGCGGCTTGAATCGGGAGTTAGTACTTCGTCGATAAGCACTGTTTTGCCATCAATCTCGCCAAACTCAAACTTGGTGTCCGCGAGAATAATTCCCTTGCTTGCGGCAAAGTCGCGTGCCTTAGAGTAAACCTCTAGAGTCAAGTCGCGCAATGTCTCTGCGGTCTTTTGACCCACGATGCTAAAGGTTTCTTCGAAAGAAATATTTTCGTCGTGACCCACATCGGGTTTTGTGCTTGGAGTGTAGAGTGCTGGTGTGAGTTTGCCGCAGAGCTTGAGCCCTTGTGGGAGCTGGTGTCCGCAGATCTTGCCGGAGGCTTTGTAATCCTTCCAGCCGCTTCCTACAATGTATCCGCGAGCAATGCATTCAACGTTGTGGCGCTTGGCCTTTTTGACCAGCATAGAGCGGCCGCGCAGGTAGTCTGCGTGTTTGCGCAACACCTCTGGATATTCATCGACATTCGCTGTAATCAAATGATTGGGCATGCCGAGTTGCTTGAACCAGAACATGGAGAGCTGGTTCAAAATTTTCCCTTTGCCGGTGATCGGAGTGGGTAACACCACGTCGAAAGCAGAGAGACGATCCGAAGCCACCATCAGGAATGCATCGCCAAGGTCGTACATATCGCGGACCTTGCCTTGGTGGAACATCGGGACTTCAGTAATAGGGGAGGGGAATTTGAGCTTTGTCATGAACGGCAATTTAGAAAAAAGAAGGGAGGGGCTTGGGTGTAAAGTTGGTACTCTGTTGGTAAAACCTATGTTTGATATATGGCGTTTGTGAAGTTTTTAGAAACCTTTGGTAGCTCGCTGCTCTTTACGCTGCTGGACTCCGCGCCCTATGTGGTGGTTGGTTATTTTATTGCTGCCCTGATCCGCGAATTCTTACCGCAAAATGTGCTGTCGCGTTGGCTTGGTTCCAAGGGATTTGCGCCTTTGCTACGCGCAGTAGGTGTGGGCTGTATGTTGCCCATTTGCTCTTGTGGAATTGTGCCACTTGGTGTTGGCCTTGTCAAATGCGGAGCCTCGCGCGGAACCACGCTTTCGTTCATGACCACGAGCCCTGCGATTTCACCCGTAGCCATCTTGCTCGGCTTGAAATTATTGGGCTGGCGGTTCATGCTGATCTATGTGATTGTGGTCATTGTTGGTGCTTTTATGATGGGACTTGTCGGCAATAAGGTTCTGCCGGCACAGCTTGAAGCAAAGCCTGCTCGCAAAGCAAATGGATACCAAGAACGCGAAGCCCTTGTGTTTGCAGGCAGTGCGGGCAAGCCCTTGTGGCAACGGTTCAAGAGCGCTGTGCATTGGGCCTTCTACGACTTGGGGGCAGAGGTCAGTCTTGATCTTTTGTTTGGACTCACTCTCGCATCGCTGGTGATTTCACTGGTTCCGGCAAGCTGGATCAGCCAATGGCTTGGGGGTGGCGTCATGAGTATTCTGTTTGTGATTCTGTTGGGAATCCCTGTATACACTTGCTCGGTGCCTTCATTACCTGTGGTACAGAAGCTTATGTTTCTAGGTGCAAGTCCTGGTGTTGCGATTGCGTATTTGATTGCGGGCCCAGCCACCAATTTGGGCGAGCTCACCGTGATTTGGCGTGCCATGGGAAAGAAGACCGCGATCTATTATGGACTTGGCTTACTCTTGATTTCACTTGTGGGTGGTTTAGTAGCCAACCAAGTGCTGTTCAACCATGCGGGTGTGCAAGGCATTGCATTAGAACATCGCGATCAAGTGTCTTCGGAATTACTTGGCGAAGCCAGTGATGCAATGGGACAAAGCCTAGGGCAAGTGTTGCTTGCGCGGGGCACTATTGAATTATTATTCGGTGTGCTTTTGTTTGTGATCTTGATGCTCGGTGGGCGAAAAAAGCTTCAATTGCTTTTTGTGGACCCTTGCAGGCATTGCCAGTTCTGGAACGATGTTTCGCAAGATGCTGCGTGTGTTGGCGCCTGCTGGCTCAAGCGCAGCAACAAAAAATTGCGCCGCGCTTTGAGTTTAGAACGCTAAGCCGAATCAGCTCGCGTATTCGCAGAGATACGCAGACTGTTCCGCGATCTTTAATTGAAATTTGGAATTGCTAGGAATGTTCACGGCAATGCCTGCTGCGTAGTTCTTGAAAGCGCTATCGCTGGGGAGCTTGATGTCCCACTTGCCCGAAATTAGGGTCATGATTTCTGCAGCACCTGTTCCAAACTCAAACTCACCGGGCTCCATAATGCCTACTGTGCACTTGCCTTTGGAGTTCTCGAAGCCGAGGGACTTGACTGTGCCATTGAAATACTCATTTACCTTGATCATGTTTTCTCCTTTGAAATTTCGCCCTAAATTAGAAAAGCGCTATCTTATGGTCATGAATGTACATGGCAAACCTATGAAGACAATTTGGGTGCACCCCGAACGCCCTGGCACTGTTCAGCTGATCGACCAGCGAGCCTTGCCACACAAGCTTTTCATTGAAGACGTGTCTTCTTTTGAATCGATGCTGATTGCGATTCGCGATATGCATGTGCGAGGCGCTCCTTTGATTGGTGTTGCGGCGGCTTTTGGGATGGCTCTTGCGGCAGATTCTTTGTCTGACAGCGATTGGCAGAATTCTCTTGCGCGCGATGCAGATTCTATGCGGGCTGCGCGGCCAACTGCGGTGAATCTAGCTTGGGCTGTGGATCAGCAAATGCAGGTTGTAAGTTCTCACACATCCCTGCAAGCATGTCGAGAAGCCTTGTGGCAGAAGGCTCAATGGATTGTGGATAGCGACGAGAAACAATGCTTTGCCATTGGTGAACATGGTTTAATTCTTCTCGAAGAAATCTCTGCACGCAAAAAGGGTGAGCCTATAAATATTTTGACCCACTGCAATGCTGGTTGGTTAGCTTGTGTGAATTTTGGCACAGCAACGGCTCCCATGTATTTAGCGCATGAGGCTCAAATCCCAATCCACGTATGGGTTGACGAGACTCGTCCACGAAACCAAGGTGCAAAACTAACCGCTTGGGAACTAGGACAACATGGGATTCACCACACACTCATTCCCGATAACGCTGGTGGGCACCTAATGCAGCATGGCATGGTCGATATTGTGATCGTTGGTGCAGACCGCGTGGCTGCTAATGGAGATGCTGCGAATAAGATTGGCACCTACCTCAAAGCCCTTGCAGCCTTTGACAATAAGGTTCCTTTCTATGTAGCGATGCCTTCTTCTACGATCGACTGGAACATTCAGAATGGTGTGTACGAAATTCCTATCGAGACACGCAGCGAAGACGAAGTACGTCGCATGGATGGCCTACTCCCCAATGGTTTGCAGGGCGAAGTACTCATTTGCCCAGAGTCTACGCAAGCGTTGAATTATGGCTTTGATGTCACGCCGGCTCGCCTTATTACAGGCTTGATTACAGAGCGTGGAGTTTGTGATGCAAGCGAAGAAGGCTTGCGCCGCCTATATCCAGAGCATGTGAAATGTTGAATCCGAGCGATGGTGTCATCAAATTCGAATGCCGTTTTACCGAACAAGCATTAGCCGTGCCCGCAAACTTTGATAGCTTGCGCTGTGCTCGCAAAGAGCTCCATGCGAAGAACCTTGTGGGAGTAGGGGCCGATGGAATCGGTTTTGGAAATGTAAGCATTAGATGCCGCAACGGCTTTGTGATCACAGGAAGTCAAACCGGGCTTTTTGATGATCCTGGTATCGAAGCTTATGCGCTAGTTCATGCGTGGAGTTCTGCAGAGAATTGGCTTGCATGTACTGGGCTTACCAAGGCATCCTCTGAAAGCCTTACCCATGCGGCGATCTATGAAACATCTTCTTGCATTGGTGCTGTGGTGCACGTGCATAATCATAAACGTTGGATGCAATGGACGGCAAATGCGCTACGGACAAACGAAGATGTACCCTATGGTACGCCTGCCATGGCGCGCGAACTTAAACGCGTAATTCATGAACAAAAGCTGGGGGCTGCAGGGTTGATTTGCATGGGTGGACACCCCGATGGATTGGTTTGTTGGGCACCAACAATCGAAGAGGCTGCGTGGATTGTGCTGGCTGCGAATTGTTGAGCAAGTCAGTCGCGTTTGAGCTCTTCTTCTGTTCCCAATGGAGTAGGGAAGCGCTTCACGATAATGATAGATGATATCAATAATGTGGTCAGTGTTGTGAGTTGCACAAGGTTGTATGATTCTGCGCTGATCATTTGCGTACCAAGGGCAAAGACCGAAATGATCATGGCGAATTCACCCGTTTGCCCCATGCGGTAACCAGACTGGTGCGCAATCTTTTCGGGCTCTCCAATCCAACGGAACATTTGTCGAATCACCAGTGGCTTCAACGCTAAGATTAGAACTGCTAACAGCATTGCCGGCAAGAGCATGTGTCGCATTCCCATAATATCGGCACGCGCTCCGAGTACAAAGAAAAACAACACCAAAAAGAAGTCGCGGAAATGGCGCAAACGGTCTGCAATGTAGAGTGCAATTGGGCTGCGAGCCATAGCTAGACCCGCTAAAAAAGCCCCGATTTCAGCAGAGAAGCCAAGCATAGCAGAAAGTTTTGCAATGCCTAAACACCAAGCGAGCGCAGTTAAATACAGGGTCTCTTCGAAGCGTTGAAACTTAAAGATGACTTTACGGATCAAGAATTGTTCAAGTAAAAATGCAATGGCAAGAATGGCTAAGCCCTTTACAAACACCAGCCCCAAAGTGAGTGGGCGTAAGTCTCCCAAGGTTCCTTGTAGAAACATGATTACGAATACAGCCACAACGTCTTCCACGACGAGAACAGCCATAAGGAGCATCCCCATTCGCTGTTGATGCAAAGCGGTGGTTGGCAAAAGTTTTACAGCAAGGAGGGTACTCGAAAACATCAAAGAAACTCCGACAATCAAAGCCTCATGACTCGGAAGTCCCCATGCAAAAGCAAAGATCGATACCAGAGCGAAACTAAATCCAGAGGCTCCTAGGTTGACCCATAATGTTTTGCGGAATATGGGTAGTAATTTCTTGGGCTGTGTAACTAGTCCTGCTAAAAACAAAAGCAAAGTGATTCCGATACTGGATAAATCCCCTAAATTATCCACATTGTGAACCATGCCCAACACGGAAGGGCCAGCAAGAATTCCGCAGAGTACGTAAGCCAAAATCAAGGGTTGCTTGGCAAGCAGAGTGAACCACGAAAGTACCGCGCAGGAGACCACAACGGTCGAAAGTTCAGCCATAGAATGTTGCACAGACACAATTTAGCAATGAGAATTGATTTGTTGATGCCACGTTCCTTTTGTGATATAATGGGGATGATATATGAAGCTTCATCCTTTAGATACTGGTGTGAGCCCTGTAGGCGGTAAAGCTATTGAACGTAGCTCTACTTGGAATTATGTTCGAGAGTCTCATTTCTATTGCGAATATGGTGTGATCGATGACTGCATAATCTTATCGCGCTCATCGGGTGACTGCAACAGAATCGATGTCGAAGCTCGCTTTGCTATTCTGCAGTCCATCATTGCGGAAGTTGGGCTAAAAGATAAGCCTTGGGTATTGGTCGAAGATTTTCAACTCGTGCGAAGCTCGGACTTAGATTCTCGGCGCTATTATATCACAATGGCTCGCGTTCTTCCCAACATAAAGGGACTGATTTTCTGCAAAACATCAAATGCAATGAAACTGGTGATTCAACTTGCTCGCACATTCTATCCCGTTCCCTATTCAGTAGAGATCACAAGCACTTTAAGTGAGGCTATTTTTCTAGGATCCTCATGGCTTGGCAAGCCCAGTATTCCAAGTTTTGTTCATACAAATCCAACCGTCGAAGCCCCTATAGAAGAACGCTCAACGCTTGATGATCTTCTTCATATCCTTGGCAATGTGGAGTGGAACAAACCAGGAATGCAGGCGTTAGAGAGCTTTAACGAAGCAAGTCCTTGGCGACCTGTTGCATACGCCATGGGGCTTCTGAAAAAAGATCTTGACAAGTTAATGGAGCACAGACAAGAGCGCTTGGATACGATGACAACGCGTATTAAACAAGAGCAAGACCTTCAGCATCGAATGACTCAGGCTTTGCAGGAATCTCGTAGAGTTCAGGAGTCCATGCAGCGTGAAACGTTGCGCAATATTAATCTGAACCAGATCGTGGTAGACAGTCAAAAGGAAATTCTTTTCTCTATGGGTGAGATTATCGAGTCTCGCTCAAGGGAAACGGCAAACCATATCCGCAGAGTTTCGGAGTACACGTATTTGCTTGCGAATAAGTTAGGACTTTCTCCGCATGAGGCCACATGTATTCGACTCGCAAGCCCCATGCACGATGCTGGCAAAATTGTGATTCCTGATGCGATATTGAACAAACCAGGGAAATTGACTCCAGAAGAATTTGATGTGATGAAAGCCCATGCCAAGCGTGGGTATGAACTCCTTAGAGGCTCTAAGCGAGAAATCATGTCTTCTGCAGCGATTATTGCATACCAGCATCATGAGAAATGGAATGGTAAAGGATACCCACAAGGTTTGACTGGTGAAAATATTCACCTTTATGGTCGTGTCACTGCACTTGCTGATGTTTTTGATGCATTAGGTTCAGATCGTTGCTACAAAAAAGCTTGGGAAACCGAAAAAGTTTTGCAATTGATTCGTGAAGAGCGCGGCATTCATTTCGACCCGAATCTGGTAGATCTTTTCTTTGAGAACTTGCCGGATTTCCTGGCGATTCGTGAGAGGTTCCCTGATGTCGTATCTTAGAGTACATCCGTGGGAACAAAATCACCCTTTAAATGGACACCCATGCCCAGTCACGGGGCTTAAACCCCATGTTGAGTCAGAATGGATCTATACCACAGATAGCTATCGATTGCGAACAGGGGTGCTTGAGCGCGGTGTTGTTCTTTCTTTGCCTGTGGGGCACACAACCATCCAAGGCACTCACCGCTTTTTCAAGAACATGCAGAACATTATTCATAGTCCATTTGTGGATCGCGATAATTTTGTTCTTCTCGAAGATTATTCGTTCCATACAGGCTCCGATTATGAAGGGCGCATCTCGTATATCAAACGAATGGTTGAAGAAGTCAAACCTCGTGCTGTGATTTTTTACACAAACTCTTTTGAGTGGCGTTTTAATATTCGATTAGGGGTAGCGATTGAGCGTTGGGCGCTCACTGTGCGGATTGCGGATACGTATGCGCATGCCCTGCAAATCGCTGCGGAAATTTTAGGTCGTCCTTTGGAGTCAGCACTCCCTATGAACAACCCTAGTTCCCCGCTGGTGTGGCAGTCGCCTAAATTTGAATTTCATGGTGAGATTCTTGACCATGGAGGAATTCTTTTTTCAGCAGTTGGAATTCTAGGTAGAGCTGATGTACCCGAGGTGATTCGTATCCATGGGGAAAGCCTTGAGCGTTCGCTAGCAACGAGGTCTGGATCTATCCGAGTTATCTATGACCTTAGTGAGCTTACTCGGTTTTCTATGGGCGTATTTTTTGGAGTGTTGAAGCATTGGCAGGGTCTCAGTGGGAATGCGTTGATTAAGCAAAGAATCGTTGTTGGAACAAGTTTTTGGGCTCGATTCGTTCTTAAATTTTTTCAACTACGAGACAACAAATCCGTTTGCACAGTAAGAAATATTTCTCAAGCAAAAAAGATGCTCGATGTGAATTATTCTGAAAATGTAGGACTAATACATGAAGAGGATAGCTCGATTGGGCAGGCGTTAGCGATTCTCGATGGCTTGCTATGGGAAAAACCAGGACTGACCCTGAACACCAATGAATCCCAAGACCCAGATGTACGAAATTTTGCCTATGCTATTGGCTCCTTAAAGCAAGACGTAGACAACTTTTTTGCTGGCCGAGAGAAAGAATTTGTTCAACTTGAGGAAGCGAATAATCGTGCCGCTCAGTTGTCATTTGAAATCGAGGAAGCATTACGACTTTCCGAGTTTGAACAGCTCAAGGTTCAAAAGCTTGCTCAGGAAAACCAGTCGATTGCAAATGAGATCAAACAATCCTTACGAGAAATTCTCATTGTTCTTGCCGACTTTGTGGATATAAGATCAGGTGCTGAGCCTGGTTTTACTCGAAAGCTTGCTGATATGACTCATGAATTGGGCGTTGCCTGCGAGATTCCTCAGCATCTGCGGGAAGACCTCTATGAGGCTGTGCTTATGCACCATGTTGGATTCTTGGGAATTCCTGACACTGTTAGCACGGATGATCCCGAATACATTGATCATTGTGAAGTTGGTTACCGAGTGTTAATGAATACAAAGGGCGAGTTAATGCATTATGGAGCTGAGATCGCCTATTCTCACCATGAACGTTGGGATGGAACCGGATATCCACGAGCATTAGTGGGTGAAGCAATCCCTTTGCAAGCCCGCATTGTAACGATCGCCAGCGAAATGTTGAATTGTGGGATTCAAAATTCAAGTGAAATGGTTACGCACTTACGCAGCCTTGCTGGCACGCTTCTAGATCCAGATCTTGTGGAATTGATCGCAGTAAATCCGTTTGCTGGCGAGCATATTTGAATGATTTTTTTTGATTGGCTCAGCTGCAGAACGGATTGGTTATTCGCAACGCCGTGAATCTAGTTCGCACAAGACTCGCTTTAGCACGCATGGAGACTGCCGCCAAGCGGCAGTGACGGGTGTTCGCGGCAGTGACGGGTGTTCGCGACCGTGACGATTGTTCGCGGCAGTGACGGGTGTTTGCGACCGTGACGATTGTTCGCGGCGGTGACGGGTGTTTGCGACCGTGACAGGTGTTCGCGGCAGACCCTATCTTACCATGGACGGTGGGGGGATCGCGATAATTCCCTTTGAATTAGGTATATTTCGCCCACATTATGCCGCGATTTGTGATCTCATTTTTCACCGATTCCCAAGGGATTCGCAGCCAAGTCATCGAAGCCGAGACTAGGGATCTTGCCCTGCACCGTTTTTTTGATGAACATGTTGTGGACTATTCGAAAGATTCTGAAGGCTTTGCGTATTTCCGCGAAGACTTTGAAGACTCGGATCGCCCCTTGGGTTCTATCGTAGAATTAGGTCAGTAAATTAGCGACATTTTTTATCATGAATTGAACCGCGTCTAGAATTGTAAAGAGGATTTTTCCATGGCCGAAAAGAAAAAAGTTGCAGACAGTCTCAAAGATATCGTGAACCTTTGCAAGCGTCGTGGCTTTATTTTCCCCGGCTCAGAAATCTACGATGGCCTAGCAAACACATGGGACTATGGTCCATATGGTGTTGAACTCAAGTGGAACATCAAGAACCTTTGGTGGAAAAAATTTGTTGGAACCCGCTCTGATATCGTTGGTCTTGACTCTTCGATTCTCTTAAACCCCAAGGTGTGGGTGGCTTCGGGTCATGTGGGTAATTTCTCAGATCCGCTGGTGGATTGCAAGGTTTGCCATGAGCGTAGTCGCGCAGACCACTTGCTCGAATCTAAGCTTGGTAACGGTTGCACTGCAGGCAAGGACTTTGCCGGTGTCGCTCAAATGATGAAGGACAATGGAATACAATGTCCCAAATGCGGCAGCAAGGATTTCACAGAGCCACGCGCGTTTAATCTCATGTTTAAAACAGAGATTGGTGTGCTCGAAGGCGAAGGTGCAAAGGTGTACCTGCGTCCCGAAACGGCACAAGGAATTTTCATCAACTTCAAGAACATCGCAGACAATTGCCGTCAAAAGATTCCATTCGGTGTGGGTCAAATTGGCAAGAGCTTCCGCAATGAAATCACACCGGGCAACTTCATTTTCCGTACGCGCGAATTCGAGCAGATGGAGATGGAGTTTTTCTGCAAGCCAGGCACCGAGGTTGATTGGTACAACTACTGGAAGCAGTTCTGCATGGATTGGCTTAAAGAGATTGGCATTCGTTCCGACAAGCTCCGCATGCGTGAACACGCAAAGGAAGAGCTTTCGCACTATTCAAATGGCACTTCGGATATCGAATATGATTTCCCATTTGGTTGGGGCGAACTCTGGGGCGTTGCAAGTCGCACCAATTTCGATTTAACTCAGCACATGGAGCATTCAAAGTGCGATTTACGTTACCATGATAAGATCACCAACGAGAAGTACATTCCTTTCGTGGTAGAGCCTGCGTTGGGCGTTGATCGCTTGCTCCTCGTGATCTTGACGGATGCCTACGAAGTCCAAGAACTTGGTGAAGGGGATACTCGCGTGGTATTGCATTTCCATCCAAGCATTGCTCCAGTCAAGGCCGCCGTACTTCCGCTTTCCAAAGACGAAAAACTCATGGAAATTGCTGATGGTATTTACAAAGGCCTCATCAAGAAGTGGAACGTGGAATATGACGAGACTCAATCCATTGGCAAACGCTATCGCCGTCAAGATGAGCTCGGAACGCCATTCTGTATTACAGTAGATTTTGAAACTGCTAACGACCAAGCTGTGACTGTTCGCGACCGCGATACTATGAAGCAAGATCGTGTGCCTCTTGCAGAATTGGAAAGCTATTTGGCAAAGAAATTGGAAGGATAAATTAAGTAGCGGAATAGGCTTAGTTGAAAATTGAAAATTGAAAATTGAAAGAGGAAGAATGTCACATCATGGATTTTTCACTTTCAGTTCTCAATTTTCAATTCTCAAGTAGGCTCAATTTTTGAGGAGCCTCTTATGCGTAAGCGTGTTTTAGTTCTCATGGGTGGTATTTCTTCCGAACACGATGTATCGGTGGTTTCGGGTACAGGTGTGGTGCGGGCGCTCAATCCGCAGAAATACAATGTGCACCCCGTTTTGATCACCAAAGAAGGCGAGTGGCTCTGGTCCAGTCGCGAACTGGGCGCATACCAACAAGAGAACTTTTCCGCACAAAATTATTTCGCCGATATGTCCGGAACTGCTGCACGTCGTGCGAAGTCTCCTGCATTATCCGAATTGCCTGATTGTGATATTGCTTTTCTTGCGTTGCATGGAAAGTTCGGTGAAGATGGTCGCGTGCAGGCTTTGCTTGAAAACTGGAAAATTCCTTACACGGGTTCGGGTGTTTTGGGCTCTGCTCTCGCCATGGATAAGATTCGTTCCAAGGATGTGTATCGCGCTAATGGAGTTCCTACTCCAGCCTCGGCTGTGCTACTGCGCAAAGACTTCCAAGGCACTCAGGTTGTCGCAGCTATTGACAAGCTTGGCCTTCCTTTGGTAATCAAAGACCCTTGCGGTGGTTCCTCTTTGGACATGGGTGTAGCGAAGACATTGGATGATGCGCAAGCCTTGGTGGAGCGCTTATTTAAAAAGACAGGGCGCCTCTTGTGCGAACAGTTTGTTGCAGGCCAAGAAGCGAGTTGCGGATTCATCGAAGGCCTGCCAGCGCTTCCGCCTACAGAGATTCGCATGACCAAGACCGAATTCTTCGACTATGAAGCGAAGTACCAAGGCGTGAGCCAAGAGGTAACACCAGCAGAATTTCCTGCTGAGCTAACCGCGAGAATTCAGCAGATTGCGCGTGCAGCTCACGAGGCTTTGGGGTGCAACGTCTACAGCCGCACCGATGTTCGCATTGATGCAATGGGAAACTTGTTCGCACTTGAAACCAACACACTTCCTGGCATGACTCCGACCTCGCTCCTGCCGCAACAGGCTGCATGCATTGGACTTTCGTATTCACAATTGATCGATGTGCTCATTGAGACTTCGCTAAGCTGCGAGCGTTAACATGGAATCGAATTGGGTTTTAGCCGTTGATTCCTCGCGCAAGGGAATCTCGCTTGCCCTTTTTACGCTAGATGGCGCAAGGCATATCGCCCATGAAGCTCCTTCTGTTCGCGGTGAAATGCTTTCTAGTGAACTCGACTTTTTTTTGATGAATAATGGAGTTCCATTGTCGTCAATTGGCTCAGTTGTTGTTGCGCTTGGCCCAGGATCTTTTACAGGACTTCGCACAGGCATTGCCTTTTGCCAAGGACTTTGTGCCAGCGGAAAGCGTCGTCTATTCGGTATTTCTTCTCTTGCCATCCAACGAATGCAATTGACAGCTCATGTGCATGGGCGTGTTGGAGTTATTGCCAAGGCTCGTCCAGGTTTTTGGTACACAGGACTCGATGCCGAAGGTTACCCAAGCGTAGCGTTTGGAGCGACGTTACCCGAAGAAAAATTCCTTGCTACCGATGACGCTGCTGCTTTTTTACATGAGGCCTCAATCATTATTGCTGATGGTCCTCGGCCTGCGGAAGGCTCTCTCGCTTCGCTTGCTGGGCATTGGCATGATGTTTCTTTATCGTACTCTCTTGCTGCTTGTCGTTCTCTCATGTCTTTTGTCGCCCCTTCTTTACAATGGAATGCGAACTACATTCAGCCCTCTTACGCCGAACAGTCTACTCGCGCGAAGTAAGGTTCGGTCATGAATTTTGCAGAGGGGTTAGAGTTTCGTCGCATGTGTCCAGAAGATCTGGAACAAGTTTTAGCAATCCAAGCATCTTTAGCTTTTCAGGCATGGAATGAAAATCACTTCATGGCTGAAATTTCAGACCTGCATTATTCACAGCCTTATGTTCTTATGGAACAAGAATTTGGTAGAATGCTAGGGTATGTGGTGTGTAAGATTGCAAGTGACGAAGCTGAACTCTGTACGATTGCGGTTGCTCGTGAGTTTCAACAGCGTGGGCATGCTTTTGCGATGCTTGAAGCTTCGCTGCTTGAACTTGAGGAGCGTAGTGTGACTAACGTTTTTCTTGAGGTGAGAGTAGGCAACGCAGCGGCAAAGGCTTTATATTCCCGCTGTGGCTTTACTGAGGCGGGCATTCGCAAGCGTTACTATCCAGATGGTGAAGATGCGATCGTGATGGTGAAGGATTTGTTGGCGAAGAATGTGGGTGTGCAATGAACCAATTCTGGCATTGGATTTTCTTAGCTCTTGCCACTGCTCTTGGGGTCGTTGCTTGCGGTTCATGGATTCAAATTAATCGTAAAAAGAGCCGTCAAATCCGCGCTGAATTACAGACGATTCTCGATAAGCTTGAACCCGTTGCTTTAATCGATACTGCTTACAATATTTTGCGTGTCAATGAACTTTACGCATCTGCCGTGGGTCGCAATTATCAATCACTGATAGGCCGCAAATGCTACAAGGTGCTTGAAAATCGAGATTCGCCTTGCCCAGGTTGCCAACTTTATAAAGCGCTGCTTGAGCGCAAGCCACAGATGATGCCAGCAACGCAGTGGAAGCGCGAAGGGCACACAATTTATTACGACGTATCCTTTCACCCCATTATTGATCCCAGCAACAATGTGGAATTCGTGGTGGAGGTTCGCAAAGACATCACGACATTGCACAATGTGAAGACAACACTCGAAGAGCAGAAAGATGATTTAGAACGCAAGTCCCACGAGCTTGCCGATAAAAATAAGGCGCTAACCCAAGCTTACGATCAACTGGAAATCGCACTCGATGAAAAAAATCGCGACCTCGAAATGGCACGTGAAATTCAGTTGAGCTTGCTGCCCGAAAATCCTCCTAACACAGGCAGCGCAAGGTTCTGGTCTTCCTATGAACCCATTCAAAAAGTGGGCGGAGATCTATATGATTTCATTCCTATGGGAGATCATCGTTTTGGTCTTTTCATTGGTGATGTATCTGGGCATGGACTTGCCGCGGCCTTCATTGCGTCTTTAACCAAGCTCTCGCTTCATAATAATTTGGATCGAGCCAATACTCCGCAGCAGTTGCTTAAAGCGATCAATCGCGATTTACGCCTGCATCTTAAGACAGGGCATTACCTTACTGCGTTTTATGGAGTTCTGGATCTTAAGACCAACACGTTAACCTACGCGCGTGGTAGCCACCCACCTCCAGTGATTTTGCGTGCGGATGGATCTGTGCAACGACTCGATGCTCGCGGCATGCTGATTGGCTTATTGCCCGAACCTGAATATGTGATGCAAGATGTGGTTGTGGATGCCGGAGATCGATTATTCCTGTTCACCGATGGTTGCTTTGGGTTAATGAATTCAATTGGTGAAGCTCCCATTTCGTATGCACGTTATGTGGAGTTGATTCAGGTCTATGGCAAGCTTCCGTTGGACTCTGTGTATGCAGCGCTGCATTTGCGTTTACAGCAAGAGGTTGCAACGCACGTAACCGATGATGACCGAACATTTATTGCGATAGAAATTACCAAGACCGCGCTTACGAATCGATATCGTTACATTTTGCATTTTGATCGAGATGATCATATTCGTCGCGTGCGTTTGGGGCATCGCCGTGAAATGGATCGCGTGATTGACAAAGTGGTTCAAGCCCTTGAAGCAGAAGGCTTTTCTGAACGAGTAATTATCGGTATCTGCAATAGCATCCAAGAGGTGGTTGTGAATGCACTTGTTCATGGACACCAACTGGATGAACGTTTAAAGGTTGCCATTGCATGGTCTGTGAACCAAAAGTGCTTCCGCTTTTCCATTACAGATAAAGGTGCTGGCTTTGATCCCAATGATATGGGGAGTGGACGTGCTCGAAAGGGAAATGGCCTATTACTTGTCCGCACCTATATGGATGAAGTATTCATTGAAAACAATGGACGCACTATTTCTTTGTTCAAAGAAAAAACCTAACGCTTTTCTACATTGTAGGTGTGAGCCGATTCTACCCCATGGATCCCGAGACTGGTCGCCAAAAGCGTCGTAAGATTCGTCGCCGATCCGTGATCGTTGCTGCAATCATTTTGGTGCTCGCATTAATCTTCTCTTATATCAGCATTCGATTTAGCGGAACCATGTTGATCGAAGATGAGCCTTTTACCCATGTCAAGTGGGCGGTGATTCTTGAGGGGCAGACTCCCGATTTAGAACGCAACGACTATGCGGTTAAATTGCTCATGGAAAATAAAGCGGATACGATTATTTTGATGGGGCGTCGTGTATTCCGCAATCGCAATAATGTTGATTTTTATTTAGATGATATGCTTAAGCAAGGTGATATAGATATTCGCCGCATCTATTTGTTTAGGCACGATGATAATTCAAGTTTAGAAGAGGCGTACAGTATTATTCCAGCCCTTAAGCTCAAAGGTGTAGACACGGTTCTTTTGGTCACTCGTGGTGCATCTACAAAGCGGGTGAGTGCAATCTTTAATAAGCTCGCTGGTGGAAAACCTGTGTTCATCACAACGGATTTGGAAGATGCAACATTTAATCCCCGCACTTGGATTCATACTCGTGAAGCTCGGAAAATTTGGTTTAAGGAATGGGCTTCTTTCTTGGTATCTAAGGTGGAGTTGTTGTTCGCAAACCCTGCAAACCCAGTCCCCGGCAAGGTTTATCCGCTTGAGTGGGCTGGTGCTCACAAGTCTGGTAAGTCCGATGAAGGCATGACTCCGATTGATGCTGTGGTGGCTCCAATAGTTTCTGATACAATTGTAGATACGACGGTTGTAGAATTATCCTCTTCTTCGAAAGCCGTTTCGTCCTCATCCAAAGCTGAAGTGAAAAAAGTTGTGATCAAGAAGCCTGCTGCAAAGCCTGCACTCAAGGCCGCACCTAATCCTGCGCCTAATCCAGAAAAGAAGGTGGAGAAGAAGGTGGACAAGTCAGACAAGAAGTCCGATAAGAAAGCAGAGAAATCTACCGATAAGAATGCAGACAAGCATGCCAAGAAAAAAGACGCGCATGCCTCTGGCGAGAATTAACGACTTTATTTATCTATAATTATGCGCATCGTTTTACAGCGAGTGAAACAAGCCCAAGTGATTGCCGATGGCGAACTCACCGGTCAAATTGGCGTTGGCGTTTTACTCTTGATTGCTGTTGCTCCCGGTGATACCATGCAAGAGGCAAACTGGCTGATCGAGAAAGTGTTGCGGTTGCGTCTTTTTGATGACCCCAAAGGCTTTTTGCAGCGCTCTTTGGAAGACGTGAATGGCGAGGTCCTTTTGGTGAGCCAGTTCACTCTCTATGCTGATATTCACAAAGGCTCGCGCCCTTCGTTCAGCAAGGCAATGCCCCCCAATGAGGCTCGCCCAATCTATGAAGCATTTGTGAATGCATTTCGTGTACGTTGGCCGAATAAAGTGCACGCAGGTCGTTTCGGTGCTGACATGCAAGTAAGCCTTGTGAACGATGGTCCTGTGACGATCATTCTTGATCGCGTTTCTCCATAAACTTCTCACAAAAAAGGCCCCACTTGCGCAGGGCCTTTCGTTTCAATCAAATCGGGTTAGATAACGCTATCAACGCTGGTTAAACAACACTCTTTACGATGCTCGCAAAGATATTATCGGCCAACGGATTGTTGTCTAGATAGTCGAGCAATGGATACTGGCAGAACACCAGTTTACCCTTTCCAAACGAGACCACTTGCAAGTCGATACCATGCTTGAGTTCACCTTCATCGATGCTCACTGAGCGAGCAAAGATCTTGGCTTTAGGCACTTCACTCAGAGACATGCTTGGCAAAATTGCTGAGGAAACGCTATCCAAAATATTTGCTTTGGGCAAATACGAGAAATGTGATTTTTCGCTGATGTAATGGAAGCTTGCACCGTTCGCACCAGTGGTGAAATGGCCTTCCAGTGGAATACCAAATGCAGCACAGGAGTTGAATGTATCGATGTCATCCGTGTTCATATCGGAAATGAACAGCGTCTTGCCTTCCTTGATGGAGGCTGCAAGGCGTTCGAGAATACCTTCGTTCCAAGAGGAAATGCTAGATGTGAAAATTACTTTTTCTTTGCCGCTAATGTGGCGCATGGCATCGGAAGTGCTTTCTGATTCGTCTAAGAAACAGACGGACTTCATTGCATCCTTAAAGTCAGGGTCAGGAAGAACCAGCAATGGTTCCTTAGCTGTATACAGGAGTGCGGATCCATTGTACAGTTCCACCGCGAGTGCATAGGCTCCACTCTTATTTGGTGCAGTGAGCTTGAATTCGCCCAGAGCTGTCATGCTGGTGGTGCCAGTGACTTGCTTCTTCTGGGTGCTGATTGCTTTGCCTTGTGCATCGAGAAGCTTGATTTGAACTTCGCCCTTGTCGATACGAGCGTCGTTCAGTAATGCAAGATTAAAGGAAATCTCTGCCTTTTGACTTACTGCGCGCTCTAGTCCGCTAATGAGAATACGTGTGCCACGAGTGATCTCGCGCATAAATTCTTCTGCGCCCTTCGAGGAGCGTAGTTCGTTTACGAGACCGCTTAAGTCTGTGCCTGCATCAGCCCATTGATCGAGAATGAATCCGCTGATTTGTGGATTGCTCTGGAGCGCGTTGATTTGATCGAGCTTGCTCTTGAAAGAAATCGCATTCGCTTCCGCAATAAACTGTGGCACGTCTTTCCAGATTCCCTTGCCTGGACCGTCGGTAACAAAAGCGTGCAGTTGTTTGCCCAAGCCCTGTAAAGCCTTGACGTTCTTGACTGCGCGGAGTCCCTTGATTTTTCCTGCAACTGCAGCGACATCGTGCAGAAGCGTATGGTTCTTTAAAGACACAAGCACCTTGCCGTGGGTTTCTGTCACGAAGGTCTGGTAGTCTTCTTGGAACTGTGTATCGCCAAGAGTCAGCTCGGGCACTTCCACATCGGGAAGTTCTTTGCTGCAATAGATCGCGAGGAACGTTGATAGCGCTTGGCTTGGGTTCATGCGCAGGTGCAAACGGTGCGAAGGGTAGAGCGAAATACGCTCGTTGGTAACACCCATGACCTTGCCCGTATCGCGCTTGAAGTTCTGGCAGCTATCGATGTAGACGCTGTTTAAGTTAGAGAACACAGGGCGAGTTTGGTCGAACTGATCCACGTTCTTGAGCAGCTTCGTGCCGTTCTCAAGCATGAGTGTTCCGTTCTCTGCGCCAAGCACCCATGCCACGATCGATGGGTGAGTCTTGTAGTGATTAATGATCTCTTCTGTCATCAATCGAACCTTATCGAGACCCTTGCTCGAAGAACGTTGATTGAAGATCGGGAACTCTTGGAAAACCATGATGCCGAGTTCGTCGCAGAAGTTGAGAGCCTTGCTCGACAAAGGTGCGCCACCCGAGCGGATCATGTTGAAGCCTGCGCCCTTGATGGCCGTAAGGTCTTCCTTGATCTTCGCTTCTTCAGAGTGCCAAATGCCACCCTCTTGATTGTGCTGGCTGTAGCACAGGCCTTGCAAGCGAATCACTTTGTCGTTTAAGTAGAAGTCGCCCTTAACGCAGTCAAACTTGCGGAAGGCAAAGCGTTGAATAACGCTGAAAGATTTTTCGAGGCAAATTTCGATCGTGTAAAGATTCGGCTGGCTTGGAGTCCACCA
>Ga0302293_10000609_pt1 | contig 18845 bp, 15 predicted proteins | sample III_Fen_N2_2_FD_198758 | JGI IMG/M metagenome (GOLD analysis project Ga0302293, IMG submission 198758) | Peat permafrost microbial communities from Stordalen Mire near Abisko, Sweden - III_Fen_N2_2 | ecosystem: Environmental > Terrestrial > Soil > Wetlands > Permafrost | place: Sweden: Abisko...
TCATTTGGGGTAGTGCCGATATCGAAACGCCGCTGTGGATGGGTCAAACCATGGAAAAGGAGATCCCCGATGCAGGTTTGGTCGTATTTGAGGGGGGCACACACTTCGCATTTTTAGAGCAATGGCAACGCTTTGTTTTAATCGTAAAACAATTTTTTAGGGAGGAGAACGCCTGATGTCAGTGATAGGTTCGCGATGGCTGCTGCCATTGATTCCGGTATTGATGTCGCTTTTTGCTGCAAAAGGCGTATATCATCTTTTTCAATTGGAAAGTTATCAATTCCCAGGCTATTTTCGCTCCATCCGTCGCAACCGTGTGCATGCGTGGTTACCCGGGCTGTGTGTAGTAGTTGCCAGTGTAGCGCTTTATTACCTCTATGACCTGATCACAGCGGGTGCTGTAAACTGGCTGACTGTGCCCATGGCGATTGCCATGTTGCTCCTCTCATGTTTGATTGGATGGGCTTTGAATCAAACGCTTTCCGAAAAAAAGGCAAAAAAGAAATTTGCCTTTACTAGTCGAGTAAAGCGCCTTTATTCGGTTTCCTTCCTTGTGATGAGCGTGATCTCGTTTATGATTGCCCAAAGTCCGCTTGCTATTTTACCAGCCTTATGGCCGATTCTGATGCCCGCAGTAGTGGCTCTTTGTGGGTTGCTTGCCTGGCCGATCGAAAAGCTTATCAGTGAGTTCTATTTTCGCGACGCTCGACGCAAACTACTCAGTAACCCCAGTTTAATACGGATCGGTATCACGGGCAGCTATGGAAAAACGTCTGTCAAGCACATCATTGGAGCCATCCTCTCCGAAAAGTTCCCTACGCTGATCACGCCAGCCAGCTTTAATACACCTATGGGTGTGTCGCGGGCAATCCGTGAAAAACTTACTCCATCACATCAGGTGTTTGTGGGAGAGATGGGTGCTCGGCATGTGGGTGATATTAAAGAAATGTGCAGATTGGTGAGACCTACCATCGGGGTTCTGACTTCGGTTAGCCCACAGCATCTGGAGACCTTCAAAACAATAGAGCGCGTAGCCAAAACAAAGTATGAACTGATTGACGCGCTCCCTCAGGATGGGCATGCCTATTTCTGCGATGATCAAGGGATATGCCGCAGCCTTTACGACAAGACCCAAAAGCCAAAGACAATCATCAGCCTTACCCCTGGGATCGCGGATGTCTGGAGTGAAAATATCGCAGTGTCTGCTCAGGGCAGCGAGTTTGATCTATGGATTCGCAATAAGGGTAGCATCCATTGCCAAACAAGACTTTTAGGTGAGCATAACATTGTGAATATCCTGACTGCAGCCGCTGTCGCCAGTGATTTAGGGCTAACACTGAAGCAGATATCACGTGGTGTGAACAAATTGCAACCGATAAAAAGCCGCTTGGAGTTGATTTCTTCTCCAAACAGTTTTACTATTATCAATGATGCGTTCAATAGCAATCCCATCAGTTCCAAGGCAGCACTCAAGGTACTGGCTCAGTATCCGCAGCGGCGTATTATCATCACACCAGGTATGGTGGAGCTTGGCACCAAAGAATCAGAGTATAACCAGGAATTTGGCAGATCAATTGCTGCGGCGGCAGATATCGCTATAATTGTCGGGAAGAAGCGCGCACAGCCGATTATCGCAGGCCTTAAGGAAGCGGGTTTTCCCGAGGAAAACATACACCAAGTCGACAGTCTGGAAGCATCCACCGCACTCCTGCGCACCTTTGTGCGCAAAGAGGATACGGTGCTTTATGAAAATGATTTACCCGATAATTACCAAGAGGCATAACATCAGGAGGAAGTAATCATGAGCAAGATGCAGTTAGGCGTTATATTTGGAAGCCGTACCTGCGAACACGAGGTCTCCGTTATCAGCGCCTTACAACTGATGAAAGCTGTCGATCGAGAAAAATACGACGTTACTCCGGTTTATATCAGCATGAAGGGCGAGTGGTTTTCTGGTGATCCGCTTTTCGAGCTGAAAACTTATTCCGGGTTTGATGAGAATACAAAAGGCATCTTCAAGGTGAATCTTGACCTGACAGCCGGTTCCGGTGCGCTTACAACGATTGAACCTTCAAAAGGGCTTTTTGGCGGCGAGAAACAAAAAATGGTTGTTCGCCTGGACTGTGTGATTCCCGTGCTGCATGGCATGCATGGCGAAGATGGCACACTGCAGGGAATGCTCGAAATGTGCAACATACCCTATGCGAGTTCAGGAGTAGCCGCATCCGCCGTTGGAATGGACAAGGTGTTCATGAAGCAATATTTTCTGGGCGGCGGTTTTCCGGTGCTACCCAGTTGCTGGTATCTGCGGAAGACGTTCGAGGATGAACCTGAAACGGTGCTGGATGGCATCGAAAAAGCGTTGCCTTACCCTGTATTTGTGAAACCTTCCATGCTTGGATCTTCGATTGGCGTCAGTAAAGCCAAGGACCGTGAATCGCTGAAAAAGGCGTTGGAGCTTGCTTTTGAGTTTGACCGTAAGGTGCTGGTTGAAAAAGGTCTGGAAAATCCGCTGGAACTGAATTGTTCGGTGCTTGGATATGGCGATGAGGCACAGCCTTCTGAAATTGAAATGCCGGTAACGGGCGGTGATTTACTCAGCTTTATCGACAAGTATATTCAGGGCAGTAACGCCACCAAAGGCATGGCATCGCTCAAACGTGTGTTGCCGGCACCGATTGAACCAGAACTTCGTGACCGCATCCGAAACCTTTCTGTGGATATCTTTAAAAGCATGGACTGCAAGGGCGTTGTACGCATTGACTATATGTATGACACAGCTGCAGGCGAGATCTATATCACAGAAATCAATACCATTCCTGGATCGCTGGCATTCTATCTGTGGGAACCGTGCGGGATCCACTACCGTGAACTGATCGACAAGATGGTTGAGTATGCCATGCGCGCGCATAGGGAAAAGAACGAAAGTAATTATGCTTTTTCATCGGATATTCTAACCAATCTTTCACTGGGCGGCAAAGCTGGAGCAAAATCCGGCGCAAAAAACGCCTGAAGGAGCAATGCATTGAAACTGACGGAAATCAAACAGCCAGATGACGTCCGCAATCTTAGCTATGGCGAATGCGATCAACTGGCAGAGGAAATCCGAGAAACAATCATTAAAACCGTATCGCAAAACGGCGGGCATCTTTCCTCCAATCTGGGTGCAGTGGAGATTACGCTTGCGCTGCACCGTGTGTTTCATACACCGGAAGACAAGTTTGTTTTTGATGTGGGACATCAGGCATATACCCATAAGCTACTAACCGGCAGAGCTGAACAGTTTGACAGCATTCGGTGCTATGGCGGGCTCTCTGGCTTTCCAAAGTGCGCAGAAAGCGAACATGACTGCTTTGAAACCGGGCATGCCAGCACGGCGATTTCAGCCGCACTGGGTATGGCTCGGGCACGTGACCTGTCAGGTGAAAATAACCATGTGGTGGCGATTGTGGGGGATGGTGCGCTAACTGGCGGAATGTGCTATGAAGCACTCAATGATTGCGGCAATAGCAAAACAAAGCTGATCGTCATCTTGAATGATAATCAGATGTCCATCGCTCAAAATGTCGGCGCGCTGAGCATCCATTTTGCACAGCTACGCGCAAGTGTTGGGTGGAACACTACCAAAAAAAAGGTAAAACACAGTCTTTTAAAGATACCATTGATCGGCGAGCCGCTGGAGCGCATGGTACACTCTGTTAAAAAATCGGTAAAGGCGCTGTTTGTGGACGAGGGCTTTTTTACCGCTCTCGGATTCAAATACCTTGGCCCTATTGATGGACATGATGTGCGAGCCATGGAAAAGATATTTCGGCGCGCCAAACAACTGGATGAACCTGTCGTGATCCATTGCTGTACCACCAAGGGGAACGGTTACCGAAAAGCAGAGAAATCACCCGAACAATTTCATGGCACACCGCCGTTTTACATTGAGAGTGGCGAGGCACAAAAGCGCTCCCACAAGTTGTATGGGCAGGTAGCTGTTGATGAGCTCATTACTATGGCAAAACAAAATCGTCGCATTGTGGCGGTGACCGCTGCCATGCCCCTTGGCACATCCGCCAACCGATTCAAGGCACAATACCGTGATCGCTTTTTTGATGTAGGCATTGCTGAGGAACATGCTGTAACCATGTGCGCAGGGTTAGCCCGAGGCGGTATGCGACCTTTCTTCTTTGTTTATTCCACCTTTTTGCAACGCGCCTATGACCAGGTTTTGCATGATGTGTGCATGCAAAATCTGCCCGTTGTGTTCCTATTGGATCGCGCCGGCTTGGGCAATGAAGATGGCCAGTCGCATCAAGGGCTATTTGACATTTCTTTCCTGCGGCACATCCCAAACATGACCATTCTCGCTCCGGCGGATTCAGGCGAATTAATCGATATGATGCATGCAGCACTGGAGCTCAATACCCCTTGTGCGATCCGCTACCCCAAAACTGCAGTCACACCAAGCGCTTCCTATCCGACAAGACCCTTCATGGTTGGCCGTTGGCGAACGTTGCTATCCGGTGCGGATGCTACAGTGCTCGCCGTGGGAAGCATGGTAAGCGCAGCCATTACCATAGCGCAACGCTTGAAGGATGAGGGCATACATCTTGAGGTGATGAATGCCTCTACCATAAAACCATTGGACGGCATGTGCTTAACGCGCTTGCAGGACAAGGGCAAGCCAATCATAACGCTTGAAGAACATGTAGTTGATGGGGGATTTGGAAGCGCAGTGCTGGAATACAATGCCCAGCATGGCAACCTTCTGGATATCCATCTCATTGGCGTGGAGGATCGCTTTGTATCGCAAGGCGACCATCACAGCTTGTTGGTTGAAACAGAACTGGACGAGACATCCCTGATCCAGCGCTTTCGGGCGATCATTCGACAAGAAGGAGCAGGGGATGAGCGATAAACAACGTGTAGATATAGCGCTGGTGGAGCGCGGTCTGGTGCAAAGCCGTGAAAAGGCACAAGCCTTGATTATGAGCGGCAATATTTATATCCGAGAAGTAAAGGTCCTTAAGCCTTCCGAACAGGTAACTCAAACGGACGAACTGAACGTGAAAGCACCGGAGCATCCATATGTAGGGAGAGGTGCGTTGAAGCTGGAAAAAGCGCTGCGCGTTTTTAAGGTGCAGCCTAATGGGATGATTGCGTTGGATATTGGCGCAGCAACCGGAGGTTTTTCAGATGTGCTTCTACAAAACGGCGCGGAGCATGTATATGCCATTGATGTGGGGTACGGGCAGCTTGATTGGAAAATCCGGAATGACCCGCGGGTGACTGTGATGGAGCGTACGAACGCCCGTTATCTTCAATGCTCAGATATTGGTGGTGTAATACCTGATATTACGGTGATGGATGTTTCCTTTATATCTGTGAAGCTACTCCTGCCTGTAGCCGCAGCATTGATGGCACACAAAGGGCTTTTGTGCATTTTAATTAAACCGCAGTTTGAAGCGGGACGTGAGAACGTTGGCAAGAAGGGTGTAGTTCGAGATCCGAAGGTGCATGAGGCGGTTGTGCGCTCTGTTCGCGATTTCGCGCCTGAAATCGGCTATCATATGTCGATGCTTGATTTTTCTCCCATCAAAGGGCCTGAGGGAAATATCGAATACATTACGCGGCTTGATCCCAGCCTTGATGATCAAACCGGTGTATCCAATGAACTCATCGCGGATGTTGTCTCCGCCGCACATGGACTTTTGGATAAATCACCGGTTGAATGAATAACCTTTCTATGGTAGAATGAGGTGTGCGAACGCATATTCCTGCCTGATGATCAGTCCGAGTCAGGATATGTGAGGAAAGGCTGGCGCATGAATGCTAAACGTATACCTGATGATGCATCAGATGCGGGATGATGTGGATTCTCTTACCAAACAGGTCTCCGGCGCGCTACGTGCTGAAGGCCTGAATGTATGTTTGGAACCTTGGTTGAAAAAAGCAATGGGGGATGCCGACCCCTGCGATGCAATCAGCTTTGGCATGGATGTGATTGTCGCAGTAGGTGGTGATGGTACTCTCCTTCGAGCAGCTCAAACTGCTATTGCTTATAATGTTCCGCTGCTTGGCGTGAACATCGGTCGCATCGGTTTTCTGGTGGAAACGGAACTGGAATATCTTACCGATGCTTGCCGTCGGCTGCATGAAAATGATTTTACCATTGAAACCCGTATGATGCTGGATGTGGTGCGAGAGGATGGCACCGTGAGAACGGCGCTCAATGATGTGGTGATTAGCCGGGGCGGTTACGCCCGCTTGATTGCGGTAAAAGCGCTGGTAGGGGAAGAACTCATTGGCCGGTACATCGCGGATGGGTTAATCGTATCCACTCCATCAGGATCTACAGGATATTCGCTTTCTGCAGGGGGGCCGATTGTGTGCCCTGAGGTAGAATGCATGATACTGTCACCTATTTGTCCGCACTCGCTGCAACACAGGCCGGTAGTTGCGAACGCAGCGCAGCCCATTACGATTGAATTGGATTGTGCTCCTGAGCAAACCGCGCAATTGGATGTGGATGGACAGATAGTGGGTACGCTGGCCGGCAGAGAAACGGTCACAATTCGACGCTCCAACACCGTTACCAAACTTATTCGCTTTGGCGCACACACTTTCTTCCACCGCATTCGTGCGAAACTGACCGAATGGAGCTGCTGAACAGGAGGTTCCCCCTATGAAATCAACCCGACAGAACGCGATTCTCGAAGTGATTCGGGATAAGGACATTGAAACACAGGAGGAGCTGGCTGATGAACTGCGACACAAGGATTTTAAAGTGACGCAGGCGACTGTGTCGCGCGACATCCGTGAACTCAGGCTTTTAAAAGTGCTGTCTGCAGCTGGCACATATAAATATGCTACGGCGGATAAACCTGAAAATGGGCTGAGCGATCGTTTTCACCGCATTTTCAGCGAATCGGTGCTAAGCATAACGCATACCTACAATCAAGTGATCATCAAAACCCTGACAGGCAGTGCCAATGTAGCTGCCGAAATGATCGACAGCCTGCGTTGGCCGGAAATCCTCGGCACACTTGCCGGAGACAATACCATTCTGATGATCGTGCGCACGGTTGAAGAGGTTGACACCATTCTACGCCGCATTGATGATATGCTGCGTTAACCTTTGTATAAAGGATGTGCGTGAAACATGCTTGTATCCATGACCGTGCGCAACATTGCGCTCATCGAGCATCTTGACGTGCAGTTTTACAACGGCTTGCATGTTTTAACTGGCGAAACAGGTGCGGGCAAATCGATTGTAGTGGACTCGATCAACCTGATGCTTGGCGAACGCGCGGATCGAGGGCTCATACGCACAGGTTGTGAAAAAGGCGTTGTAGAGGCAATATTTGACATTTCTGATTGCCCGCAAGTTCGTGAAATGCTTTCTGCTGAATCGCTGGAAGCAGATGGCAATATTATTTCGGTAATGCGCGAAATTAGCACCTCCGACCGCAACGTATGCCGTGTGTGTGGCGTGATTGTGCCACTCAATTTTTTGAAACAGATTTCCAGCTTTCTGGTAGATATTCACGGGCAGCATGAACACCAGAGCCTTCTGGCGGAGAAGAATCATCTGGGCTTTTTAGATTCCTTTGGGGATGATACACATCAGGCTTTAATAGGCGATGTGGCAATCAAGTGCCATGCATGGAGAGAAAGCAGCTCTGCGTTCAGCACGTTGCGCAAGGAAAACGCACAGCGAGAGGAACGCATGGAGTTTATCACGTCCCGATGCCGAGAGTTAGATGCCGCGAAACTGGAAATTGGCGAAGAAGCCAAACTTTTACAACAACGCGCAAAGCTCGCAGATGCAGAAAAAATCAATAATGCCATTGAAACCGCATACGGCAATCTGACCGCTGCTGAAGGTGGCCGTATTGGGGTAACCGCACTTTTACGGGAAGCCATGGATGAAATGCAGCACATCTCGGAATACGATCCTCGGTTTAAGGCACTATCAGATCGGCTGTCTTCTGCGTTTTATGAGGCCGAGGAGATGGGTATTGAGCTACGTGACGCACTTGAAGGGGAGAGTTTTGATCCTGAGAAAAACGAACAGATCATGGCGCGACTGGATCAATACCGAAGGCTTACGAAACGCTATGCCATGGAAGCAGACGACTTGGTTGACTATGCTGATCGCCTGAGAGAGGAGATCAAATCGCTTAAAACCATGGATGATCGTCTGAGAATTGCCGAAACGGAGTTTAAAGCAAAGCTCACCGAATACAGAGCTGCTGCGCACCTGTTAACTGAATCACGCAAGACGTTGGCGAAGCATTTCGAAAGTCTGATGGAGGATCAGTTGAAGGATCTGGGCATGGGCAAAACCCATTTTGAATGTGTATTTGAAGAGCCTTCACCGGATCAGAAGCGTGTACCTTCCATCCATGGCGATGATCAAATTGAATTTTTTATTGCCCCCAACATCGGCGAGCCGCTTAAACCACTTTCCAAAACCGCATCCGGTGGTGAACTTTCACGCATTATGCTGGCAATGAAAGCGGCTGCGGCTGATCGCAATATGATCCCAACGATGATATTTGACGAGATCGACACGGGAATCAGTGGCCATATTGCAAGTGTTGTAGCGGAAAAAATGGACGATATCGCACGCTATCATCAGGTCATCTGCGTTACACATCTTGCCCAAATTGCCTCTATGGGCGATAAACAATATCGTGTGCAAAAAAGTGTGGTAGGGGAGCGCACCATCACAACGGTTGCAGAGCTATCGCCGGAAGAGCGTGTGGAGGAAATCGCCCGATTGGTTGGCGCAGATGACCAGCATCAGGAAAGTGGTCTGGCACATGCGCGCAACATGCTTTCTGCTGCATGGGAACGTAAACATCGTCAAAAAGAATGATATGGTAAGGCTCGCAGCGGGCATATAGGCTCGTTTGCGGGCTTTTTTGCACGCGATCCTAAAACTGCTACAATGAATTCTGTTGTTGAGCGTCGAGAAAAGCCCATTTTGGAAGCAACTCATTTTACCAGTGGGACAATTTTCACCCAGATACGCTTAGTAGCTTCTAGTTTGAATCGTTTTATGCTATACTAACAACGATGGCATCTACCGTGCCCATTTCTTTTTTGAGCTCAATAGGAAGGATAGAGGTTCATGAGTCTGTTTCACGTATTCCCCGGCGGGATTCATCCCCATGAAGGAATCAACGGGAAAGCGATTACCTCCCAAATGCCGATTATCGAGCCGCCGCTTCCCTCCCGTGTGGTTATACCATTACAACAGCATATCGGCGCACCTTGTAAAAGTCTTGTAGTTAAAGGCGACCCCGTGAAGGTCGGCATGATGATTGGCGAGCCCGTCGGGTTCGTGAGCGCCGCTGTACATGCGAGTGTGTCAGGTACAGTGGTGGATGTTCGACCCTGCATTATGGCGAATGGTCTCCTTACCAACAGTGTGATTATTGATAACGATGGTAAGGATGAGTGGGTTGATCTGACGCCTGTAGCACAACCGGAGTTGCTTGACGCAAAAGCGCTGTCCGAGCTAGCGCGTCGCGCAGGACTTGTGGGCCTTGGTGGTGCTACTTTTCCGCATGCTGTTAAATTTCTGCCTCCTGCGAACACGCCCGTCGATTTTTTGATTATCAATGGTGAAGAATGTGAACCGTATCTTTCCGCAGACCATCAACTGATGTTGACAAAAGCGAAAGAAATTGTAGACGGTGCGAAGATAATCCGCAAAACACTCAATATCCCCAAGGTATATATCGGAATTGAAAACAACAAGGCAGATGCGATTCGGGTTGTAACCGATGCCTGCAAAGATGATCCTGCTTTTACGGTTATTTCTATGCCGGTGAATTACCCGCAGGGTAGCGAAAAACAACTGGTTTATTCGCTGACCGGACGCATTGTACCCGAAGGTGGTTTGCCGCTGGATCAGGGTGCGATCGTTGTGAATGTTGGCAGTTGCTATGCATTGCAACGCGCCGTATTTGAAGGAAGGCCTCTGATCGATCGTGTTGTGACTGTAAGCGGATGTGTTCATAAGCCAGCGAATTATCTCGTTCGTATCGGAACGCCGATCGAATGGTTAATCGATACCTCCGGAGGATTGCTCCCGCAGGCGAGCGTGTTGTTATACGGCGGTCCGATGATGGGCATGGCTATCAATCGACTCGATATACCTGTAACCAAAGGATGCTCCGGCATTACGGTTTTGGAGAAGCTATCCGCACAGAAGGGCGAGAGCAATTGCATCCGTTGCGGGCGCTGCGCCCGTGTATGCCCCATGAAACTGGTGCCAGCCACACTGGATAAGCTGGCCCGTAAAGAAATGCACGAAGAAGCTGAAAAGCAGGGTGTGCTCAACTGCCTGGAATGCGGCGCGTGTGCATGGAGTTGCCCGGCTAAGCGCGAACTGACGCAGAGTTGCCGACTGAGCAAAAAAGTAATAATGGAGCGCCGCAGAGCAGAAGCGCAAAAACAGAAGGAGGGAAAGTAGAATGCTACGCAAGCTATATGTGGGTTCTTCTCCTCATCTGCGAAACGAAGATGTTTCTACCACCCGCCTGATGCTGGATGTGATCATCGCTATGCTTCCAACAGCCATTGCAAGCATATGGTTTTTTGGAGCAGGCGCGCTTACCCTGATCCTTGTCGCAATCGCAAGTGCAGTCGTTGCCGAATGTTTCTACCAAAAGTACACCAAGCAGACGGTAACCATCTCCGACCTGAGCGCTGTGGTCACAGGGATGCTGGTGGCGTTCAATCTGCCTGCCAGTGCCCCATGGTGGGTGGCGATGGTTGGTTCCTTGATTGCCATTATTCTGGTGAAACAGATCTTTGGCGGACTTGGCAATAACTTCATGAACCCGGCGCTGATTGCTCGCACCATCATGATGCTGTCATGGGCATCGCTGATGGCAGCCAATGTGTTGCCGCATGCCGGTCAATGGCTTGCACCGGAATCAGTGGATGCGGTCGCCTCCGCGACGCCGCTGGGTTCTTCGCCTGCCGCGTACACGCTGTGGCAGTTGTTCTCCGGCAATATACCCGGTATGCTTGGCGAAACGTGTAAACTGACACTGCTGTTGGGTGGGGTATACCTAATCGTTCGACGCGTGATCGACTGGCGTATACCGGCGTCGTTCATCGCAACGGCAGCAATCCTGTTCTGGATTAAAACCGGCACATTCTACTCCGTTGAGAGTGGTGCGGACAATGTTTTGTATCAGCTTTTGAGCGGTGGATTGATTTTAGGCGCATTCTTCATGGCGACGGATTATGTAACCAGCCCTGTAAGCCTCTGGGGTCGCGTGATTATGGGTGTAGGCTGTGCTACTGTGTTGTTTGTAATTCGTGCTTATAACCCATCCTACCCCGAGGGTTGCTCATTCGCAATCCTCTTTATGAACGTACTTACACCGCTGATTGACAAGCTGACGGTACCAAAGCCCTTTGGACGCGGCAAACCGGCAAAAGCCGCCAGGGAGGTGTGACCATGGGCAAGACGAAGCTAAGTTCCATATTTACCAATGGGATTTTCAACGAAAATCCGACTTTCCGCCTAGTACTGGGTATGTGCCCGACGCTGGCCATCTCTACCGCGGTCACGCAAGGCATTGGTATGGGACTTGCCACCACGTTTGTACTGGTATTCAGCAACCTGGTAATCTCACTGCTGCGCAATATCATCCCTGAAAAGGTACGTATTCCAGCGTTCGTAGTTGTGATCGCGACGTTTGTGACTATTGTTGATCTTCTGATGAAGGCATATGTACCTTCACTCAGCCAATCTTTGGGGTTATATATTCCTTTGATTGTCGTTAACTGCATCATTTTCGCTCGCGCCGAAAGCTACGCATTCAAAAATCCACCGATGGCCTCGCTCGTGGATGGACTTGGTATGGGTGTCGGATTTACGTTGGCGTTGATTTTGCTCTCCTCAGTGCGTGAGGTACTAGGCAGCGGAACGTTCCTAGGGATTCAGGTCATGCCTGCTGCATATCACCCGATGTCCATTATCATTCGGCCTCCGGGTGGGTTTATCATGCTTGGTATTTTGCTGTTGTTGGTAAATGCTATGGCGAAAGCGTTTGAAAAACGTAAGCAGACAAAATCGAAGGAGGAGATCGCATGAGCAGCTTACTGTTAATTATTGTCGGCGGCGTGCTGGTCAATAACTTCATAATGTCCCAATTCCTGGGTATATGCGCGTTTCTGGGTGTATCCAACAAAACGGAAACAGCATTTGGTATGGGTATGGCCGTCACATTTGTGATGGCGATTGCTTCACTGTTTACTTTTTTTATACAGCGATACCTGCTCATTCCCCTTAAACTGGAATACATGCAGACAATTGCTTTCATCCTGATCATCGCAGTGTTGGTACAGATCGTGGAAATGGTGCTTAAAAAAACCAGCCGTGCGCTCTACATGGCACTGGGCGTATATCTACCGCTGATTACCACAAACTGCGCGGTGCTCGGCGTAGCGATCAACAACACAACGGCGATTGACGGCGGTTATAATCTGATTCAATCCGTTGTAAACGGAACAGCTGGCGCGCTAGGCTTTACCCTGGCGATTGTAGCCTTTGCAGCCATCCGCGAACGGTTGGCGATCGGCAATCTGCCAAAATGGATGGATGGTTTTCCCGGCGCACTGATTGGCGCCGGCCTTATGTCCATCGCATTTCAGGGTTTCTCTGGCTTGATTCATTAAAGGAGGTCGCAAATAATGACCGGCATTTTAATCGGGACGGGCGTTTTGGCGGCCATCGCTTTGGTGTTTGGGCTGTTGTTAACGCTGGTGAACAAGGTGTTTGAGGTGCCAACCGATCCTCGCCGCGACGAGATCCGCGCATTGCTTCCGGGAGCAAACTGTGGCGCTTGTGGCTATCCGGGCTGTGATGGCTTAGCAGATGCGATATTTGCCGGTAATGCGCCTGTAGATGCCTGCACCGTTGGTGGCAGTATTGTGACTAACAAAGTGGCAGCCATCGTAGGTAAGGCAGCCGGAGCGGAGCAAGTGCGCAAAGTGGCGACAGTAGTATGCCAGGGCACACTCAGCCGATGCGGCGAAAAATTCACATACCATGGCATTCAGGACTGTGTGGCCGCGACGCTCATCAATGATGGAAACCGCACCTGTCAATATGCCTGCCTGGGTTTAGGCACCTGTGTACAGGTTTGCAGGTTTGATGCAATACGGATCGACGAGCATGATAAGATCGCAGTAGTGGATATCGTAAAATGTACCAGTTGTGGAGCTTGTGTTAAATCCTGCCCCAAAAAAGTGCTTAGTATGCAAGCTGTCAATTTGCCTGTGCGTGTGCTATGCCGTGCTGCGGAAGAAGGCTACTTGGTAAGTGATAATTGTAAAGTTGGCTGTATAGGCTGCGAGCTATGCATGAGAATATGCAAGTTTGATGCTATCACCATGGTAAATCATCTGCCGGTGATTGATTTGAATAGGTGTACCAGCTGCATGATGTGCGCCGAAGTATGTCCGACGACCGCCATGTGGGGAGATTTTGATCACCGTCGCATCGCGCTGATAGACCGCGATCTGTGCATCGGATGCGACATCTGTAAAAAAACCTGTCAATTTGATGCGATTTCTGGTGTACGTAAGGGGATTTATGAGGTTACCGAGGCGTGTACAGGTTGCGGCCAATGTGTGCCAAAGTGCCCGAAGAGCGCTATTTCGCTGCCAATTCGTGAGCATTTACGGGATGCGAATGCCAAAGCCGGTACCGACGAAGGCGAATCCGTTGTGCTGACAAAGGAAGACTGCAAACAAGAAAGCAAGGAAACGCAAGCATGAAACTAGGTTTTATCGGTGCAGGCAACATGGCGACGGCTATTTTGAAGGGCGTCATCGGAAAAGGATTTTTAAAGCCGGAAGAAATTGCGATTTTTGACGTCAGCCCAGCGCAATGTGAAAAACTTTCGGAGCAATTTCCCATCCATGTTGCACAGTCACAGGAGGAGCTTATCGAATCCTGCGACCATATCCTTCTGGCTGTGAAGCCTATCTATCTGAAGCGGGTGCTTGAGAAGGCACAACCGTTGGCAAGTGGCAAGGATTTCATCTCTATCGCCGCTGGATGGACATTTGCGATGCTAACGGAGATTTTGAATGCGGAAAGCGGCGCGCGGGTGCTTCGTACCATGCCTAACACTCCCGCGATGGTTGGTGCGGGGTTTACAGCATTATGTGAACAGACGACACTGACGGATGAATCCTTCGCGTGGTCCTTGGAGCTGTTTCAAACGTTGGGCGAAGTCGCTGTACTACCGGAAACGCTTTTCGATGCGGTTGTTGCTCTTACAGGTAGCAGTCCGGCGTATGTGTTCATCTTTATTGAGGCGATGGCTGATGCTGCTGTGAAGTTGGGTATGCCTCGTGCGCTTGCTTACAGGGCAGCAGCGCAAGCTGTCATGGGATCAGCAAAAATGGTATTGGATACAGACGAGCATCCAGCAAAATTGAAAGATATGGTATGCTCCCCTGCAGGCACAACCATCGAGGCGGTCGCCTCTCTGGAACGTGATGGCTTCCGCAGCGCAGTAATCGATGCGATGACAGCCTGCGCTGAAAAGAGCAGAGCCATGAGTCGAAACGACAAGACGAAAGCCTGAGGAATAGCATCATGACACAGATATCGGAAACGCCATTAAAGCGAGTACAACTCTATACGGACGGCGCATGTTCCGGCAATCCCGGCCCCGGCGGTTGGGCAGCCATACTCAGCTTTAATGGTAAAACAAAGGAAATGTCGGGTCACATGCCCAACACGACGAACAATCGCATGGAAGTATTCGCGGTGATCAGCGGCATCGGTGCGCTTAAAGAGCCTTGTATAGTAGAGGTATACTCAGACTCTGCTTATACAGTGAACGCCTTCAATCAGCACTGGATTGATAACTGGCAGAAGAACGGCTGGCTCACCAGTGAAAAAAAACCGGTTGAGAACAGCGATCTTTGGAAGTTACTGATTCAGATCATCAAAGTAAAAAAACACCAGATGATTTTCAATAAGGTGAAAGGCCACGCGGACGATCCGCAAAACATACGTTGCGATGAGCTGGCACGTGCAGCCATCAAAGAATATCGACGCATGAATGGCGAACCTCAGGACGATGATGTACCCACAACACCTGCAGTACCTACAGAACCCGAAAAATAAACCAGCATCAATCATTTTTTGTCACATAGAAAGCGCTTCTATGGAAATTGCAATTGAAATAACAAGGCAGCCTAATCTAGCGATTCCTCAGTTACCAACCCGGGAGGATTGTTCGGTCGTAACACACGTAACGATTTGGATAGAATAAGCGTTTACATTCATGTAAACGCTTTTCAATTACAATATGGCATGAAATTCGACCACCGAATCGTTGATTGATTGTAACTGCCCACAGCATGCGTATATCTTGGAAACCGTTGTGTGTGGACATTTTGCTAAGTTTGTGCTACAATCGAATTCGTTACAAAAGTGTTAAACACAGGGCGGGGGGCAACTATATGCAAAGGTATGCTCATAGCGCTTTACAAAAGTTGGCTGTTTCCTTTCTTGTGTTTTGTATGATTATGGCACCGTTATCCGGTTCCCTTTCCGAATCAATCAGCGATGTATCAGTCGAATCTGCTCCGCTCACAACGGCTCCTTCCGCACAGGATGGTATGGTGCGGGTTTATCTTTCCTCGCTGGGCAGTCCGACCACACTTACGCTTACGGTTGCGGGCAGCTATTCGTTAAGCACTGGAACTTCGCTTACAAACGGTGAATCACTTACGGTTGGATTTAGTACCAGCACAGGAGCGATCACCCTCACTCGTAATGGTACCAAAACGAATATGGGCACTTACTTCGCCCTGAAGCGACATAGCGCGAGCGGTACCAACGGAGTCAAGATAGCCCAGAGCAGAAAACCAGACAATCCATATCCAGGAGATATTTCTTTTCAAGCCGTACTTCAAAGCAGTGGCAGCTATAAGCTGTACACCGTTACCCATGTATATATTGAGGCTTATCTATATGGCGTTCTGCCCTATGAAATGGGTAGTTCAGCGCCTGGCGAGGCGCTCAAAGCGCAAGCGGTGGCAGCGCGAACCTATACTGTACGCATGATGGCTAACCGATCCTCCGGATATTATGATGTGGTAGATACTACCAGCGATCAGGTATACAATGGAACGCCATCGGGCTATGCTACCTGCGTTGCGGCGGTGGATGCCACCAAAGGAATCATACTTAAAAATAGCGGTACCTATACCGCAACTTATTATGGTGCCTCCAACGGCGGACAGACTGAGTCTATTCATAACATCTGGGGATCCAGCGGATACAGTTACCTTGGCGTTCAGGACGATCCCTTTGATTACGCCAATCCAGACAGTATTGTAAAAAAGACAACCGTATATGCCAACTGCGCGAATACTTCCAACAACAGTTCGTTGATAGCGCTATTAAAAACCAAGGCAATCACGGCATTAAGTAACGCGGGGTACAGCGCGAATACGTCAAACACTACCCTTGGCACCATCACGAATATTGTTGCACATACACCGATGTATTCTTCTCCAAGTAAATTATACACCAAAATGGATTTTTCGTTGACCGCTACCACGGTCGACCGCTCCGGCAGCACGGTAATAGCCACCACGACTGTTACCTGCGATATTTTTTCAGAGTTGGAAACCCTGTTGAGCATGAGCATTCAGTCAGGTAAAAATGAGCTATGGTCGGTAACCACGGGCGCTTCTTCTTTTACACTGGAGGCGCGACGCTATGGGCATGGCCTTGGTATGAGCCAGCGTGGCGCAATGTATATGGGAAAGCTTGGATATACCTACGATAAAATATTGGGTTTTTACTATCCTAACTGTACGCGCATTGGTTGCACGTTTTCCAATACAATCCTCGCTGCTGATTCTACTGAAGTAATTACCACCGCTGAGGATTCCATTACGGTGGATAACAGCACGAACAGCGGCACCTGTACAGCGGTTGTCAAACTAGTTTCCAGCACGGGTTCATTAGCTATTCGCAGCGACCAATCCACTGCCGGTATTTTGCTAGGCGTGGTAGCCAACGCATCGCCAGTTACGGTATACGCCAACTATGGCACATGGTGCCTGATAAAATATGGAGGCATTACTGGCTATGTGCCAACCAATTCACTCACAATCAGTGGTACAGCACCAACGACCAGCAGCGAAAGCGTCACCAGCGTCAATGGCTTTGCGATTGTTACAGCAAGCACATATTTGAATCTGCGGACGTCAGGCAGTTATTCAGCCAGCGTGCTCACCACTGCTCCTAAGGGAGCGGTGCTCACCGTGTTCAGCAAAACTTCTTCTTGGGCATACGTACAATATGGTACAACAGTTGGCTATGCTTCGACTGACTTTCTCTCATTTTCCAGCACTTATGCAGGCGCATTGGTCAACTCAGGCACTACTAGCGCAACGGTTTCCGTAGATTCAGGAAGTGTAGCCTATCTGAGTGCGACGGCTAGTACCAGCGGTACGGTGGTAACGCAACTCGCGGGTGGTATTACTGTGACTGTATCCAGTGATGATGGTTCTTGGGCATATGTAACTTATAACGGAACCACCGGTTACCTCCTTTCTTCAAATTTGACCTATGCGGATGACACAACGGTCACCGATAATCCCAGCAACACAGATAGTGGTACAACGACTGAAAAGACGGCTACGGTCAGCGCGAGTGTAGGGCATCTTCGCGAGAGTGCGGATGAAAGCGCAACTTTGTTGATGGATGTTGCTATGGGACAAAGTGTTGTGCTGGTCAATCAAGGCACCACATGGTGTACTGTGCGTTATGAAAGTGTTAGCGGATACATGCTTACCGCAAGTCTGTCCATTTCCCAAACAAGCACCGAAACGAGTATAAATGCAACGGTAGTAACCTCGAGCGGTTCACTGAATATGCGGCAGGAAGCAAGTGCTGGCAGCACCATCCTGACTACCATTCCCAGAAGTGCAACCGTAACCGTCACCTCGAAAGGTGACACATGGTGTGCGGTAACGTATAACGGTTATTCCGGCTACGCGATGAGCGTATACCTGCAATTTAGCAATAGTACGGATACTAATGCCGACACAAGTGCAAATTCCGGTACAGTCACTGCAATAGTGTCCACCAGCTCTGGGTCACTGAACCTTCGACAATTACCCAAGGCCGGAAGTACGATTCTGACCACCATTCCACAGCTTACTGTTATTACAGTTACCACCAAAGGCACCGATTGGAGCTGCGTTACCTATGCTGGTACAACCGGATATGTAATGTCTGCGTTTTTAACCTTCTCGACGGAAACAGCGACGGGTACCACGGATGATACCAGCACGCCAACTACAGCGACTGCGACCATCACGCCAACACCGACTCCAACAGCAACGGAAACACCGATGGTTACGGCAACGGCTACGGTTACTCCTACCAGTACGGATAACAATTCAACCGTTTTAACAGCCATTGTCAGCACTTCCTCCGGATCACTGAACCTGAGAGCGGATATGCTCTCGGGTAGCAGAATATTAACACGAATCCCCAAGGGAACAACAATCATCATTTCACAGAAGCTATCCACCTGGAGTCAAACGACCTATGATGGTTATACCGGTTATGTACTCAATAATTATTTAACTTTCCCGTCTGATACCACGATGACAACAATATCCGAGACTACCGCGACGGTCATGACGGCTTCTGGCTCGTTAAATCTACGCACCGAACCCTATGGAAGCGTAATTGCTACGATACCTCAAAACGCAATAGTACAGGTACAGCAGAAAGGCAGTACTTGGAGTTATATTGTTTATTCCGGCAGCTA
>Ga0302293_10000610_pt1 | contig 18809 bp, 12 predicted proteins | sample III_Fen_N2_2_FD_198758 | JGI IMG/M metagenome (GOLD analysis project Ga0302293, IMG submission 198758) | Peat permafrost microbial communities from Stordalen Mire near Abisko, Sweden - III_Fen_N2_2 | ecosystem: Environmental > Terrestrial > Soil > Wetlands > Permafrost | place: Sweden: Abisko...
GCTTATTTTTGTTGTCATGAAAACTAAACTAACTTTTTATTCTTATTCTTTGTGTTTGCTTGCAAATCCTTTGCTTGAAATTAAGCTCATAATGGCAAATCCGGCAAAAAACGTAATTAATGAAAGATTATCCTGAAAGGATAATTTTGAAAATCTGAAAAATAAATAAGCTATTACCATGTTGAGTAATGCCCACGCCACGTTTAGTACAGGTGATGAAAGTCCCTTGCCGTGTGGTTTTGCAAATGGGGTAGGAAATTTATCACCGCAAATACCTTTCACAAAATGAGGTACAGAGTTTGATAAAAAAGCTCCGGCAAAAAATCCACTAAAATAATGATACCATTCCATACAATCTTTTTTTTATTTGTTTTCAATTAGTTTGTGTAATACGGGCAATGCCTTTTCAAGCAATTCTTTTTCTCCTGCGGTAAGTGTTTTTTCAATAGCAGCCTGTAGCCATTCATCCTTGTCGTATTTGATTTTCTTTACCATTTCCAGTCCGAAAGGGCTCAGCGAGATGTATACTTTGCGTTTGTCTGTTTCTGAAGGTGTTCGCAGAATGACGCCGTGCTTCTCTATTTTATTTAATATTTGTGACATGGATTGAGTCTTAATCCTTGTCAAAGCAGCCAGTTCAGATGGTAACAGAGAAGTGGAATGATATAAATGTCTGATTGTGTCAATTTCGGTCATCGAGTAAGCATTTGTTGAATACAACTGCTTGCGCAATCCTTTGTGAAGGCTCGAAATCACTGTCCGAAGCGAAGTTGATAATTCTTTTGTGTTCATGTAGGTATTCTAACTTGTAAGTTTACCTTACAAAAATACTATCTGAAAATAGAATATTTATTTTTTAAGTTGAAAAATTAGGATAGCTTAACTTCTGTAGCTCTAATGTTTTATAATTAGTATGAAAAAAGCGCGCAAACTCAGGGGATTCCTGAATTTGCGCGCTTTTTCAACTACTACTCGAATTATTTTAACTTAGTATTCGTTTGTCGATTTATTAATCTTTTACGCATCTTATATTGAAGCCGATGCAATTTGGACGCATATTATCAATAGTTAGTTCAGAATCAAGATACACACAACTTGAACCATCCGAAGTACCATCACTTGTCCAATAAAAGGCAATGTAGCCATAATTCAAAAAACCAAAAGAAGCTCCTAAGAATTCACCTGAAGGTATTGCAGTAAAACCCAGTTCGTTTGTGATTGGCGAAAACTGATTCATGCTTTTCCAATGAGCAGTTGTAGTTTCCCGCAACATGTTACCTGTATGATTGTATAAGTTGCTAAATGGATTTAAATTCTTATTTAATGTTTCCCAGTCTTTTACACTGGCCACATGCCAACCTGCCGGTGCAATATTTCTACTATCAGATGCAGCATACCAGTTATAATAGGCACCGTAAATATTCTTGTTTTTAGCATCATTTTTAAGCCAACAGTATGCACTGGTTTTAATTTGGAAATATCCCCATTTTCCTAAGTCAGTTTCATTTTTTATTTCATCGCCATTTTGGAAATGGGTAACTTTCAAATTTTCGGCCATCCATGTTTGTGTTCCGATTTTTACGGTTTTGTATTCATTCCCATCCACATCTTTAACTGAGCCGTAGGTGACATTGTTGTTGAAAATGATAGTATTGGAGGTTGTAAATTTCACTTGATTGCCATAAATAGTATCGGCTTTATTTATGAAATATGCCCTTGCGTAATAAGTAGAGTCAGCATTTAAATTGAGGATTTTACTTGAATATTTACCTATACCAATGCTATCTGATGAATGATTGCCTGAGTAAGTAGGATTTGGTTCTGAACTCCAACAAATTCCTCTCTCCAGTATTGGAAATGAACCTATTGATGTGATGTCTCCACTTCCTATTGCAGAATAAGGAGTGATACTATTAATCTCAGATGTGTTGATTACTGAGTTTTCGTTGTCCTTGCAACTAGTCAAAGCTGTTGCAATCAGAAATAAATAAATAGGTTTGATAAACTTCATATACTTTATTTTTAGTTCAATTAGTAAATAGGTTTACTCGATTTAGATAATGCAGCTTAGAGTGGCTTTATAATTGTTTTACCTAATTTTTTAGCAAAAATATGTGTTTTTATTAATTTACACAAGCTTTTGACTGTTTTTTTTTATCAATCGTCAATTAATTGTATAGAAACAAAAAAACGCTCAAACTCATGAATGATATTAATTTGCGCGTACAATAATAAGTATGTGCCGAATATTTATTGTTTCTTTTTCAGAATCAGATATTCACATAAAAAATGTGCTACCCCGGAATAAACCGAAATAGCACATTCGCATTGTTTTTTGATTGAGTTTACTTTCCGACGTTTTTATTTTTAAACGACGAAATATCAATTACATCCTGATTGTCGTTGTCGAAAGTTACATAAACACTATCCCCTAGATTTGTAAGCGGGAAGTCGTTTGAAACCTGGGTAGAACCGATAAATATTTTAGGAAAGTTTCTCAATGTGAAATAATAATAGGTGTTTCCGTTTTTTACATCTCCGTTTATACGTGTAATAACAGATTTTATGATGTTTTTCTCTGTTTTACTTTTGGTGCTTATTTTATTACCGCTCTGATTAAAGGCATTTTTATAGGCCATCAAAGCTTCACGCAGGCTGTTACCAACGCCTACAATGGTATAGTCTTCAATGGCTACCATGGCATACATTTTTACCAATCCACCGTTATCTTTCAGTGTCATCACATAAGTTGGGATGTTGTTGATATTATACGGTATGGGCATGGAAGCCGCAAAACCTTTTTCTTGGACTTTACCCTTGGCCGAGTTTTGGGCTGCCGATTCGGTGGCGCCGCTTTGTTTGTACCAAATGGTTTTCTTGGTGCGGGTATTTACCAGTACAAAACCAACTGTCGACTCGTCGGCACCCACTGAAGTAAGACCTGTATACCAATAAGCATTATTGTCTTCGCCGTAAACCATTGAAACAGATTCGGTAATTTTAAGTTTGCTTTCGTTTGAAAAATTCCAGTATCCTTTTACGTAATCTCCCCAGTTGTTTAACTGTGTTTCAATAAACTCTCCCGGTTGAATTCTATCGACCCATTTAGGCGTGTTTGCAATTGAATAATCATTAATTTCACCGGTCTGAGCATTTACGATAACCACACCTTGAGCTTCTTCTCCAGCAAAACCAATTGTCTTTTTGTATTTTGTTACCACCCAGTATGGAGTTCCGGCATCATCAATTTCGAACGAATAATCAGTCAATCCGACATTCCAATACCCGTGAAAATATAAGTAACGTTCCAAATTATCAAACAAATAGGCCTCCGATTGATATTTGATGTATATTTTTTTTCCATTAACCTCTTGTACCAGTTTTACATCACGTTCGTTACAGGCATTCACCATCACGTACCCGTTTGTACCCTCCATGTTCTTTTGCCATTTGAAAAAACCCGAGTGCAGGAGCGGAGCCACCCAGTATAAATCATTATTTACTTTCTGGATATTAAATGTTCCAAGTGTTACCTGACTACCAAGAGCTGGTTGAGATCCTAATACTTTGTCGCCCAGCAATTGTGCTAACGACTGATCTACAACCCTGATTTTTTCAATAGAAATGGGCAACATATGGCTCGATAAGTTCGATTCGGTTTCTACTTTTCCAATTAAATCGCGGTAATCATTGGTTCGGAGTAACGCCCAACTGGTTAGAAATGGAAGTATTGTTATGTAAACAATCAATATAGCCAATAGAATAAACGGTATCTTACCGGGTTTCCCGATTTTGAAGGTGGGAGCATTATTTTGACCCTGAACAATTTTAAATGGATTGTTCAGAAATATCCATATACCGATTAAAATAATCAGCAAAACGGCAAAACCTGTAAATCCGTAATTTATAGTCGGCATATTCATATAAATTAGGATAAATCCGGCAAGAAGGACTAAAACAAGATTCTTAACTTTACTCATAATGGTTGTATTTTATTGATTTGTTTTAATGTGTAATCTGAATTTAAAGCTGTAAAATTACAACCTTTTTTTTATTTTCAGTTTTTTTTAATCAAAAACCCTAAAATGATTTTCGTACAGTCAATTTTTCTATGAATTTTTGTAAGGCTTTAGATTGGTTTGATAGAAACAGAGTTGATAGCTCTTTTTTTTAAAAAGAGGAGGTTTTGTTGCTTTCGGAGCAAGATTATAAATTTAAACTTCAGCAATATTGTATCTTTATTTTCAATTAGCGCTTTTTTTCTTTAATTCGTTAGTAAAAAATTCTTCTAACTCAACAGAAAGTAGTAATTTTGCACTCGCTTAGAAATTTCGATAATCAAACTATATTATGGCAGAAAAAAAATTGAATTTATTGGCTGATTTTCCACCCGTTAGTACTGAAAAATGGATGGAAAAAGTCACAGTCGACCTCAAGGGAGCTGACTTCAACAAAAAGCTTGTTTGGAAAACTAATGAAGGTTTCAACGTGATGCCTTTCTATCGTGCTGAGGACATTACATCCCTCGAAACAAAAGATTCAGCACCTGGTGTTTTTCCTTATGTTCGTGGAACTAAGGCCGACAACGAATGGCTTATCCGTCAGGACATCGTGGTAGAATCAGCAAAGGATGCCAATGCCAAAGCATTGGACATTCTGTATAAAGGTGTCAACTCACTCGGTTTCAAATTGAAAAAAGATGAGTTGAGTGCAGGTTATATCGCTACTTTGCTAGAAGGCATTGCTGCCGACTGCGTAGAACTTAACTTTAGTATTTGTGTTAGTGCAGCTGCAACTCTGGCAACTATCCTGACCGATTACTTCAAATCTAAAGGTTACGATCCAAAAGCACTGCAGGGTTCTATCAACTTCGATCCGTTGAACCGCATGTTGCAAACAGGTAAAGAGCTTACAAAAGAAGAAATTGTAACAAAAGCAAAAGCGACTATCGAAGCTGCTGCCGGTTTACCTTTTTACCGTGTAATTGGTGTTAATGCTACTACCTTAAACAATGCCGGTGCCTTTATTGCTCAGGAATTGGGTTATGCGTTAGCTTGGGGTAATGAATATCTGTCGATGATGGTGGAAGCCGGAGTAGATACTTCATTAGCTGCAAAAAAAATTAAATTCAACTTTGGTGTTGGTGGCAACTACTTTATGGAAATTGCCAAATTCCGTGCTGCACGTTTATTGTGGGCAAAGATTGTTGATGCTTACCAACCCGTTTGTAAAAAAGACGATTGTAAAAGCACAGTAAACGGTATTTGCAAATGTGCAGCCAAAATGCGCGTTCATGCCGAAACATCTACTTTCAACAAAACAGTTTTTGATGCGAACGTAAACATGCTTCGTACTCAAACCGAATCGATGAGCGCTACCTTGGGTGGTGTAAATTCATTGACCGTTCTTGGTTATGACGTTATTTACAAACAAGCCGATGACTTTTCGGAACGTATTGCCCGTAACCAACAATTATTATTAAAAGAAGAATCTCATTTCGATAAAGTGACCGACCCTGCTGCCGGTTCATATTATATTGAAACATTGACTAACGAAATTGCTGCTCAAGCATGGAAATTATTCCTTGAAGTGGAAGATAAAGGTGGTTTCTTTACTGCTGTTGCTTCCGGTTCTGTTCAGCAAGCTGTAAAAGCTACTGCTACCAGTCGCTTGAAATCAGTTTCCAGTCGTCGTGAAGTATTGTTAGGAACTAATCAGTTCCCTAACTTCAACGAAGCTGCTGCTGCCAAAGTACAAGTAACAGAAACTGCAGATTGTGGTTGCTCGCACAATGGAACCGAAAAATTATTGCCGGTTCGTGGTGCTGCTGAATTTGAAGCATTGCGTTTTGCTACCGAAGGTGCTGCTAAACGTCCAAAAGCGTTTATGTTGACAATTGGTAGTTTGGCTATGCGTTTGGCTCGTGCTCAGTTCTCTTGTAACTTCTTTGCATGTGCAGGTTACGAAGTTGTTGATAATCTTGGTTTCGCTACAGTAGAAGAAGGTGTAAAAGCGGCTTTGGATGCTAAAGCGGATATTATTGTTCTTTGTTCGAGCGACGATGAATATGCTCAACTTGCACCAGCTGCTTATGCACTGGCTAAGGGTAAAGCCGAATTTGTTGTTGCAGGAGCTCCTGCTTGTACAGATGACTTGAAAGCAATTGGAATTGAATATTTCGTAAATGTAAAAACCAATGTGCTTGATATGTTGAAAACGTTTAACAGCAAATTAGGAATTAAGTAATTCTGCTTTTCAATTAATTGTAAATAACTGTGTACTTGTTTACTTGTTAACCTGTTTACTATTTGTAACTCGTAACTTGTAACTTGTAACTCGTAACTAAAACAATATGAAACCAAATTTCAAAAATATAGATATTAAAAACGTTGCAGCATCTACTGCACAGCAGGCTGACAGCAGCTGGCTTACTGCCGAATTAATTCCGGTAAAGCCTTTTTATACAAAAGATGATTTGGAAGGTATGGAGCATTTGAACTATGCTGCCGGACTTCCTCCTTACTTGCGCGGACCTTACTCAGTAATGTACGCCATGCAACCCTGGACTATCCGTCAATATGCCGGATTCTCTACTGCTGAAGAATCAAATGCATTTTATCTTAGAAACCTGGCTGCCGGACAAAAAGGCTTGTCTGTAGCTTTCGACTTGCCAACACACCGTGGCTACGATGCTGATCACGAACGTGTGGTTGGTGACGTTGGTAAAGCGGGTGTATCAATTTGCTCGGTTGAAGATATGAAAGTGTTGTTCGATGGTATTCCATTGAATAAGATGTCGGTTTCTATGACTATGAACGGTGCGGTACTTCCTATCCTTGCATTTTATATCAATGCAGGTTTGGAACAAGGTGCTAAACTGGAAGAAATGGCCGGAACAATCCAGAACGATATTTTGAAAGAATTTATGGTGCGTAATACTTATATTTACCCACCTAAATTTTCGATGAAAATTATCGCTGATATTTTTGAGTTTACTTCTCAAAAAATGCCTAAGTTCAACTCTATTTCTATCTCAGGTTATCACATGCAGGAAGCTGGTGCAACTGCCGATATTGAGTTAGCTTACACGTTGGCCGACGGACTTGAATACCTTCGTGCCGGAGTAAATGCCGGAATGGATATTGACTCGTTTGCTCCACGTTTGTCATTCTTCTGGGCTATCGGTATGAATCACTTTATGGAAATTGCCAAAATGCGTGCTGCACGTATGTTGTGGGCAAAAATCGTAAAACAATTCAACCCTAAAAACCCAAAATCACTGGCTTTACGTACTCACTCGCAAACTTCTGGTTGGTCATTGACCGAACAAGATCCGTTCAACAACGTTGGTCGTACTTGTATCGAAGCTATGGCTGCAGCGTTGGGTCACACTCAATCACTTCACACCAATGCATTGGACGAAGCGATTGCATTGCCAACCGATTTCTCGGCTCGTATTGCCCGTAATACTCAAATCTATATTCAACAAGAAACAAACATTACTAAGGAAGTTGACCCATGGGCAGGTTCTTATTATGTAGAAACATTGACCAATGAAATAGCAGAGAAAGCCTGGGCATTGATCGAAGAGGTTGAAAAACTGGGTGGTATGGCTGCGGCTATCGAAACCGGTGTTCCAAAAATGCGTATCGAAGAAGCGTCTGCACGTACTCAGGCTCGTATCGACTCCGGTTCACAAAAAATTATTGGTGTGAATGAATATCGTTTGGAAAAAGAAGCTCCGATTGATATTTTGGAAGTGGATAATACAGCTGTTCGTATTCAACAAATCGAACGCTTGAAACAACTTCGTGCTAACCGTAATGAAGCTGATGTTCAAAAAGCATTGGCTGCCATTACAGAATGTGCTAAAACCGGAAACGGTAACCTACTCGAACTTGCCGTTGAAGCTGCCCGCGTGCGTGCTTCATTGGGTGAAATATCAGATGCCTGCGAAGCAGTTGCAGGACGTTATAAAGCAACAATCAGAACAATTTCAGGCGTGTACTCATCAGAAACTAAAAATGATGCAAGCTTCATTAAAGCTTGTGAATTGACAGAGAAATTTGCCAAGAAAGAAGGTCGTCGTCCTCGTATCATGATCGCTAAAATGGGTCAGGATGGTCACGATCGTGGTGCTAAAGTAGTAGCTACAGGTTATGCCGACTGTGGATTCGACGTGGACATGGGACCATTGTTCCAAACTCCTGCCGAAGCTGCTAAACAAGCGGTCGAAAATGACGTTAATGTATTAGGTGTTTCATCATTGGCTGCCGGTCATAAAACATTGATTCCACAAGTAATGGAAGAATTGAAAAAACTGGGTCGTGAAGACATTATCGTTATTGCCGGTGGAGTTATCCCTGCGCAAGACTATGATTTCCTTTACAAAGCCGGTGTAGCTGCCATCTTTGGCCCGGGTAGTCCGGTAGCTAAAGCTGCCTGCACTATTTTGGAAATTTTGTTGGCCGACTAAGAACCTCAAACCCCTAAAGGGGCTTAAAGAAAACGGACTTACCTCAATGGTAAGTCCGTTTTCTGTTTTTACTCTTTCAAGTGTGATTTCCTACCTCAAAATGGCGAAACATTATTGTATCTGACCACACTTTCTTGCGCAAACAACCATTGATTATATATCTCTGCGAAGGCAGGGAATTGCACTGTTAGCTGAATTATTTCAGGAAATATACTGTCTGAGCAATGAATTAATCCCGTTTGTCGGATTCAGACAGATAACAACAACTGGGAATTTACCCTTTGCAGTATTATATAATAGTTAAATGTGTTTTTTCTTTTGAAATCCGATGTAATAAAATTTTTCTTTGTACGTCTTTAGTTTATACACTCAAATCTCAAAACATTCAAATTATGAAATCAAAATTATTAATTTTATCAGGTTTTCTGACATTGTTTTTCTTCTCTGTTAATGCCGTAAATTTCAATGGCTCAGGAAAGATCGTTTCTCGTGTTATAAATGTAGCAGACTTTAATTCCGTTGTTCTTGCTTCTTCTGCAAATGTAGAGATAAGCAACAGTAACACTTTCTCGGTTGTGCTGACCGATTACGAGAATCTGATAGATTTGTATAAATTTACGAAAGACAACAGCACGTTGACAATAGGCACAAAACCGAACATATCTATACGCAACAGTGTAGCCAAAATTAAAATTACAGTTCCCGGAGCTTTTTTTTCTGTCAAAATATCAGGTAGCGGAGACGTGAAAATCAATAATCTCAATACCATTAAAGAACTAAGCGTTTCCGGTAGTGGTAATATTTCAGCACTAACTCATGAGAGTTATCAAGACATCAAGCTTCACATTTCCGGCAGCGGCCGTATAAAACTAAATGGTGTTGCCAATAGCACTACCGTTTCAGTATCCGGAAGTGGTGAATTATATCTGGACGATCTGAAATCACAAACCGTCGATTGCAAACTGAGTGGCAGCGGAAAAGCCAATGTATTTGCAGTAAAAAAACTTAGTGTTTCGCTTACCGGCAGCGGTATTATTGTTTACTCAGGCAATCCGAATATAGAAAAGAATATCAAAGGATCCGGAAAATTGATTCGTAAATAGACTTTGCGGTTTTCATGCTATTTCTAAAATAATCCTGCAGCCCCTTGTTTGTAAATGAGGGAGCTGTAGGATTATTAGTTTATAACCAAACTGATATTGCTGCACGAACTCTATTGTGTGGCTTAGTTGCTCTTTTTTGAAAAAAAACTTTTGTTTTTCTTCACTCCTCTATTTATCTACGCGATATAATCGGGGGGGGCGGGGCAAACCTAAAAGTGTGTTAGAGGCTTGTTTTTTATTTATACATTACCCAATTCATTTTGATCTCAAATAGCTTTTCATATTCTATAATTTTTTGCATAATAGACTTTTTATGTTCAGCTCCAATTAAAAACACTGCCTGGTTATATTGATTTTCTAAACTGTAATTGTAAATATTCTGAAGCATTGCGTTTTCACGGTTATCGTATTGTTCTGTGTGAAATAGTTTATAAAGATACAGTAGTCTATTTTTCTGGATTTCAGACTCAATAATTTTTTTTTCTAATATCTCCTTTCTTTCTAAAAGGTCTAAAAAATTATCACTATTGAGATAATGAAATCCTTCTCGTGCCATCAAAGTCACTTTTTCATTATCTAACTTTTTATAATCCTCGTATTTAAAGAATGTAAGAAACATGAAGAAAATTTCGTCTTGGTATTTTGATATTCTTTGTCTTATATCAATGTCGACAGGAAGAATTTTAACGTCATAGTTCTGCTTGTATTTTTTGATAGATTTTACTTCAAGAGGTATTTCTGAAGGATGCTGGTTAAGTAAAATACCATTGGCAGAATACATATTAATCGAGTTACTATAATACATATCAAATGAATGGCTCGGCAATTCGTCAAAAATCACTTCAGGTTTTATATCTTCGATGATTTTATGTAATTTATCTGAATTACATAGACCATTTTCAGAATGTACAGTACCAATAAGAGTTATATTATACATCTGTCATGAATTTATTAGTTTCGATATAAGAAATTGCATGGAAGTCGATTCCCCACAACGATATATAGTCAATTTCTTATTATAGTCGTTCAGATACTTGCTGCTAAAGACCCTAAATGTACGTCAGCCAGCCTGTACCCAAAAGCGTGTGTTAGCAGCTGTAATTTAGTTGCAATTTTTTTCAATTAATTCTTCCACTTGCATTTTCCCAAAGGGTTTTACTTTCACTAAATCTTCACATGCGGCGTTCTTATTTCCTAGGTTCATTTCACAAATCGCTTTATAATAAAGACTTTCATAGTCACTTGGTACTTTTTCCAATGCCAAATCAAAATATGTAAGAGCTCTTGTGAAATCTGAATTATTCATGGCGGCTTTCCCCTTTTGAGAATAATCATACTTAGGTAAAAACTTGTCGGAAGAAATGAATCTAAATGAAATTTTCATTTGAACATCTACCTTGTTGCCATTAAGTTCGCCAGCTAACCAGAGTTTTTTTGATTTATCAAGAGCTTTACGAAATTGTTTCTCAAATTGTTTGTTTATGTTTTCCAAAACCTGTACGCTGTCAATTAATCCATTACTCCTTACTATAAAAGTCGCTAAGAATAGATTGTTAGTAGACATTACTATATTTACTTCTGGAATATTTTCAGAACAAAAGTCGTGAAATGACTTGTCTCCTGAGAATTTAGCGTGAATTTTTTCTGTTGCTTTATAGACGGTATCATTCTTTTTTATTAAAAGTATGTCAGAGCTTTTAATTGGCAATTGATTTTGATAATCTTGCTCTCTGATAAAATAATACTTAAGACAATTATTGTCGGTAAAGCCATTTTTACCTTTTTGGACTATAATTAGTTCGCTATTTGAAAGCTGATTAATCTTGAAGCTATTTACTATATAACCATACGAGTTTTTTATGTTTACAATTTGGTCTTTTGATTCAAAGTTGTAAAGAGTTCCTTTATCGTCAAAGGCGAAACCCATAAATAGCTTGTTGTTTTCAAATGTGTATCTCAAATACTGGAATTTAATAGCATTATTATTTGGTAATTCTGTATCGTCAAAGTATGTAACTTTTGTTTTAATCCAGTTCCCGAATATATTCTGAGCATCTGCTTGAATACAAAAGAAGATTAAAATAATCGTCCATGATATTTTTTGTAAAGTCTTCATTGTTTCACTTCTTTTTCTTTTTTTATTATAGCTGCTAACACCTGTGTATACGAGCATCATGTTCGTCTATTTCCACCTTATGTCGGGTCATGTATTTCTTTTTCAGCCCCAAAGATAAAAACATTCTTTTACAAAATCAATAATTGTATTAATTTTTTTAATTCACACAACAAAGATATATTAGCTTAAAGCAGCGCGTTGCCTTTAGCATTGTATATTTGGCTTACTGCTGCGGGCAGAATGCCTCCTTCGGTTTCGTAACCCCTTCCTGCAATGTGCGGAATAGCTTCCGCTTTCTTGCTACCTACGACTGCCGTCTGCTGAATTACGACTGCTTTCTTGCAAAACACGACTACTTTTTGCAGAACTACGACAGTGCTTTGCAGATTTACGACTTCAATTTTAAAATTTACGACTTATTTCTGTGAAATAACGACTATTTTATTCGGAACTACGACTGCATTTATAAAATGAACGACTTATTTCATATATTGCACGACTAAATTTATGTTTTTAGTAACAATGTTGTTGCATTCAACGATATTTTTTTATATTTGCACGATAAATTTACGAATTCTCAGTACGTAAACCCTCAAATACCAACAATCACTATGTTACACTTCAACTTCACTCGGCTTTTTAAGGCCAGAGGCATCAACACTCCCGCTAAATACCTTGTACAACACGGCTTCTCCGATAAATTTGCTACCCGCGTGGTGCGCAACGATTTCCGCAAACTCAATATCGACGACGTGGAGCGCCTCTGCGAAATCTTTCTTTGCACACCCAACGACTTCATGCAGTGGGTCCCCGACAAATCCATTGACGACCCGTCCACCCATCCGCTTGCACCACTTATGCGCTCCGAAAAAGTGCTGGACCTCACCCGCACACTCAACTCCGTTCCGTTCGACAAGCTCCTCGAAATCGAAAAACTCATACAATCTGAGATTGATAAATAAAGCAAAGTACAAATAAGGTTTTCAGCATAAATTTAGCAGCTGTTTTACGGTATTCTCCATAGAATTAGTTAACTTTGCACTCAGTTTTTTAAGGATAAATGAACATGAAAACAAAGATAGTAATTGTTGGGCTCGGTGGAGTAGGAGGGTATTATGGTGGAATGTTGGCAAAAAAATACGCCGATAACCCCGATGTTGAAATCTATTTTGTGGCACGTGGTGCACATCTGAAAAAGATGCAGGAAAATGGTCTTACTCTCATTACCGAAACGGGTACTTTTCAGGTTTACCCAACGTTGGCTACCGATAAAGTGACGGAAATAGGAACGGCGGATTATATAATCATGACTCCGAAAAGTTACGATTTGGATAGCACGGTGGAACAGATAAAACCGATGGTTGGAGAATCAACGGTGATTCTTCCACTATTGAATGGAATTGATAATTCGGATCGTATACGTGCGCTGTTGCCGGGTACAGAAGTGTGGCAGGGCTGTTGTTACATTGTGGGCAGGTTAAACGAGCCGGGTGTGGTGGAAAGTTCGGGCAATGTGCATAGGTTTCAGTTTGGTTATGAACATCAGCAAACCGACGAGCGTTTACTTTCGTTCGAAAAATTATTGAAAGCTGCGGATATTGATGCATATTATCATAAAGACATTATGCATGTAATCTGGACTAAGTTTTTCTTTATCTCGGCTACAGCTTCATTAACATCTTATTTCGATGTTAGTTTTGGTGCTTTACTGACTGATGAAACCCGAAAATCCACTTTACTGAGCGTATTGGAAGAACTGCTGGCGGTAGCCAATGCCGAAGGAGCCGGAATTAATCGTACGGTGATAGATAAAGTAGTTCATCAGTTGGAAAAATTGCCGTTTGAAACTACGGCATCTATGCACAGCGACTTTAAAGCAGGAAAGAATACCGAAGTCCATGGACTTACGGGAAGTGTGGTGAAACTGGGGAAAAAGAACGGTGTTGCAACGCCAACGTATGAAAAAGTGTTCAGGGAGTTATGTTCGCGAATGGATCGCTTAATACTAAAGACAAAATAATTCAACTTATTAAATTTGGCTATTGATTTTCTCTCCTTAAATTACCTGTAAACCTGCAAATCTCTCCGCTTTTTGAAATTCCCTCCATAACAACAGAATAATTATTGGCTTTGTCAGCAGTGTAAAAGCTTACGTGCACGTTCCCATTATCATCCGTTTCCAGTTCCGGATTCCAATAAATAGTAGTTCTTAAATCTGCTTTATCGTTCAACCGAACGCTGTCAACATCATATTTTGGTACATAAAACTCTGCCGGTTTTTGATAGCCTAACGGCGTAACAGTTGTTAGGCTTATTGGCTTTTGTGCTTTCCGCTCCTGACCTCTCTTGAGTGTAATTGCAATCACACCATCAGAGCCTTTTGTACCAAAGATAGCTGTATTTGCGTCCTTAAATACAGAAATAGACTCCACATCCTCTGAGTTTAAAAACTTTAAATCATTCATATCTTGTATCTTTATACCGTCAACTAAGATCAGGGGACCACCGCCATTCAAGCCTCCGGATGGTCGACCTCCACGTATAGAAACTATATATCCATTAAATTGATCTCCAACAATTCTAATACCGGTTGTCGTTATTGATAAAATATCAAAAACATTTAGACCTGGAAATTGCTTTATTTTTTCTGATGTTATCAAGTCATCCTCACCTCCAGAATAATAGGTGTTGTATTCAGTTTCTTTTTTCGCAGTTTTCACGGTTACTTCACTCAGGTTAATAACCCGCATGCCTCCCTCTGTAAAGTACTTCTCCTTGCTTTGTTTGAAGTATTCATTCTGCTCCACCGAAGCCACATTGGCTTTTAGAGGCGTCGGAATATAAACGGTTGGCTTAGGGAAAATATCTGAATCCGGAATTATCTCTACGTCTCCCAGCGTTTTTTCCTTTTTAGCTTTTAATATAAATGATGAACTATCCGGAAATTGAATCCCATCAATGGAATAACGCCCCAAGCTATCAGTTTTTGCTAATTTTATGCTGGAATTATAAGATGGAATCATAATTATTCCACATTTCCTGGATGGTTTATTAAACAGGTTCATTACTTTTCCTGAAAGCACTTGCCCCGCTTCCAGATAGAATTTAGGTGTTTGGTAAGAGGCTTTTACAATATCAGCTGTATTAAACCGCCGCCAGCCCTGAGTCAACATCAATACATCGGTTTTTTCTCTGGTGGCTGCTTTATTGTCTGCGAAATAAGTTTCGGGTTCTTCTACATACCCTTTGATATCTGAAGTCAACAACAGATTACTGATAATATTGTCCGCCAACGAATCCCGTTTTACGGTTTTTTGGTCAGTAACACTAATTGCAAAGTTTCCTTTCACTGGATTTCCCTGCTGCGAAAGAACGTTGAAATCCAGATTCACCAGCTCCCGTTTGGAATAAACAGGTTTATCACTTAGCATGGAAACAGTGGGGAAATTAAAATTTCTGACAAAACTCAAACGTTCGCAATATATATTTCCCAACGAATCGATGACTGAAAGTGAAACTATTCCGGGCGGCAGCAACGATTCGGAAATTTGACCTTCAAGATCTTTCAAAGGTTGCACGACAAACACTTTTCCTCGGGAATGTAATAGCAAATACAGTGATTCATTCGGAATCTGGGTATAATTGCTGACTTTATATAAGATCTTCCCCCGATTATAACCTAACTGAATTGCAGCACCGGTAGTTTGTGTTTTTGGAAGTTCAAATCTTTTTTCAATACCATCTGCCCGCTTAACCAAGACATAATAACGTTCATTGGGCTGGGTTTTTATCGAGAATTTGCCCATTCCCTTAACCAAAGTGGACAACTCACAAATTTCCTCATTTTTATCGGTAAAGACTTTTCCTGTTATGTCGACAGACAATCCATCCTTGCCAATAGCCTTAAAACCTAAACATTGTAAGGTGTTATCCAACAAATTCCCACTTTCGGGAAAAAACTGCACATCAAAATCAGAACTGAACTCGGGAAGGGAAATGTTGGTTTTATATTTCTCACCGTCAATCGAAACCTGTATATTTTTTTTGGAATCATCTTTCGGGTCAATTGCCATGTGCCACTTTATAGTACCTTCTTTGGCGGTAATCAACGAAAACTTTTTCTTTTTAGCGCTATCCCAGTTTTGTTTGATATCAACTCTTTTTCCGGCTATTGGATTTTGTGATGCATCAATAAATGTGAGAGTTGCCGGAATCAAGCCATCAACAGCTGTTCCATAGGTTATTTTGCCGGATATGCGGTCATCAATTTTATTTCCGATTAGAATATTTTTAGAGAAGAAAAAATCATTCCCAACATTCTGCATCCAATAAGTATAAGCCCGCAAGGAATAGGTTCCGGTGGAAATTTCGGGCTTTAGTTTTATATGACCGGCAAAACCTGTTGAATTTTTTTTGATTTTTACCCGATACAATACCGAGTCCATTTTGTCAATCAGCTCCACATAAACAAATTGGCTCAAGGAATTTGGTTCCAGCGTAGTTTCATTCACCAAATAGGCCTTAAACCAAATTTCTTCGCCAGCACTATAATAGGGTTTATCGGTCTGAACATACAGTTTTTCCTGAGGAAAATTTACCCATTGATTGGAAAATCTACTTGTAATTTCCTGCGAAAAATCAGGATTTATTTTTTTTGCAACAGCTGCCTGAACAACTGATAAAGCTATAAAAAGCCCGATAGAGATAGACGTGATTGTGTTTTTCATAAAAAGATACAAGATTTTAAGTGATTTATTTATCTTCTCTTTTCAACGTTCCTGCATATCGACAGATTTCGCCACTACTTGTAATTCCCTCCATAACAACAGAATAATTATTGGCTTTATCGGCAGTGTAAAAGCTTACATGTTCGCTTCCGTTCTCATCTGTTTCCAGTTTGGGATTCCAATAAATAGTAGTTCTTAAATCTGCTTTATCATTCAACCTAACGCTGTCAACATCATATTTTGGTACATAAAACTCTGCCGGTTTTTGAAATCCTAACGGAGTAACCTTCGTTATACTTATAGGCGTTTGTGATTTTCGATCCTCCCATTTCTTGCGCGTAATTAAAATTGCATTTCCCCTAAACACAGAAATAGACTCCACTTCATCAGAGTTAAAAAACTTTAAATCATCTATGCCTCCCACCCACAAATTACCATCAACAAAAACCTTTAGATCGGACAGTTTTCCATCTATCCAAACTAGAGTTCCAAATGTTCCATCTTGTTTTTTTTGATTTTCAAGGATAGAAATACCGGATACCATTATTGGTAAAATCTGTAAGACATTTTGACCCGGAAATTGCTTCAATTTTTTTGATGTTATCAAGGCATCCTCAAATCCCGGAGGATAAAAAGAATCGATGAAATTAGGCTCTTTTTTCGCAGCTTTCACGGTAACTTCACTCAGGTTAATAACCCGCATGCCTCCCTCTGTAAAGTACTTCTCCTTACTTTGTTTGAAGTATTCATCCTGCTCCACCGTAGCCACATTGGCTTTTAGAGGCGTTGGAATATAAACGGTTGGCTTAGGGAAAACGTCGGAATCAGGAATTATCTCTACGTCTCCCAGCGTTTTTTCCTTTTTAGCTTTTAATATAAATGATGAACTATCCGGAAATTGAATCCCATCAATGGAATAACGCCCCAAGCTATCAGTTTTTGCTAATTTTATGCTGGAATTATAAGATGGAATCATAATTATTCCACATTTCCTGGATGGTTTATTAAACAGGTTCATTACTTTTCCTGAAAGCACTTGCCCCGCTTCCAGATAGAATTTAGGTGTTTGGTAAGAGGCTTTTACAATATCAGCTGTATTAAACCGCCGCCAGCCCTGAGTCAACATCAATACATCGGTTTTTTCTCTGGTGGCTGCTTTATTGTCTGCGAAATAAGTTTCGGGTTCTTCTACATACCCTTTGATATCTGAAGTCAACAACAGATTACTGATAATATTGTCCGCCAACGAATCCCGTTTTACGGTTTTTTGGTCAGTAACACTAATTGCAAAGTTTCCTTTCACTGGATTTCCCTGCTGCGAAAGAACGTTGAAATCCAGATTCACCAGCTCCCGTTTGGAATAAACAGGTTTATCACTTAGCATGGAAACAGTGGGGAAATTAAAATTTCTGACAAAACTCAAACGTTCGCAATATATATTTCCCAACGAATCGATGACTGAAAGTGAAACTATTCCGGGCGGCAGCAACGATTCGGAAATTTGACCTTCAAGATCTTTCAAAGGTTGCACGACAAACACTTTTCCTCGGGAATGTAATAGCAAATACAGTGATTCATTCGGAATCTGGGTATAATTGCTGACTTTATATAAGATCTTCCCCCGATTATAACCTAACTGAATTGCAGCACCGGTAGTTTGTGTTTTTGGAAGTTCAAATCTTTTTTCAATACCATCTGCCCGCTTAACCAAGACATAATAACGTTCATTGGGCTGGGTTTTTATCGAGAATTTGCCCATTCCCTTAACCAAAGTGGACAACTCACAAATTTCCTCATTTTTATCGGTAAAGACTTTTCCTGTTATGTCGACAGACAATCCATCCTTGCCAATAGCCTTAAAACCTAAACATTGTAAGGTGTTATCCAACAAATTCCCACTTTCGGGAAAAAACTGCACATCAAAATCAGAACTGAACTCGGGAAGGGAAATGTTGGTTTTATATTTCTCACCGTCAATCGAAACCTGTATATTTTTTTTGGAATCATCTTTCGGGTCAATTGCCATGTGCCACTTTATAGTACCTTCTTTGGCGGTAATCAACGAAAACTTTTTCTTTTTAGCGCTATCCCAGTTTTGTTTGATATCAACTCTTTTTCCGGCTATTGGATTTTGTGATGCATCAATAAATGTGAGAGTTGCCGGAATCAAGCCATCAACAGCTGTTCCATAGGTTATTTTGCCGGATATGCGGTCATCAATTTTATTTCCGATTAGAATATTTTTAGAGAAGAAAAAATCATTCCCAACATTCTGCATCCAATAAGTATAAGCCCGCAAGGAATAGGTTCCGGTGGAAATTTCGGGCTTTAGTTTTATATGACCGGCAAAACCTGTTGAATTTTTTTTGATTTTTACCCGATACAAT
>Ga0302293_10000612_pt1 | contig 18768 bp, 12 predicted proteins | sample III_Fen_N2_2_FD_198758 | JGI IMG/M metagenome (GOLD analysis project Ga0302293, IMG submission 198758) | Peat permafrost microbial communities from Stordalen Mire near Abisko, Sweden - III_Fen_N2_2 | ecosystem: Environmental > Terrestrial > Soil > Wetlands > Permafrost | place: Sweden: Abisko...
CTAAACGTTCCGGATTTTGGAAAAAAGTCAGTGTTTATGGGAATTGGGGTGTCGGTTTAGGATTTTTCTCAAACGAAGTTTTAGCTACCGGGAAAAAAGAACAATTGATGTCACCTTTGGCAACAAGTGCTTTGAGCATTGAATATAAACTAAGCAAAGCATGGGCATTACGCCTTGAAGGTCAGTTCCGTTATTATTTTAGAGAAGATTTAGGTGGTAATGGTTCGAGCGATGGTTTATCTCAATCTAATTCTATGGTTTATGGCAATGATGCATTAGCTGCAACTGTTGGCGTTCGTTATAAATTCGGAACTAGTTCCAAGAAACACGTTCGGGATGTAAGTGTGGACGATTATTACAATCAGACTGATAAAAAAGACGCAGCTATTCAGCAGAGATTAAAAGCAATAGAAGATGAAAACAAATCGGGTAAAGAAAAAATACAGAAATTGGAAGCTGATTTGAAAAAATTGAATGACGAGAAAGCAGCTCAAATAGCCAAACTACAGGATGATTTAAAGAATATCCCTCAAGCTAAAGTAGCTGATCAAGGGAATTTGGATTCTCCAACCGTATTGTTGGATGTAAATTTTGATTTCAATTCGTCAGAATTGACTCCCAAAACAAAAGTTATTCTTGATCAGGTGGCTGTGGTTCTAAAAGTCAATAAATCGTGGTCAAAACTTTCAGTTACAGGATATACCGACAATGTAGGTGGAGACAATGTAAACAAAAAACTATCCGATAAACGTGCCGATGTAGTGAAAAACTATTTAGTTGCGAAGGGAATAGCAGCAGATGCAATAAATACATCAGGACTTGGAAAACAAAATCCCAAAACTACAAACGATACTAAAGAAGGACGTTACACGAATCGTCGTACTGAATTGATTCTTCAGAAATAAAATGAACTTTCATTTTTATTAAATATAAAGGCACATATATTTGTGCCTTTTTATTTTGTATTAAACAGAGAATCTCAATATTTTACAATAGAATTGAAGAAATGGCGTATTTAGTTTATATCAAAAAATAGACTTATTTCAGCAAAGGATAATTTCCGTACCTTTGCAGGAATGAAATGACGTTATTGAACCAAAACAACCTAAAAGCGTTTTAATCGCTAAAAAACCTATGCAACCTCAGACCTATCAACTTACTGACTTCTTACCTACAACCAAAAAGGAACTTGAATTGCGTGGTTGGGATGAAGTGGATGTGGTGCTTTTCAGTGGAGATGCATATGTGGATCATCCATCGTTTGGTGCCGCAGTGGTTGGGCGTTTGCTCGAAGCGCAGGGTTTGCAGGTAGCACTTGTTCCGCAGCCCAACTGGCGGGACGATTTGCGAGATTTCAGGAAAATGGGGCGTCCGCGTCTGTTCTTCGCAGTATCGGGGGGCAATATGGATTCGATGGTTAACCACTATACGGCGAACAAAAGGTTGCGTTCCGACGATGCTTATACACCCGATGGAAAAGCTGGTATGCGCCCTGATTATGCGACCATTACCTATGCGAATATACTTAAAAAACTATATCCCGATGTGCCAGTCGTAATCGGAGGAATAGAGGCTTCGCTGCGTCGGTTCACGCATTACGATTATTGGTCGGATAAATTAATGCCGAGCATCCTTGTTGACTCCAAAGCCGATCTGCTGATCTATGGAATGGGAGAGAAGCCTCTTGCTGAATTGGTGAAACAACTGCGCGAAGGAAAAAAAGTCAATGAAATCCGGGAAATTCCACAGACTTCGTTTTTGACCAAGGATATACCGACACATATCGCGTGGAAAGATGTAGAATTGGTTTCGCACGAGGTTTGCCTAACGGACAAAAAGAAATATGCTTCGAACTTTAAACATATCGAGGAAGAATCCAATAAATTCGATGCCAACCGACTGTTGCAGAAAACAGGAAACCGGTGGGTGGTTGTAAATCCACCTTTTGAACCACTGACCGAAAAGGAACTGGATGCTTCGTTTGATTTACCTTATACCCGTGTCCCTCATCCCAAATACAAAGGCAAAACCATTCCGGCTTACGAGATGATTAAGTTTTCGGTGAATCTGCATCGGGGATGTTTCGGTGGATGTGCGTTTTGTACCATTTCAGCCCATCAGGGCAAGCACATCGTGTCACGTTCCAAAGAATCCATCCTGAACGAAGTGAAACAAATTACGCGAATGGCCGACTTTAAAGGCTATCTCAGCGATTTAGGCGGTCCGTCGGCCAATATGTACCGCATGAAAGGAAAAGACCTGAATGTGTGCCGTAAATGCAAGAAACCGTCCTGCATTTTCCCCGGGGTATGTGCCAATCTGAATACCGATCATGCACCCTTGCTGGATATTTACCGTTCGGTGGATAAGCTTCCGGGCATCAAGAAATCGTTTATCGGATCCGGTGTGAGGTACGATATGTTATTGGCCGATGCCAAAAACGCTGAAATCAATAAAGCTAACTCCGAATACATTCGTGAGTTGATAACCAATCACGTGTCGGGACGATTGAAGATAGCACCGGAGCATACGTCTGACAAAGTCCTGAATCTAATGCGCAAGCCTTCGTTCAGTTATTTTGGGCAGTTTAAGCAACAATTCGACCGCATAAACCGAGAAGCGGGATTGAATCAACAGCTGATTCCATATTTTATTTCCAGTCATCCCGGCAGTACCAACGAAGATATGGCCGAACTGGCTGCTCAGACCAAAAGCCTTGACTTTAAGTTGGAACAAGTGCAGGATTTTACACCCACACCTATGACACTTGCAACCGAGATTTATTATTCGGGTTATCACCCTTATACACTTGAGCCCGTATTTACTGCCAAAAGCAAGGACGAGAAGCTGGAACAACGCAAGTTCTTTTTCTGGTACAAGGGAGAATACAAAAATGCCATTATCCGCGATTTACAACGCCTGAAACGCCCGGATTTGCAGAAAAAGTTATTTGACAGATAAAGCTTGTCCGTTCCGAATGGTATTGTTTTTGTATTCTGAATATCGTTGAAATTATTTGTTTTACAATAAAAATCCATTCGATATGAATAGAAAGATTTTATTAATGCTTTTGTTGCTGTCAGGCACCGTAATTTTTGCTCAACAGGGCAGATTAATCCAAAAATACCTCCAAAAAACTCTCAACGACCAAGCTGCTCCCAACACAGGACCGGCTCCCGATTATTCCAAACCGTACTTTTGGGCGGCATCGCCTTACAAGCCCGGTAATGCCGATAGCATTCCTTCGTTTTTGAAGCATGAAAAGCGTGATCAACGGGCGGATGTATTCTTTATTCATCCCACTTCGTTCACCGGAACCAACGACGAAGATGAGTTATTACAATCCAATGCGAACCGAATTCAAATTCTCGAAAGTTTGAAGACATTGCCTTGGAACGCCGATTTGACGGATGAGAAGATTAATTCGCGCACCGATTCGCGTTCCATTTTGTATCAGGCTTCGGTATTTAACGGCAGTTGCCGGATATTTGCGCCGCGTTACCGGCAAGCAAACATTAAAGCTTTTTTTGCGCGTAACTCGCCGGAAGCGGAAAAGGCATTTGATTTGGCGTATGGTGATATTAAACAGGCATTTCAGTATTATTTACAGCACGAAAATAACGGACGACCCATTATTATTGCTTCGCATAGTCAGGGAAGCCTGCATGCAATTCGGTTGATGCAGGAGTTTTTTGACGGAACCCCTTTGCAACAACAGCTGGTGTGTGCCTATGTAATTGGTTATCAAATTCCGACCGATGCATTTAAACACATTCCTGTGGGGAATAAACCGGATGCTACCGGCTGTTTTGTTGGCTGGCGAACCTATCAAAAAGGTGAACTTTCCGCTCAGATTAAAAACGAAAATGGTAATTCGGTTTGTGTGAATCCGCTAACCTGGACTACATCCACTCAATGGGCTGCCGAATCGGAGAATCACGGCGCACTGTACAGCTTCAATATGTCCATTCCCCGGGCGGTAAGTGCTGGTATTGAGCTTCAAACCAATATCCTTTGGGTAAACCTTCCAAGCCAGTTAAGCGGTAAGCTTTCAAAACTGAAAAACCTGCACGTGTATGACTATAACCTGTTTTGGATAAATATCCGTGAGAATGTAAAGCTTCGGATTGATACGTATAAAAAGACGAAGTAAACCGAGAGTTGGGGAGACTATTATTCCGGCCGATTCATGCAGAATAAGGTGTGTCCATCCATGTTGATGGTTTGAAAAACATGGAATCCAATTTTATTGTAAATGCCTATGTTTTTAGTGTTTGCCGTTTCGAGGTAGAGCGATGCTTTCGATGTTTTCATCTTGTCAATCATAAAACTGATTAATTCTTTTGCATACCCTTTTCCCTGGCTTTCTGGCAAAACGCCAATGGTATATAAGTGGGCGTATTTCTCTTTAAGGGGATGATACTTATACACTAGTTTGTCCATTTTTAATACCCGGAAAGTTGAGGAGAGTCCAATCTTAAAGAGAAAAGATAGGTTTCTGTAAATATACGCCCAAGTTATCTTTTCTTTTTTGGTGGTATTCCACAACGCAGCAGCAGTATTGTCATCGCTTAGGTATATTTCACCCCGGTTGTACGATTCTTCAAATACATACTCCATAATGATTCTCAGCTTGTTTTTGTTTTTCGATTTTTCTAACAGGAAGTTGATGTGAGGATCATTTTTAAAGGATTTGGTAAGAATATCAACCACCACAGTTTTGTCTTCAAATCTTGCTCTTTTCATTTTTCTTTTTAATAAATAGAATTCAACAGTTTATCTTGTTTACATATCTGTCGGGGCTTGAATTTATGCGTAAAATGCCGGCAGATATAAATTGATTTTCAATGCAAAAGTGCAACAATTTATTGAATAGAATTTTGACAAAAGTCAAAAAAGTGAGGGGCGAGTGTTATTTTTTTGTTCGGATTCTGCTTAATGTCTCTTGCGATATTCCTAAATAGGAAGCCACATGACCTAATGATGCTCGCTGAAGTATATAGGGTTGTCGGGTAACGAGTTGTTCATAGCTTTCTTTAGCCCGCTGGAATTGCAAACAAAGAGTTCGTTCCATCAAATCGACATAATATTTCTCAGTTAGCAATCGTCCGACGTAATTAAACTCAGGATGGTTTTGATAGATCCGGTTTAAGTCATCGTAGCTGATAACATACAGAATACTATTTTCAATGGCTTCTATGTTTTCAAAACCCGGCTTTTGCGAAACGAATGAATAGGTTGAGGTGGCAATGTCATTCTCAAATCCAAACCATGCAGTTATTTCCTTGCCATTGTGGTAATGAAATCCTCTCAGGAATCCTTTCTTTATCAGGTACAGCTCATTACATATTTTGCCTTCGGATATCAAAATCTCGCCTTTGTCTACTTTTCTGACAAATACTTTCGATGCCAAATCATTTCTGAGTTCGGCACTTAAAGGCATGAACTTCGTTAGAATTTGGAAGAAATGTTCCATTTGAGTTGAGTGGTTGGAATTTTATGCAAATATAGCTGTTTGTTCTTGAAAACTTAGCGATTTAGGTTTGGGAATTATCGGTTTTCTGGAACTGAATACTAACTGTTTTGTCCTTGACTACTGAAAAGCAAAACAGCCACTTGCAACGACTACAAGCGGCTGTTTCATAAGGTTGAAATTTGACTTATTTGGCAATGGTTTCCGTTCCGAACAGACTGTGTGGTTTGACAGAAAATTGTGTATTGAGAAGATAAATGCCGAGCACCAAAAGTCCAAAGAATGTAATCACAATCAATAGCTGGGTCAACGAAGTTTTTTGAATGGGTTGTCTTGATTTCCGTTCACACACTTCACCTGGACAATACTGAGCTTTTTCCTTGTAAATAAGCGAATAAACTTTGCAACCCAAACAAATGCCAAAAACCGATTCGAAGAACAAGAATATTAAACAAATAAGGCAGATAATACCCGATATAGGACTGTATGTGTTCATTATAACCATTAATATCAGCATGGTGGTTGACAATACCAAACCGATAATCCACGAGAATTTTTTTTGTTTGGCACCCACATATTCCGGTGTTTGATTGCCCACAATCAACCGACCAATGATAAGAGTGGGAGCGTACCTGGGACTGATAAATACGCGAATGATAAAGTCAACGAAAAACAGGCTTATACCGTATTTGATAGGAATGAAATTCCCTTTGAACAGGATAAGCATTAATGAAATAAACATCATTAGAAATAAAATACCGGCTGAGGCTCTGATTTCGCGTTCGTTTAATACAGGGATGGAGTAGCCTTCCACATCTTCTCCGAATTTAATAATTTTCGACATATAGATTTTTTTGAGTTTAAAAAATATAACACAGAAAAGAAAGAGTTGTTTTCAGATTTGCAAAGATATTGTATTTAGCCGATAAAAAAGATGCTGGATATAAAGATTGTATGAATAATTAAGATACAAAAAAACAGCCGGTTACATTACTGCAACCGGCTGTTTGAAAGGGCTCCGTTATTTCGATTTAAACGGCGACTTATTTTCCGGTGTTTTATCCTTCAGTTCTTTTTTCTTTTCAGGATCCATCATTTCCATCAGTTTTAGTCCAAGCAAACCATCGATAGCGGTTCCGCCATTGGCATTGTTTCCACCAATCAGAATGTCCGGAATGAGTTTGACATTGCCTTTGGAGAGTTCTTCGGTGATTTTGTAGCGGGTGAAGTTTTCACCGCCCAGTGCTTTCACCGCCAGTTCGTAAGCTTCGGCGGTTGATTTACCAATAGCAAGGATTTTTCCGGCTTCGGCATTACCTGTCAACGCTATTTGTTCGGCCTGAGCCGATGCTTTTACTTTGATGGCTTCGGCTTCGGCTTCGGCGCGCATTTTGGTAGCCGTAGCTTCGGCACTTACGGCTAATTTCACACTTGCAGCATCTCCTTCCGATTTCTTAACCGTTGCATTCGCTATACGTTCGGCAATTTCCACGCCTTGTTGTGCTTTTACAATTTCCTTCTGCATATCTGCAATAGCGGTTTCTTTTTCCATTCCCTGACGGGTTTCCTGCGCTTGCTTCTCGGTTTCGTAAGTAATTTTTTGCTCCTCGGCCAGTTTACGGTCGGTCAACGTTTTCATCAACGAATCGGGCGGAACAATATCCCCAATCAAGGTGTCAACGGCATTTACATTGTATTCGTCCAATACTTTCTTGATATGCTCTTTAGCCGAATCCTGACGTTCTTTACGGCTGCTGAGGAAGGCTATCACATCGCTGTTCTGCGCCGAGTTACGGAAGTAGTTGCCAATGGTAAATTCCAATACTTGCGAAACCAGGTTCACCATGTTCCCGAAGCGGGCAATTACTTTTGGTGCTTCGGTGGTGGGAACGTGTATAATCTGAGCCACATCCAAGTTGAATGGGAAACCATCTTTGGAGCGAACGGTGATGGTAGACAGGTTTTTGTCCAGGTTGTGTGCTTCGCTGCGTGCAGTTGCCCAGTTAAGTACCAGATTGGTGGTAGGAACCAGTTCCACCTTCATGGTATAGACATTAATCGGATATTTACCGGGGCCGAGCGGTTCAATCCAAACGCCTTTATTGCCTTTGTTGACAATATTACCGTGCTTAAAGTCGCTTCCGGTCAAATCCTGTCCTTCGGTACCGATAAAGGAAATAACCACACCCACATAGCCGATTGGAATTTCAGTCATTGGGATTTCTTCCATCTGCACAGCCCACGGATTGAGGTTATACGATCCAGCCAGTATTACCTGAGGTTGCAACCCACGGTTACCGCCGTTTTTGATAAACAAATCGAAATCCTGAAAGTTATTATGTCCTTCCACCAATTTACCTGCAATTTGTCCGGCCTCGATAGGTTGCCCGTCGAGTGTGGTTACAATGCCCACCTTACTTTCCTGAATACGAATCATATTGGTAACCGAAATCTGGAACAGCATGGTATTGATACGGTACGACCCGGCTGTAATATACGAAGTCTGACGACCGCGTTGTCCGCCGTTTACAAGAAATTTTTCAGCATCCTGAAAATTATCGCAATCCACACGCTGACCCAGAATATTGCCCGTAGGAATGGGCTCTCCATCTTTCGACATAATCAATCCGATTTGACCTTCTGGGATAATGGTGAATTGTTCCATGGTGACATCATATTGCCAGAACCATTTTCCGAAATAAAGTCCCGGTGCCAGCGTTTTGGCCTGAAAACCGGCTTCGCCTTTGGTGGCAACAATGCGCCCGTCCGGCAGAGCCTTATCGGTGCCGAAAAGCACAAACTTTTTAGTAACCAGACCGATTCGATCCTCAGGGACAATAACCATCCCGAACAGAAAGCGGAGGATGTACTTGTAAAGTACTACTCCGGCAATTATCAGCAGTACCCACCAATAATTCATAAGAGTTTCATTCATAACTTGACGTAATTTTGTTTTTGGGTTTAACGTAAATAGTTGTTTATTTTTTATAAATACCAATATGCCAATGCAATAGTGGTGGGCATATCCGATAATTTTAAGTTTTCAAATATATAAAATATATTTTATTTAATTAAGCTAACAGCTGTGTTTTTTTATTGCATTTTTCCAACAATCTATTTGACTAAATGATGTAAAAAAAGAAACAGCCATTCGCACTGCGGCAAACGGCTGTTTTGATATGATTTTTTTGAAATTGTTATTCCACCATGTTGTGAAAAACGTTTTGTACATCTTCATCGTCTTCGATTTTGTCGAGCAATTTCATAACTTGTGCTTTTTGTTCTTCGTTTAGCTCTTTCATGTCGTTCGGGATACGCTCGAACTCAGCGCTGAAAATTTCAAATCCATTTTCTTCCAGATATTTCTGAATGGAAGAATAGGATTGGAATTCACCGTAAAGAATGATACCATCTTCATCCTCCACCAATTCGTCCACTCCGAAATCGATAAGTTCTAGTTCGAGGTCTTCCAATGAAACACCATCTTTAGGGGCAATTTTAAATACACATTTATGATCGAACAAAAACTGTAAACATCCACTTGTTCCAAGCGAACCGCCGTGACGGGTCAAATAGCTGCGAATGTTAGCTACCGTGCGGGTTGGATTGTCCGTAGCAGTTTCCACTACGATGGCAATTCCATTAGGTCCGTAACCCTCGTACACCATTTCTTTGTAATCGGCTTCATCCTTCGATGTTGCTTTTTTAATAGCACGCTCCACGTTTTCCTTGGGCATGTTTTCTTTCTTCGACTGAGTAATCAATACTCTTAATCGAGGATTAGTATCAGGATCGGGGCCGCTTTCGCGAACCGATATTGTAATTTGTTTTCCTAACTTGGTAAATACGCGGGCCATGTTTCCCCAACGCTTCATTTTAGTCGCTTTTCTGTATTCAAACGCTCTTCCCATATTTGTTTTTTATAAAGAAATTTTTGTGTTTTTATTTCGGCTCACAAAAGTATTAAAATCAGAGCAAAGTACCATCGTTTGTTTAGATTTTTTTGAAATAAAATAGGGCGTTCTGCTGAACGCCCTACTAAATCACATATTATCTACCCAATTGTTATTGGGTAATTTATACTTTAAAAAACCTGATCGGCCAAACGTTTGTAACCGTCGTAACGCCATTTAGCATTAGCTTGGGCTGCCACAAACAATTCGGTTGCTTCAACAGGGAATTGTTTCAACAAAGTAGTATAACGTACTTCGCCTTTGAGGAAGTCCTGGAATTTATCCCATTGTGGTTCTTTTGAATCCAACGTCATTGGGTTCTTTCCTTCTTCTGCCAAGGTTGGGTTGTAACGATACAAGTGCCAGTATCCGCATTCAACGGCGCGGGCTTGTTCTTCCTGAGCTTTACCCATACCTGCACGGATACCGTGGCTGATACATGGCGAGTAAGCAATAACGATTGATGGTCCATCGTACGCTTCAGCTTCGCGGATCGCTTTCAGGGTTTGAGCCTGATTAGCACCCATAGCCACTTGAGCCACGTAAACATAACCGTAAGTTGCAGCAATCATACCAAGGTCTTTCTTGCGAACACGTTTACCCGAAGCAGCAAATTTAGCCACAGCACCTACCGGAGTAGATTTAGAAGCCTGTCCACCTGTGTTGGAGTAAATTTCAGTATCAAGAACCAGGATGTTTACGTTTTTGCCGGAAGCAATCACGTGATCCAAGCCACCGAAACCGATATCGTAAGCCCAACCGTCACCACCAATAATCCATTGCGATTGTTTGATAATGTATTGAGTTAATCCGGCTACTTCTTTCGCAATTTTATTGTCGGAAGCTTTCACAAGCGGAGTAATTTTCTTTTCAAGAATGATTGTTTCGTCTGCATCGTTGCGTTTTTCAATCCATTCGGCAAACAAACCTTTCAACTCGTCAGAGATTGTTGCATCTGATTGTGCTTCGGTGAACAAACGTGCCAAACGGTCGCGCATGTTATCGTTGGCAAACACCATACCCAAACCAAATTCAGCATTGTCTTCGAACAATGAATTTGCCCAAGCTGGTCCGTGACCTTCAGGGTTGGTAGTATATGGAGTAGAAGGAGCAGAGTTAGAGTAAATTGAGCTACATCCGGTTGCATTAGCTACCATTTGACGGTCGCCAAACAATTGGGTAATCAATTTTACATACGGAGTTTCACCACATCCGGCACAAGCTCCCGAGAACTCGAACAATGGAGTTGCTAACTGAGAGTTCTTTACATTGGCTTTTACGTCAACCAAATGTTGTTTTGATTTCACGTTGTCAATGCAATATTCCCAACCCTTTTGGTTTTCGTATTGAGTATTGATTGGAACAAGCGAAAGCGCTTTGTTTCCTTTGTTACCAGGACATACATCCACACAGTTGTTACAACCCATACAGTCAAGAACATCTACCTGAATACGGAAAGCAGTATCGGCAAATTGTTTACCGTTGGTTTTCAACATTTCAGTGAATGGTGCGTTTGCTTGTTCGGCCAAATCCAAAATAAATGGACGGATAGCAGCGTGAGGACAAACGTAAGCACATTGGTTACACTGAATACAGTTTGAAGAATTCCAAACCGGAACAGATGCAGCCACACCGCGTTTTTCGTATTTCGAAGTTCCCTGATCCCAGGTTCCGTCTTCACGTCCTTTGAACGCAGATACAGGAAGATCATCACCAGCTTGTGCATTGATTGGACGAACCACGTCGCCAATAAATGCAGGAACAATGCTTGTTTCAACTTCAGTTCCGTCAGTCAGGTTAGCCCATTCTGCAAGTACTTCCACCTTGGTGTATTCACCACCACGGTCAACAGCAGCATAGTTTTTCTTAACCACATCTTCTCCTTTTTTACCGTACGATTTGTTGATCGCATATTTCAATTTATCAACAGCCAATTCGTAAGGAATTACGTTGGTAATTTTGAAGAATGCCGATTGAAGAATCGTGTTAGTACGGTTACCCAGACCAAGAGTTTCAGCAATGTCAGTTGCATCGATAATATACAGGTTGATATTGTTGGCAGCAAGATATTTTTTTACTTTGGTTGGTAAGTTCTTCTTTACTTCTTCAGTATTCCAAATGGTGTTCAAAAGGAATGTTCCGTTTTTCTTCAACCCTTTGGTTACGTCATACAGATTCAGGTAAGCCTGAACATGACAAGCCACAAAGTCAGGAGTAGTTACTAAATAAGTTGAACGAATAGGAGTATCACCAAAACGAAGGTGTGAACAAGTGAAACCACCCGATTTCTTTGAGTCATAAGCAAAATATGCCTGACAGTATTTATCGGTATTGTCACCAATAATTTTAATGGAGTTTTTGTTTGCACCTACTGTACCGTCAGCACCTAAACCGTAAAATTTAGCTTCGTAAGTTCCGGCTCCACCCAAAGCAATTTCGGGTTTCAATGGAAGTGAAGTAAATGTAACGTCATCAACAATACCTACGGTGAAGTGATTTTTAGGTTCCGGTAAAGCTAAGTTTTCGTAAATAGCCAATACCTGAGCAGGAGTGAAGTCTTTTGACGACAAACCATAACGACCACCTACAACAGTTGGTTGGTTTTCAGTTCCGTACAATACATCTTTTACATCCAAATACAATGGTTCACCACCAGCACCCGGTTCTTTTGTACGATCTAAAACGCAAATACGATTTGCAGTTTTAGGCAATACCGACAAGAAATGTTTAGCTGAGAACGGACGATACAAGTGAACGGAGATTAAACCGATCTTTTCACCTTTTGCAATCAAGTAATCAATACCTTCTTTGATAGCTTCAGTAGAAGAACCCATTGCAACAACTACGCGGTCAGCATCTTCTGAACCGTAATAATCGAACAAGCCGTATTTACGTCCGGTTGCAACCGCCAATTTGTCGAGATATTCTTCAACCACTTCTGGAATTGCATCGTAGAAAGGATTACTTGCTTCGCGAGCCTGAAAGTAAACATCAGGATTTTGAGCAGTACCGCGAGCTACAGGATGTTCTGGACTCAAAGCACGGTCGCGGAAACCTTTCAATGCTTCCTGATCGATCATTGGAATCAAATCTTCCTGATCAAGTTGTTCTATTTTTTGTATTTCGTGTGACGTACGGAAACCATCGAAGAAATGTACGAAAGGTACACGGGTTTTGATAGCTGCTAAGTGAGCAATCGCTGCCAAATCCATTACTTCTTGTACAGAACCGGTGGCAAACATTGCACAACCAACCTGACGTACAGCCATAACATCCTGGTGGTCACCAAAGATTGAAAGAGCGTGTGAAGCCAATGCACGAGCCGATACGTGATAAACACCCGGAAGTAATTCGCCGGCTACTTTATACATATTCGGAACCATCAGCAACAAACCTTGTGAAGCGGTAAACGTTGTGGTTAACGCACCGGCTTGAAGCGCTCCGTGCATAGCGGCAGCAGCACCTGCTTCCGATTGCATTTCCTGCACCTGTACTTTTTCGCCGAATATATTCTTACGGCCTGTGGCAGCCCATTCATCAACGTATTCTGCCATAGTTGATGATGGCGTGATGGGATAAATTGCAGCTACTTCACTGAACATATACGCGATATGAGCAGCAGCCTGATTACCATCACAAGTCAAAAATTTTTTAGTTTTTGCCATTTTTGTTAGTAATTTATTAATGTTTAATTTTCTTGTTGTTTATTTTTAAATGAATTTCTACCTTCTAAACGAGAAAGAAATTCGAATATTTTTATTTTTTTAATAATGTCCTTTAGCCCCTTTAGGGGTTTGGGGTTCTTTCTTTAATACAGAAATCCGAACAACCACAACGGAATCACATTTTTACTTCCTGTTTCAATATCACCGGCTGCATAAATCACTTTTGAATAGTGCTTCCCGGTTTCGGGTTTGCTTTCGCATTTAAAGTGATATTGCTGATTAATGCAAAAATCAGAGTGATATTTGCAAATATTGACTTTGTGGCGAACATGTAATGCATTGTAAAAGAATGTTTTTTGCTCGGCTAATTTATCTACCTTTCCTGAATTTACTGTATATAACAAGTTGGTATTTTGCACATAAACCATATTCGGTTTCTTTGGATATTCATCGCCATCAGCATAAAGCATATTCAGCAACCGTGCATCTTTCAGGTACTTAATGTAGTTCATAATGGTTGCACGAGAAACCCCGATTTCGTTGCTCAACTGGCTCACATTGGGAGCCGAAGGAGCGCTTTGCATAATCAAATACAGCAATTTACGAATTTTGGAAAGATATTTCAGCTCAATTTGTTTAATGAGCAAAATATCAACTTCCAGCATCATATTCATGGTTTTAATCAGGTTTTCCGAAAAATTCCGATCTTCCAGGAAAAACGGATAGAAACCATGATGCAAATAAGCTGGAAAATAGTCGAGCGGTTTTACCTGACTACAAATTTCCTGTGCTATTTGTATGTGATTATGTGTGATTTCTTCAAGTGAATAGGAGTGGAGACTAGCTCCGGCCTGTAAGTTAAGGTATTCGCGAAACGAAAAACCACGCAAATTGTACGAAACAACTATATCTTGTAAATCGGCATTATCTTCAATCAGTCGCATTACTGAGGAACCAGAAAAAACGATATGAAGCTCGGGGAAGCATTCGTAACATTCCCGCAATTCTTTCGACCAGTTTTCATATTTAAATGTCTGATCCAATAAAAGCGTTTTTCCACCCTGCGCACAAAACTCGGTTACAAATTCAATCAGCGTATGGTCTGTGAAATAGAAATTATTGAAATTGACATACAAACAACTGCGATCGGTGCCAAAATGTTCTTTTGCATATTGAAGCAAAAAAGTAGTTTTCCCTACACCACGACTGCCTTTGATACCTATCAGGCGGTGCGACCAGTCGATTTCGTCCATCAACAAACGTCTTACAGGCGATTGTACGCGCTCGACCAAGTATTTATGTGTATTAAAAAACGCCTCCATTATGCATTTATTAGACTGCAAATTTAGTACAATAATTCTATTTTGCAATGCCGAGATGGCAAAATTAGGATAAATAACGTTTAAATCATTGCAAAACAGCTAATAATGGGTGTTTTCGGCAGAATAAAAATTCAAAAAATATTAAAAAAATATACAATTACAAATAAATGAAAAGATAATGTTGAATTTCTTTGAAAAATAATTTGATTTGCAAATGGAAATTTGTAGCTTTGACACATCTATTTTATCATAAAAGCACACAGAATATGAGAATTAAATTTATTGGTGCTGCCCGCGAAGTGACAGGCAGTAAACACTTGATAACCACAGATGAAGGTAAGAAGATTTTGCTTGACTGCGGTATGTTTCAGGGTAAAGGTATGGAAACTGATGCCTTGAACCGTAACCTAATGTTCGATCCGGCAACCATCGATTATGTAATTCTAAGCCACGCCCATATCGATCATTCCGGACTGATTCCTTACCTGTACAAACTGGGCTTTCGTGGTTCGGTGGTTTGCACCAACGCCACCCGCGATTTGTGTTCCATCATGTTGGCAGATAGCGGACATATTCAGGAATTAGATATCAAATGGTTCAATAAAAAACGCGAAAAGCAAGGACTGAAACCTGTGGAACCTATTTACAGACAGACAGATTGCGAAAAATGTATGGAACTCTTTATCGGCGTGGCGTACAATCGTCGGTTTCAAATAAATGACAAAATAAACGTAAAATTTACAAACTCTGGTCACATGTTGGGTAGTGCTGTGGTAAATCTCGAATTACTCGAAAACGGTGAAAAGGTGCATTTGGCTTTCACAGGTGATATTGGTCGTCCACATAACCGAATTCTGCATCCTCCCACCGATTTTCCTCAATGCGATTACCTGATTACCGAATCGACCTATGGCAACCGCTTGCACCCCGAGGAAAAGGAAAGTGAAGAAGATTTACTAAAAATAGTTCTTCATACCTGTGTGGATAAAGGTGGAAAATTGATCATTCCTTCCTTCTCCATTGGCCGGACGCAAGAGATTATTTTCGTACTTAATGATTTGTACAATAAAGGATTGCTTCCAAAAATTGATGTATTTGTTGATAGTCCGCTTTCGGTAAATGCCACCGAAGTTTTTAGAATGCACACCGAATGTATGAATGATGAAGTTAAGGCAGTAATGAAATACGATGATGATCCGTTTGGATTCAACTCGTTGCATTATATTAAAAATGTAGATGAATCGAAAGCTCTAAATGAATACGACAGGCCGTGTATCATCATATCTTCATCGGGAATGGCCGAAGCTGGTCGCATTAAACATCACATTGCCAATAATATATCCAACTGGCGGAATACAATTTTGATAGTGGGTTACTGTTCGCCAACATCACTGGGAGCTCGAATTCAGGAACCGGGACTGAGACATATTTCTATTTTTGGAGAGATTCATGAGATAAATGCTCAAATTGCCCGAATAGAAGCATTTTCAGGACATGGCGATTACAACGAAATGAAAGCTTTTTTGAGCTGTCAGGACACAAAATTGATAAAGAAAACGTTTTTGGTTCACGGTGATTACGATGTTCAGCAATTCTATCAGAAGGAATTAGAATCGGCTAGTTTCCAGAATATTGAAATTCCGGAAGCCGGAACCGAGTTTGAATTATAAAATGCTCATTTAATACAGATTTAAAACAAAAACCCGAAATGCTTAAGCGTTTCGGGTTTTTATTTTTATTGAATATGGTTTATGTGAAAATCAATTAAGCGGACTTTACTTTGTAACTGCAAGAAGCTTTACCTTTCACGATGTTGGTAAGTTTTGATTTCAATAATTGTCTGCGGATAGGACTTACGTGGTCAGTAAACAGGTGTCCTTCCAAATGGTCGTATTCATGTTGAACAACACGGGCTTTGTAGGTGTCAAATTCATCGGTGTGTTCTACGAATTTTTCATCAAAATAGTTGATTTTAATTCGTTCTGCTCTCGAAACCGATTCGTGTATCCCCGGAATGCTTAAACAACCTTCTTCAGCTGTAATTTCTTCTTCGCTTCGTTCTATAATTTGCGGGTTAATCATCACCACCTTAAATGCTCCAAGTTCTGGATCATCTTCCTTAAACGGTGCTAAATCGATTACCAGCAAACGAATGGGCAAACCAACCTGCGGAGCTGCTAAACCTACACCTTCTGCATGATACATGGTTTCAAACATATTGGTTATCAATGCATTTAAATTTTCATAATTAGTGCCAATTGGTTCGGCTACTTTGCGAAGTACCGAGTTGCCATACGTATAAATAGGTAATATCATTATAATCAGTTAGAATTTTTTTAAAATTGAAAGTTTTTACTTTCCAAATATGTTTGCAAAATTATAGTCGCTGAAATTTTATCAACCAACTCTTTGTTCTGCCTGTCTTTTTTCTTAAGTCCTGCTTCGAGCATGGTTTTGTGTGCTAAAACCGAGGTAAAACGCTCATCTACATAAATAAGTTCAATCGTTGGAAATTTACGTTGAAGTGCCGTGACAAATGGACGTATGTATTTCATCGAATCCGAATCCTGACCATTCATTTGTTTTGGCAAACCAATCACAAATTTATCCACTTGTTCTTTGGCAGTATAATTGGTTAAATAATCCAGTATCAGATGCACGGGTACTGTCTCCAATCCGTTAGCTGAAATCTGAAGCATATCGGTCACTGCTAGTCCTACACGCTTTTGTCCGTAATCAATTGCCAGAATTCTTCCCATATTTTTAATTTCCGTGCAAAGGTACAAAACTTTATCATTTTTCATATTCTAAACTTTATTTTTGATGGTTTTTTGGTTTAAATATCACAAAAAATGTATTAAACACTTCTTTAATATTATGCAATATTTTGACATAATCTGAAAGTTGTGTGCGCAAACGGTTTTACAATCTGTACAAGCATAGGACAGGTATGCAGATTATATACACGTATTAAACCGTAAAAATATGGTTATATAACTGTAAATCAAAGATTCAGTTCCATGGATAAAATTTATTCAAAATATTTGTAAAATTCGAGTTAAAATAATAGGAAAAAAAAATCAAATAAACTAACTTTGAGCGTATTTTTTTTCTTTTTCAAAAGGTTAATTTACTCTCAACTTTTAAATCATTAATAGTATTATTATGGAAAAAATGAAACGGGCTGGAATGCTTATTTTATTAGCATTACTAACAACAGCCAAATCTTTTGCCTCAGAGGCAAATCTCAAGATTCCGGATTTACATGATGCCACTTTTCCTCATTTTGGGGGAATAGACGGTTGGCATTTGTTACTTTTCGGTGCATTAGTAATTGTAGGTACACTTAGTATCAGCTTGTATTTATTCAAGCAAGTGAAATCGTTACCTGCTCACCAATCTATGTTGGATGTTGCCAACACAATTTACAAAACATGCCGTACTTACTTGCTACAGCAAGGCAAGTTTTTAGCTATCCTTTTTGGAATTATTGCGGTGGCTATGGTGTATTACCTTTCTATGGCCAATGCCGAAGCAACCGGACCTGATGCTTTATCCACGCCAATTGTTGTTATTTTAGTTCTTTTATTCTCCATTGTAGGTATGGCCGGCTCATACGCAGTTGCATGGTATGGAATCCGTATCAATACCTATGCGAACGCCAGAACCGCTTTTGCATCGCTAAAAAAACGCCCTTGGGATGTGGTTAATATCCCATTACGTTCCGGTATTTCTGTGGGATTGTTCTTAATCTCACTTGAATTGGTAATGATGATTATTATTTTACTTTTTGTACCTCGCAGCATTGTTGGATATTGCTTCCTGGGTTTTGCTATTGGCGAATCATTGGGTGCTTCCGTATTGCGTATTGCCGGGGGTATCTTTACCAAGATTGCCGATATTGGTTCCGACTTAATGAAAATCGTATTCAAAGTAAAAGAAGATGATCCTCGTAATCCGGGCGTTATTGCTGACTGTACAGGTGATAATGCTGGTGACAGTGTTGGCCCGACTGCCGATGCATTTGAAACATACGGTGTTACAGGTGTTGCTCTGATTTCATTTATTACGCTGGCAATTCCGGCCGATCAGGTTGATCTTCAGGCCAAATTGATTGTATGGATTTTCGGTATGCGTTTCTTGATGGATATTTTCTCAGGTATTTCTTATTTTGTGAACAATGCCATTTCTGAAAAACAATATGGTAAATCGTTGGACTTTGATTTTGAAAAACCATTAACCCGTTTAATCTGGATAGCTGCTATCTCTTGTATTACTATCAGTTTTGGAATGAGTTATCTACTTATTGGCGATATCACTGTTGGTGGAAAATTACTTCCTCATTTGTGGTGGCA
>Ga0302293_10000617_pt1 | contig 18692 bp, 13 predicted proteins | sample III_Fen_N2_2_FD_198758 | JGI IMG/M metagenome (GOLD analysis project Ga0302293, IMG submission 198758) | Peat permafrost microbial communities from Stordalen Mire near Abisko, Sweden - III_Fen_N2_2 | ecosystem: Environmental > Terrestrial > Soil > Wetlands > Permafrost | place: Sweden: Abisko...
CAATGGCTCCAAAGCATTTCGGGCTTTTTGCACGGCAATATTTAGAGCGTTATATCTCTCTAACAACGTCGCTTTTTCTGCTGTAACAACAGATTCTTCATCGCGTTTCTTCGAATGATCATGACGCGCGGTATTCATGCGAAGACTCATATCGTCGCGAACCATCTGCCACGTTTTCCCCGCAAAGAAAGATCGCACATGGTCTTCTGCAACCTTCAGTGAGTGGATCGATTGTTCAACCAGGATCTTGCTTGCCGAAAGCTGTTCCTTGCGTTGAATTAAAATGGGCTGCAGGGTCGCAAGGGATTGCTCTGCACGAGCTTGTTCAGACACACAAGCTTGCAAAGCGTCTTGAGCCACCATAATTTGTTTAACCTTGGTTCCCAACTGTTGTAGAAAAGCATTGGGGTCAAGCTCCCATTGTTGCTGCCAATTCTCATTTGGAATCAACAGGTGTAAATTCTGAAGAGCAACATCGAGTTGACCTTTCTGATTTCCTTGCGTTTGCAAAAGCGTTGACATGCGGGCATGCAGCTCTGTCCCTTGCGCGCGAAGCTTAGAAAGCTGCTCCGCAATATTTGCCATTTTCACAAATGCATTTTCACGTTCAGAAACTTGCAACAATCGATCTTTAAAATACGTTGAGCGTTGCGCTTGTTCTACGGCTTCTGCGCGTTCCTTTTCGCTTTGAGAAAGCTCGCCAAGGGCTGTAATATTCTCTTGATTTTGCTTGAGCTGTTTGGCTAGATGCTTGCGCTCTTGATCGACCTTCAGCAGCGCTTCATTAATCTCATTTACTCCAGCTAAACATTGCTGATAAACGCTTTCGTGCTCCAACAAAAGCTGCGCCATCGCATCGCTTGAAGAATGCTCAATATGTTCCAAGGCACCACAAACAGGACACGGTTCACCGGCTCGCAAAAGACTTCGCAGAGCACTCACATTCTGCGATGCAGCTATGCGAGTTTTTTGCACCATACGTTCAGCGTTTTCAAGAGCAGCCTTCACTTGAGGGAGTACACCGGATTGTTCTGTAAACTGAATGTCGAGAACTTGCAACCGCAAGCTAATCTCAGTACCAACATCTCTCAAATTCAAGAATACTTGCACTGCCTGCAACTCTTCGCGCTCTTTGCGCAAGGCGGGGAGAGCAAGGGCGAACCCTTCGTCAATGAACCCATCGTCAAGAACTTTTTCTCCATTCTTACCAACAACCGCGACAAGCTCTGCACGCTGCAAATTCAACTGATCGATCTGAACCTGAAACCTTTGCTCAGAAGCGGTCAATTCATTTATTGCGCTCTGCATTTTCACAAGCTCTGCTTTTGCCTGCGAACAAAAATGCAACTGGGAACCGACTTGTGACCACTGTGAGACTAGTTGCGAGTATGATTCATTGGCTTTTAAGTAGTCTTGATTCGCTTCTGATTTGCGCTTAATTTCTTGCAAGAGCAGTTCGGCTTTTTGCAAATCATGGGTGGTTTGATCGGTTTCTTTTTGAAGATTTTCTTGCGAAACTAAATGACCACGATAAACGACTTGCGCTTGGGCAAATATCTTCTCTGCTGCCACAGCAGCTTCGATTTGCGGTTGAAGAATTTCGGCTTCTTGCTGAAACGCTTCTAGTCTCCTTTGTTGCTCCGCCAATTCCTTTTGAAGCTCTGTACATTGGGCCTGAACCTGCTCTTGATTTTGTACAACAAGTGGCAAGGCTAGTTCAGCTTCATTCCACTGCTTTGCAGATTGCAAAAGGGATGTTTTCGTTTCAATATCTGTGTGCAAAACTGAAATCTGTTTCTGCAATTCTTGGTAAGATTTTTCGCGAGACTCTCGTTCTTTTGGATCTAATGTCGCAAGCATTTGTTTGCGAGCTTCAAGGTTCTCTAACGCTTGTTTTTCAAGGCTTGAGCGTTCATAGATGTACTGAGAAATCTTGGTGTATTGTTCCGTTCCCGTGAGCTTTTCGAGCAGCGCAGCGCGCTCATTTTCTTGGGCTTTAATGAACTCAGCAAAGCGCCCTTGGGCAAGTAAAACGGTGCGAGTAAACTGCGAAAAATCAAGCCCCACAAACTGCAAAATGAACAGCCCAAATTCTTTCTTTTTATTATTGCCATTACAGAGCACTTGTTGGTCGCTTAGGCGAACGAGAGAAAGCTCTTCTTGCGGCGATGAGCCTTTGCGCAAGGGGGCGCGGTAACCCCAGCGAGCGGAGTATTCTTGACCATCGCGAGCCAAAAATTCAACTAGGGCAAAGCCCGTGTTTGCTCCACGGCGAATAATGTTACGAACGTCGTATTGTTGAATGAGTCCAAACTGACTTTCGATTTCAATTCCTTGTGCACCATCCAAGCGTGGAGCCTTTTGGTACAAGGCAAGACACATGGCATCGAGCAAACTGCTTTTGCCCGAACCAGTATGCCCTGTGATCGCAAAAATCCCCGCCGACTTTAGAGGCTCTACGCGAAAATTCACATCGAACTGAACGAGCGACGCAATATTTTCCCCTTGGATGCGCAGAATTTTCACGCAGCACCACCTTGCATCTGTACATGGGCAACAGCCTCGCGAAAACAAGCCAACACGGGTGATGGAACTTGAATTTGTTGACGCTCCATGTGCTTAAGAAAAACGTCGGTGGGCGCATCAAGAGAACGAAGATCAGAATGCTCAATACGTATTGTTCCATTAGATGCAAGTAGCGCATTTGAATAGGTAACACCCGCATAACGAATGGGTAATTGAGAGCAAAGATTCTCGACACCTTTGCGCAAATCTGTCGCCTGCTCACTTGAAACAAAACAAAACAAAACAAACGGCCGCAAATCACGCGGTAATCTTTCGTATGGTTTCCAATCAAACTGCTGCACAGATTCTTGCACTTGCGCTAAGGTTCCGGCTTCTTTAGGAAAGCGCAAAAAGTCCACGACCCGAGGCACCGCAAGGCTTGTAACGATTACTCCCCCACCCGCCTGCGCGAGTTCAATTAACAAAATTTGATGCTGAGCAGAATGTTCGTCAAAGTTTACAGCATAAGGGCTGCCACAATATCGCACATGATCTGCACCTAATTTTTGCGAGCGGTGAATATGCCCTAAAGCCACATAATCCATGCCATCGGCAACAGCAGAGACCGGAATGGATTCCACCCCACCAATCATCGAACGTTCTGCCCCCGCCCGCGCGGAACCCGCTACGGTGAGATGCCCCATGCTTATGATGGGAAGTTCAGAATCAGCTTGCTGCGCTTTTTGCTTAAGGGATGAGTAGAGGCTCGTAACGGCACGAATAAAAGCCTCATCAACCGTTTCACCATCAAGAACTTTACAATCAAGATCCGATGGACGCAAGTAAGGAACAGCTAAGCACCACGCACAAGCCTTCCCTTGGCGATCTCGCAAGGGTATGATCGCAGATGAAACATCTAGCTGACCTACCAAATGAATACGCCCCAAAGCCTCGCCAAAAGGTTTGGGCAATTCGAGCCGCGCGGCAGAGTCATGATTGCCCGCAATAACAACAAGCTGAGCAGTAGGCATGGCGGCATAAAATTTCACAACAAAATCAGCAAAGAGCGTTTGCGCAGCAAGAGATGGATTCACCACATCGTAAACATCGCCACTAACCAATAAAGCATTGATGGACAATTCACAAGCCCGTTCCACCAACCATTCTAGGAACAGCCGCTGTTCGTGAAGTCGATCATGCTCGCCCAACATTAGGCCTAAATGCCAATCGGAGGTGTGCAAAATTTTCATGATCCGAATATAGACTCTTGACTCTGACAGTTACTGTCAGATTGATTCACGATCCAGAACGGATAGACAAGTCTCAATTTGAGGGGGCGATTTTTGCATTGTATAAGCTTTTATTGCTAGGCATATCCACTTTTTGAATTTGCTGTATATATTGCGCTGGTGCAGGTGCGGAGAAATAATGGACTCATAGTTGAAATTTTGTAATGATTTGTTATACTGCGCCTTATACGTTTGGCAACATGAAATATTCACCCTTCCTTTTTTATTAAGGAGGCAATTAAATGAATCGAAAGCTTGAATTTGGCCGTCGCCCAAAGGGCGAAGAATTTGAAGACCTTCCACCAGAACCTAACGGTGATGCACCGGAAGAGGTCTTTGACGATCTCGAAGATGGCGAAGATGAAGATGAGGAAGTTGATTTCGACCGTCCATCCTTCAAACGCGACCAGATCTGGTCGGATTACGCCGAAGATCTTGACTACGACCAATAACCAGCGGAAACGCAATCCCTGGCTGGGCGGCCCTAATCTGGTCGCCCTTTTCCTTGTAGGTCTCGGCATTTTTTCTTGTACCCAGCACCCAGCGCAAGACGTGGTGCGAACTACTCCTGCAACGAAGCAAGTTCAGCCGATCGTCCCAACACATGAAGACACAGTGAATCTTGCGAAAGCAGAACACTCTGCGTTTTCACTTTACAAAGCCGGTTTAAAGGCTATTGAAAAGAAAGATTGGCTCGAAGCGCAATACTCACTAGACCAAGCGCTATCTGAACTCGCAGCCAACATTGAGGACTCCACTAGAACGAAAGACTCCGTTGCTGCCCAAAAAATGACTTTGGATGTCATCAAGGCATTAGAACTCGTTTACCCGCATCTATCTGAATTAGGAAAAATCGACCCTGAAATGGCGGATATGCTTGAGCCCACAGAGCTCGATGAAATTGATGACAGCGTAGATGATGAGCCCTTAGACAGCGCAGACCTTACTTGGCTAACTAAAGAACTTGATACGCTAAATCTGAAGCAGTTCAGCCTCCCAGTTGAATTGAATGAACGCGTACTTCGCGAAGTCAACTTTTTGACGCATGGGGTTCATTCCTTCACAGAAGGGTCACTTTCGCGCAAAAAGAATTTTAATGATATGGTCCTGGCCAAGCTGAAAGAACACGGCATGCCCGAAGATTTGATCTATCTCTCCTTTATTGAATCAGGATTCAAGACCAAAGCATATTCTCGCGCAAAGGCTAGCGGGCTTTGGCAATTCATTCCCGGTACAGGAAAGCGCTATGGTTTACAGGTAGATTTTTGGGTGGATATGCGAAGGAACCCAGAGGCAGCCACAGAAGCGGCACTCGGTTATCTAAAAGATCTGCACGATGAATTTGGAGATTGGCTGCTCGCCATGGCTGCATATAATTGTGGAGAAGGGCGCATTCGTAAACTTGTCGGCGACTCAAGTACCTACTGGAATTTGAAACTTCCCCGCGAAACAATGCATTATGTGCCTCGCATCTTAGCTGCGATGATCATTGGCCACAATCCAAGCCTCTACGGATTCCATGTGGAAGATCCAGAGCCTCTTCCAGATTTTGATACGGTCACTGTAAAAGAATGCGTTCCTCTCCAGTCCATAGCTGAAGCCTCGGGCACCTCGCTTACTGTGATTAAGGATCTGAATCCTGAATTGAATCGCTGGTGTACCCCTCCGAATTCCAAGGGCTATGTGCTGCGTATTCCCGAGGGAACCTTGGATCAGTTCACAGAAGCCTACGAGAAGATGGACAAGTCGAAGTTCGCAAAGTGGTATCAGCACAAGGTAAGATCGGGTGAAAATTTAGGGAAAATTGCCCGCGCTTTTGGCTTCAATATCACATCACTAAAACAAGTGAACGGCCTTAAAAACAATCACCTTCGCGTGGGTCAAGTTATTTTGATTCCCATGCCTCAAGGCGCGGCTCCCCCGAATGCCGAAAATAATACAGAGGCAAGCGATGCTCCTGCGAAACCCAAAGTGGGACAATACACGGTGCATAAAGGAGACAAGCTTGCAACTATTGCTCGCCGCTTCGGTGTTTCCCCTGCAGATGTAAAGGCTTGGAATAATTTGAGCAACGACAAACTTCCCGTTGGAAAGACCATTCAGATTAGTGCACCACGTAAATCGCCTGAACCTGTTGCAGCGACAACGGCATCGGCATCGGCAAAAGCTGGCACAGCAACCTATACAGTGAAAGCTGGCGATAACTATTACAGCATTTCGCAAGCCTTTGGCGTTTCCATGGATGATTTGATGGAACTCAACAAAGCAAAAGCTGAAGCAAAGCTTACCTTGGGGCAAGTGCTAAAACTGCCTGCAAACGCTCACTTAAGCAATGAAATTCAAGTGGCTAGCGCCTCGAAAACGACCAAGAATAAAGCTTCAGAAGTTCCCGAATGGTACGTAGTCAAAGATGGCGATAACCTTGCCGTACTTTCGCGCAAATACCAAGTTGCGGTTTCGGATTTAATGCGCTGGAATAAGTTGGATTCGAAAGCTGTTGTGAAGGTTGGCCAGAAGGTGCGCGTGCATGCACCAGAAACAGTGAGCACAGGCACGTACCATACGGTTCGCAAAGGCGATACTTTGTGGGATATTTCTCGCCGTTATGGCGTCACAGTTCAGCAAATCCTAGATTGGAACTCCATTCCCGATGGAAAAGTCAAAACAGGAACACGTTTGAAAGTAGGTGCTTAATGTCCCGTATCGGAAAGATTCTTTGGTTCATTGTTGCTCTTTGGGCTGTCATCTGTCTTTCGGTCATTGCAGTGACCCTATCTTCCATGCTCCCACAGTCAGGGCTGAATAAAAAATCGGAGCTGGGTCTCGTCACCATTGATGGTGAGATCACAACTGCGGATCAAGTCCTTGAAGAAATTCAAACCCTGCGCAAGGATGATGAAGTTAAGGGCATCGTACTCCGCGTGGAATCCCCGGGTGGTGCGGTCGCAGCTTCGCAAGAAATTTACCAAGCGCTCGAACAGATGCGTGCAGATTCGTTCCCTGTGGTCGCCTCCTTTGGAAACATTGCCGCCTCCGGTGGCTTTTATGCAGCACTTCCTGCAGAACATATTTTTGCGGATCCGGGTTCTCTCACGGGAAGCATTGGTGTGATTACGCAATTTATGCACGGTGAAAAGTTGATGGACAAGATTGGCATCGAAGCCGTGACCATCACCAGCGGAGCCCTTAAAGACGCAGGAAGCCCCATGCGTGCACCCCGAGCACAAGATGTTGCTTACTTCCAAGGCGTTGTGGATGATACATATCAACAATTCTTAGAGTCTGTTTCCAAATGGCGTAAAATCCCAATCGATTCTTTGCGCCCTATTGCCGATGGTCGCGTTTTTACCGGAAGGCAAGCCAAGGCGCTGAGACTTATCGACAGCCTCGGTGGACAACAAGACGCGGTGAAGTGGCTAACCAAGCGTTGCAAGCTCGATGCGGTTCCCGATAAGCTTGAAACAGCAGAGCCACCGAAGCCATTCTTGCGCGATTTAATGGATGGGCTCGGAGCGGTTGTTCCAGCTGGATTACGCAACAAAGTTCATGTTCTTTGGATGACTCCCTGATTTGTATCTTCACCTAGGTGAATTTGCCTTCCCATCATTTTCGACAAATTACGACAGCATTGCTAGGCCTAGCGATGTCTGTTTCTGCATTTGAAATTCAAGAAGATCGCATCGACCGCATCGTGTTCAGAGACTCCGTCTCTAATTGGGATTCTCGCACGTGTAATGGAAAGACTTGGTTCTCTCCCAATGCAGTGCGTTCCTACAACATCGCTTTGCCACCTGGCACAGCCATGCCTCAAATCGCAATTCAAGATTTGCACACAGAAATTTTGCCCCATGGATTAGCAACCACAGCAGAGTGCGCAGACTCCTCTTTGCATTCGTTACCAGCACCTTCCATGTCCGTTGATATTTCACCCAGCGTTGTGCGCGATGGTCTTCGTCGAGTTTTGATTACAATTCCTCTACTCGAAAATCAGAATGGCACCATTCAAAAGCGCTCTAGTTTTCAAGTGCGAATTTCATGGCCAACCACCTCTGTTCCTAGCACTCATACGACTCTGGGCAAACGCGCATTATCACAAGTCAAAAATCCCATAGGTGCACGCTTATTCGCAACCAAGCAAACTCAACATGCACTGCGGCGCGCAAGCAGCAATATGCCCCAAGGTATCGAATGGCTCATGCATATTCCCATTGGTGATAGAGATCTCGCGACACAGAGTGAAGACGGCATGTACATGCTCACCTTTGCTCAAATGAAACGAATGTTATCGTCCACGCAACTAGCAGGCCGACTCGATGGAATTGCACTCAATCGCTTGACCATTGCAGCCGGAAACGCCGATACTCTCAATGATTTTCCAGCAACCACGCAACCTCAGCTCGGCCCATTATTCCAGCAGCCCGTTTTTGTGCTTGACCACACCAGTGCAAACGACGCCCGCCCAGATAGTATATGGGATGATGGCGATACCATCGTCTTTTATGGAAGTGGCACTTCGCTCTGGAAACGCATTGATTTAAATGATTCTGCCCATAAGGTTGCAGGCCTAGACTATTACTTTTCTACCAGCACTTTTTCATTTACACGAGATTTTTATGTTGGCGTTTTGCCTTTGGGGTCAACAGCTCCACGCCTGCAAACACTGCCAACGCGCAGTGGAGGAACATCAAACAATCAGCTCCTGCGCTATGTTCGCGCGGAAAAAGATCTGCTATTACGCGATGAGTACTATGGTCGCTTATCGACAGGCTACGAAGAAAATTCAGGCAACGAATGGTTCTGGAGTTGGATTGAAGACACGCTCTCCGCAATTTCCATTTCATCAAACGAATTGACGACACCCCCTGTTGCGACCTTGCCTGGATTGGTTTCAGGGCAAAAAGCATTTGTATCTGTCGGTTTTTTCCCACACCGCTCTACAAAAGATGCTGTAACACTCTCGTCAAATCCCCTCAACATCCGTTTCCAAGGACTTCAGTTCCAGCTCTCTGTCAATGGGACAACGGCTTCAGCAACCGGAACTCGCCAAGCATCCAATCAATTTGTCCTCACCACAAGTGACTTGAAAAATTCTGGGAATACTTATTCGCTGAGCATTGGGCCAAACACAGTACCCAACAGCAATCAAGCCGATCGCTTCGATGGCTTTTCTATTGCATATCCCTTTAATCTTCAATGGCTTGATTCGAATTCAGCCTTACTCCCTGGAGCGCTGACAGGCTTACAAAGCTTTTCGGTAAGCAACACACCTTCCGACCTTAGAGTACTCAAACTTTCTGCTCAACAGCCGGTGGGAATCATTCCCAATACTGCAGGAACATTCACAGATTCACTCGATCCTAATATTGACATTCGCTATCACCTATTCCGTTGGGGTTCGTGGAAATCGATTGCAGATACTTGCCTCAAGCCTTGGCTCCCTTTGCCTAGCGGTGCCATACAAGACTTAGCAAACCAACAAGGCAACTATGATTATGTGATTATTACACCTCGCGAGTGGGCCAATGAAGCGATATCTCTTGCGAACTTTAGAAGTGATGGGAGCACAAAAAATACATGGCGCACGGCCGTCGTAGATTTGCAAAGCATCTACCAGCAATTTGGATCTGGCATGATGAGTCCCATGGCCATTCGAGACTTCCTTCGCTACGCACGCAGCAGTTGGCAGGATTTGCGCTTTGTGCTGCTTGTGGGTGCGGGCGATGCTGACTATCGTCGTTTACGCCCCGCAGTCAACGAAGAAATTTTACCTCCCTACGAAAAAGAAGACATGAGTTCTGATGACTACTACGCGTTACTGGACTCTGGCGAAGCGCTGTTTTATGGATCCTATGATCGCGACTTGGATGTGGGACGTATCCCAGCAAATACCGCAGGTGACCTGAGCAACTACATCACTAAAGTTTCGGTTTACGAAGGCTTGAACAAAGCAGATAACGGCAACTGGCGCAACACCCTTTTGCTCGCCGCAGATGACGCAATGCAAGGTTCCGTGATCGATCAGATTCCTGATCACACGAAGCAAATGGAGACAATGGCACACGACATTGAATCGCTCTCTTTGCAAAAAGGATTCCAGGTCGATCAACAAAAGCTCTACTTACTCGCTTACCAAAATGATATGTCGTATCACAAACCTCAAGCGGCTCGCGACTTAATCACACGCATCAATCAAGGCGCTCTTTTTACCTTCTTTTTTGGTCATGGAGATCCAACGGCTTGGGCTGATGAATCATTGCTGCGCAGCTATTCGATTAGCGAAGTGGATAACGATCCTCGCTATACAATTCTCGGAAGTTTTGCTTGCACAGTGGGCCGCTTTGACTTACCTGGCACACCCAGCCTATCCATGATTTTCCTTGCAGCCCCTCGCAAAGGAGCCATAGCATCGATTGGAGCCATGCGAGAATCCTACCCTATTGACAATCAAGCCTTAGCAACCAAACTACTCGAAGATGCGATCGTAAATGGAGTGTCTACCTTGGGAACGGCGCTAGGAAATGCCAAGGGGCGAGGCTACTTGGCTTACAACACGAATTGGCCCTATCGCTATAACGAAGAGAAATATGTACTACTAGGGGAACCCGTTCTTGCCCTACCTCAACCCCAAGCCTCGGTAACCTTAGATCAAAAGGTGGATACCCTGCAAGCCTTGCAGCATGTGGTTCTAAGCGGCAAGGTAGCGAATGGGGCTGCAAATGGAAAAGTTTATTTGCAGGTTCTAGAAGGCCCAGAAACGCGAACGCTTTCACAGGTACGAAGCGCAACGGATACGTATTCTGCACAGGTCGAATATCAAGGAAGCCTAATCCATTCTGAAATTCTTCCTTACAGCAACGGTGTGTTCAAGACTGATTTTGTGACTCCCCGCAAGATTCATTTTGGTGATACGGCAGCTCAGATTCGCCTTTGGTCTTGGACACCTAGTGAAGGAATTACGGGGCGCGGACTCCTTGCCAAAATAGCCATCGCGGGCACCTCAACCTATGCAGACAGTATCCACGACACACTCCCACCCACCATTCGTTTTAGGCCTTGTGGATTCCCTGATAGCCTTGCACGCAATTACAAATCGGGCACAACGCTTCGCCTACCCATCCCTGCGTGTATCGAGGTGTTGATCACAGACTCCACAGGAATTGACTTGACAGAACAGCCCGATGAAGGTGTTTCCTTCGAAGTTGTGGGAAGCAAAGACCCTTGGCATCCTTGGCCTTTCCTCGAAGAAACGGGCAAACGCGTTGTTGCCCGCATGGATTTTACGGATTCGTGGAAGGCTGGAACATACACGTTTAAAGTAAATGCCCAAGATATTCTCGGGAACCGCCGCGCCGACTCCATCCTAGTGAATCTGACTTCAACCATAGAAGAAGGGTTAAGTGGGGTATTCAATGCACCAAATCCAATGGGAAAATCGGGCACAACTTTCTACTTTAGGAACTTAGCTGACAACCTCAATGTCCCCGACCGCAGCAAGGTTCCCGTGTCTATTGAGATTTTCAACTCGGAAGGCCGTCTTGTCCAAGTGATTCGCAATGCAGAATCTGGCATAACCCACTGGGATGGCCGCGATCAATGGGGTCGCTTGCTGGCAAATGGTCTGTATCATTACGTGGTAACTTGCACCGTATTCCCCTCAGCCTCAGAACAGGGAGGAAAACCGCGCAGGTTCCAAGCAAAACAAAAACTAGTGATCTCGAGGTAAGCATGGATTTACGCGAACGACCGAGCAAAGAAAAACGATTCGCTGAATGGGTTATTCGCTTTCGAATTCCCGCTCTGATTCTTCTTTTAGCTGGCTGGTGGTTTGGTAGTGCATCGTGGCACGAATCGGTGGCAGCAGCATTGACCGCTGGGCACCACAATACAACTTGGATCCGGAGCTTTATTGAAACCGGATTTGGAAATCACTGGAGCAATGGATTCGCATTTTTGCGTCCAGCATTAGCGATCCTTCTCCTCTTGCTTTTACGAGCCAAATTAAGTTCTGTGAAATCCGCCTTGATGACGCTTGCGTTTCTCATTGCAGTCATGGCAGGCTGCTGGACGCTTGATGGAACAGCCCAGATTCTACCAGCAATATTAGGAGCCTCACTCGTTATCCTTGTCACCACATTTTTCTTTGGCCGCAATGCGTGGTTCATTGCTGGACTACCTTACGCGCTTTGCATATTCATGTTGGCGAGCTGGATTCCAGGAATCGTGCGTGGACTAGGCATGGGATGGCAGATCACATTAGCCCTCGCTTCTGCTGATTTAGCGACGATGATTTTTTCCATTCGCACCTCTATGCGCAACAGCCATATCAAAGCGGGGGCAATTGTAATTGCTCAGCAAGAAATTCTTCCAGCAGTCCTTTCCTCAGGCCTCGTTTTGTTTCTTGCCGATGTCGTTAATCACATTCTATTCGCACCGAATCTTCAAGGGGGCTCACTTTGGGGCTCAGCAGGCGCAAGCCTTGGATACTTGGTAATTACCCTCGTTATTGCCCCAATTCTTTTCTCACTAAGTCCTTTTGACAGGATTCGCATTAAAGGCAGAACCATGGCCATGCCCATTACAAGTGTGTAAGCCATTTTGGTAATGTTCAAGCATACTTGTTCCACAAAAATTTTATACAATTCTCAACAACACAAACACTTGAAAGGAATACACAATGGCTCGTAAGAAAATCGCTCTCGTTGGTGCAGGTCAAATTGGTGGCACAATGGCTCTGGTGCTCGCACAAAAGCAATTGGGCGACGTGGTGCTCATCGATATCGCGGAAGGCGTGCCACAAGGCAAGGCTCTCGATATTATGGAAGGCCGCCTCGTGCTCGGAACCTCAGCTCTTGTTTCGGGTTCGAACGACTACTCCGCTCTAAAAGATTCCGATGTTGTAATCGTGACTGCAGGCCTTCCACGCAAGCCAGGCATGTCCCGCGATGATCTTCTCGATGTCAACTTTGGCATTATCGAGAAGGTTGGCAAAGCCATCAAGGAAAATGCTCCTAATGCATTCGTGATTGTGGTGACCAATCCACTCGACGCAATGGTCTATGCAATGCAAAAGGTTTCTGGCCTTCCTTCCCATAAGGTTGTGGGCATGGCTGGCGTTCTCGACTCAGCACGCCTCGCTTGCTTCGTGGCAATGGAACTCGGCGTCTCTGCAGAATCCGTGCAGGCAATCGTCATGGGTGGCCACGGCGACACCATGGTCGGCTTGTATGACTTCTGCTCCGTGGGTGGCATTCCTTTGAAGCAACTGCTCGACAGAGCAACCTTCGACAAGCTTGCAAAGCGTACCGCGGGCGCTGGCGGCGAAATCGTAGCTCTCTTAAAGACTGGTTCGGCATTCTATTCCCCAGGAGTCTCTGCCGTCGAAATGGCTGAATCGTACTTGCTCGACAAGAAGAAAGTCGTGACTGTTGCCGCAGCTTTGAACGGCCAATATGGCGTCACCGGTGGCCTCTATTGCGGCGTGCCTGTTGTGCTTGGCGAAAAGGGCGTAGAGAAAATCTTCGAGGTTCAATTGACCGAAGAAGAAAAGAAGGGATTCGATGTTTCCGTTGCTGCCGTAAAAGACTTGGTAGCATGGGTCGACAAAAAGATGGGCAAGTAAGAAGCCTTGTTTTATAAGGATCCCTGGGGTTTTGCCTCAGGGATTTTTTTATGCAACATGTGAGTGTGCACTAGCGGAGCACAAAATTAAGCCCTCACACCCCCAAAGATCCCAATCTTTGAGATATCTTGTGAACAGAGATTCTTACGAAATTATTGGAGGCTCACATGAAGACAATCGCGAAGCTCATCGTTCCGGCAGCCCTGCTGCTCAATGGCTGCATTACGGATCCACCTGTCGCAACCAATCCCATCAGCAGTTCACAAGCCCTCTCACAAACGCAAGTCTCATCTAGCTCCAGCTCCAGTGCAATCCCATTCTCTTCTAATGCAATCTCAGTAAGCACTTGCTACTCCAATACAAATTGTGACTCCACTTCATACTGCTATTTCGTTCATGATACGCTTCTTGTTGTTGATACACTTCGTGGTGTTGTGTATCCTGACTGCAATACCAGCGAACTCACCTATGAATGCGCGACAGTAACGTCCCCCAAGCAAGGCGTCTGCCTGCCTAAACCATCAAACTGCCCCATTCCTTTTGTGTATGCCCCCATCTGTGCAAATGGGAAAACATATGAGAGCACATGCTTTGCACAAGCTGCAGGGGAAAGCGGACCATTCACCCAAGGGGAATGCAATCCAATCATCAACACGAGCATTGACACACTAAACGCATTGCTCTTTGATCGCTCGGGCGGAGGCAATTTGCATTTTTATGCGGACTTAAAAAATGACTCCCTCCGAGTCCTCGTTACTCAATACGATTTCCGGGCAACATCGATCCCGCTTCAATTCACCCTTGATAGTGCAACAAGATCCTGTATGAAAACAGCACTGCAAACCACGCCTCTAATAGACCCCATAAACGTCATCGTGTGGGATACCGTCTCTGTTGCGACATCTTCAAACAGTACCGTCAAAGCAAGCAGTAGCAGTTCGGGAACCCCTGTGGTTGTAATCACCAATCCCACTCCGACCATTGTTACTGGAACATGGTTCATGATCTACAATATTCGCTCTGGCATCAGATTCGTTTTTCAAAATTCAGACGACCCTTCTACATGCTTAAGTTCAATAGAGCCAACCGTGCGAAATTCTCTTTCCCTCAAGGGAGTGAGCGTGCAAGACTGAGGAATGAAGTATTTTTGGTGGAATGAAATTCGCCGTTGTAGATACTGAAACCACCGGAGGCAAACCGGGTCCCGATCGTCTCACCGAGATTGGGATTGTTCTGCTAGACGATATGCAACGCGTCGGTGAATTTCAAACCCTCATTAATCCTGAACGACCCATTCCTCCCTTTGTGCAAAATTTGACGGGCATCAGCAACAAGATGGTTGCAGAAGCGCCCGTTTTTGCCGATGTAGCCAAGCAAGTTCGCGAAAGCCTTGCCGACCGCATATTCGTTGCACACAACGTAGCCTTTGATTTTGGATTTGTGCGCAAAGAACTAGAAATGTGCGGATATCCATTTTCTGCACCACGCTTATGCACGGTGCGCCTTACGCGCCAAGCCTTTCCGGGCTATGCATCTTATTCGCTTTCTAAAATTGCCACCGAACTCGGCGTTTCGAGTTGGGATCACCATCGCGCACTAGGCGACGCAAGCGCAGCCGCATCTCTGCTGCAACTTAGCTGGGATAAAATAGGTGAAGCAGGCATTCTCGCACAGACCAAAGGCTTTGCGCCCCCCGCCCTACTCCCACAAGGCTGGAACTCACAGCGCCTCGCGAAAATTCCGGCACTTCCCGGCGTACTACGCATTCTTGGCAGTCAAGGTCAATTGCTTTATGTGACCGAAGCAAACCATCTTCTCGAAAAAACAACCGAGCTATTAAGTAATCCAGCCAAGCGCGGCCCGCTCGCAAGCATAAAAAAAGGCGTCGCCGATTTAGATTACGAAGTCACGGGATCCTTACTCCTTGCTAAGCTCTTAGCCTTCCAAGAAATTTTGCAGAAGAAGCCAACCTGCAACCGACAAATCCGCATTCCCATAGACACAGGAGCAAACCTACGCGATCAAGTGCTTGTGCAACCAGGGCGCAGCGTGAATGAACGCGCCGCTTTAGTGGTGAAACATGGACGCTTACTTGGCTATGCGTGGTTTGATCAAGATGAAAGTCTTAACCAAGAAGAACTCGAAGATCGCCTAGAGCCACTTGATTTGGCGGGCAACTTAGCTCCACTCTTGAAGCAACTGCGCGCAGCTCGTTAGCGGAGTAATACACAGTAAAATCGTTAATCAGCACCTAACTGTTTTGCAATCGATGCAAGTCGCTTGTCCTTGGTCAAGAGCACTAGGTTTCCAATCAATGCTGAAGCAAGCAAATGAGCATCGATCCAACCGATCCCTTTGCCGTGCAAATTATGGGCTTCAATTAAATGCAGCACCTCGTGATCATGAGCGACAGGTGCAGGCGCTAGATTTTTCAAATATCCAAGAATCATTTCGCGATGTTTCAAATTACCTAGCGCAAGTTCGCCAATGATAGCGGGATGCATTGAAACTTCATCTGCATTCGCCAAATCCAGCAAGGTCTGATCCGTCTTGCGAAAATGGTCAATCCAATAAGAGGTATCAATTAATACCATTACACAGCCCTACGACGAGGAACTGCAGAAGCATGTTTGTCTGTGCCACCTAGAGCTGCAAGGCGTTGCGCGGCACATCGTTGAACAACAGTTTTAAGCCCTAAGTGCAATAGTTCTGTTTTTTCGGTGATGCCCGAATACTCCATGGCTTCTTGCAGCAAGTCATCATCAATGATCACGGTAGTTCTCATGCATATGAATATGTATAAATTCGTGCTTAAAAACTAGTTGCAAAACGAAAAAGAGCCCCAGATTTCTCCAAGACTCTTTGTATAGCTTAATTGCGATGTAAGATTATGCGATTCCGTTTTGCTTTGCAAAGTCTTGCATTGCTTGCACTAACACATCGATACCCTCTTCAGGGAATGCATTGTACACAGATGCGCGGAAACCACCCACCACACGATGGCCAGCAAGGGTTTCGAGGCTACGAGCTTTTGCAAATGCCAAGAATTCCTTTTCCTTCGCTTCCTTTTGATCCGCAGGAACCTTCTCGGGATTGAAGATGAAAGGAATGTTCATGGGGCTGCGATCTTCTTTCGCTGCAGTTCCTTTGAACATTGGATTGCGATCAATTTCGGCATAAAGCTTGGCAGCCTTGCGTTCGTTGATTGCTTGCACACCAGCAACTCCACCAATGCTCTTGAGCCACTTCAGAGTCTCGTTCATCACGTACACGCTGAATACAGGTGGCGTATTGAACATGGACTCACCCTTGATATGCGTTGCATAGTCAAGCATGGTTGGAATCACGCGAGCAGCCTTGCCCAAAATATCTTCACGTACGATCACGAGAGTAACGCCTGCGGGGCCTGCATTCTTCTGGGCTCCTGCGTACACGAGGCCAAAATTTTTCCAATCAAAAACACGACTGAAAATATCGGAACTCATATCGGCAACAAGAAATGCGTTTGGATTCACAGGTGTTGGGAATTTCTTCCACTGGGTTCCAAAGATGGTGTTGTTCGAAGTGACGTGCAAATACACAGCATCTGCAGACTGCTTCAAGTCTTTAGGGATGAAAGTGTAAGTCGCTTCTTTCGAAGAACAAGCCACATTGACCTTACCGAACTGCTTGGCTTCCTTGGTAGCTTTCGCGCCCCACTCGCCAGTGTCGGTGTAATCAGCAACCTTATCCTGTGGCAACAAGTTCATTGGAACCATTGCGAACTGGAGCGAAGCACCACCTTGCAAAAACAGCACTTTGAAGTTGGCTGGAACATTCAAAAGTTCGCGCACCAAATTCTCGGTCTCAGTGAACATCTCCATCACAGGCTTGGTGCGATGGGACATGGTCATTAAACTGAGCCCTGTATTCTTGTAATCGATACATGCTACAGCAGCAGCTTTAAGAGCTACTTCGGGCAGAACGCTTGGGCCCGCGCTGAAATTATAGATGGTCTTGCTCATGAGTAATCCTTCTTAGAGGTTTGCGGTTACAGTCGTCTGGATTCCACCACGCGAATTAAAGATACCGGTGATCGATAAAGAGCGTGGCTTAACGGCTTTGGCAATGTCCTTTAGAATGCGGTTGACCACATGCTCATGGAAAATGCCGAGGTTACGATAGAAGAGCACATATTCTTTTAGGCTCTTCAATTCAATGCAAAGCTTGTTCGGAACATATTCAATCACGATGGTAGCAAAGTCAGGCAAACCTGTCTTTGGACACACACAAGTAAATTCAGGAATTTCCACTAACAACTCGGTCTTAGAGCCTGGATACTGGAATTCCCAAGATTCAATAACAGGAGTGGCCATGCTTGGAACCAGCAATTGCAAACCTTCGTAGCTATTCTTAGCCACGACAGTATTTGAGGTTACAACAACAGCCTTTGCAGACAAGGAAGCCTTCGATGGGCGGCCTCGACGCTTTGGCTCAGCAGACAATACCTTCACTTCTTTATTCGTTTTCGGTGGACGACCACGACGCTTTGGCGCAGCTGCTTCTACAGCTACAACAGGCTTCGCATCCTTAGGTGGACGACCGCGACGTTTGGTAGTTGGTTTTGCATTCATGGACGAGCCTCCCGGGCTATTTGAGTGAGGGTAGCGACACCTTGTGTGCCATCTACCAGGTTCTTGTATTCAAATTCTCCAGGTGCAGCCTTGTCGCCATCAACAAAGACGACTCGCTTCGCACCAGCAATATTCGCAGCTTCCATTTGCTTTGCAACCTTAGCAGGAGAAAGCCCATGCGAGCAACTAAACCCTAAGGCGCGAAGCTCTGCCGCGACCTCAAAGAGTTTCACCATGTTGCCACCAAATGTCACCAAATAAAAATCAAGCACAGGCCCCGACTTAGGTAACAGGCCTCGATCGGCAAGCAGATCGGCAAGCACCACATCGCCCATGCCAAAGCCCACACAAGGAACCTTCTGGCCTCCGAGGCGTTCCGTCAGAGAATCGTAGCGACCACCACCAGCAACCGCGCGCATTGAATGACCGCAATCAAACACTTCAAACACGATGCCCGTGTAATATGCAAGCCCGCGCACCACCGACAAATCAAGCTGTACGCTGGCACCTACATTCGCCGAATTCAAAATCGCAAAAAGATCTTGCAACTCTTGCAATGCAGCCCGCGATTCCGGTGATTGCACACAAGTGTCCACCTCTGCAATCGCCTTACATGACATAAACGCATCGAGCTTCGCAATCTGTTCTGCACCAAGCCCAGCTTGC
>Ga0302293_10000619_pt1 | contig 18670 bp, 18 predicted proteins | sample III_Fen_N2_2_FD_198758 | JGI IMG/M metagenome (GOLD analysis project Ga0302293, IMG submission 198758) | Peat permafrost microbial communities from Stordalen Mire near Abisko, Sweden - III_Fen_N2_2 | ecosystem: Environmental > Terrestrial > Soil > Wetlands > Permafrost | place: Sweden: Abisko...
TCCCATCACCATCAGCAAATCGCTTTGGCGGGGCGAAAAGCTTAAACGCTCGGAACCAAAACGCGCTAAATCGTATGTAGAAGCCATGGTGGCCATAAATTCGATACCACAACACGAAGTGGCAAAGGGGAGCGGCCACAGCGAGTTTTTACGCGCCAGACCTACCGCTTTATCAAGCGAAGTAGCAAAATAGCCTTGTCCGGAAGTTCCATCGGGCATATCTGCTATGGTTGGAGTAATGATCTGATTTTCTGACATGATTTTGTTCCCTTCCTGAGTTAATTCTTATCCCATTTAAAAGCGCCTTTCAGGAGTATATAGATAAAACCAGCCAACACAAGAATCATGAATAGAACCATTTCGAGGAATCCGTCTTTGCCTAAATCTTTGAAATTCACAGCCCAGGGGTACATGAAAATCACTTCAACATCAAAGAGTACAAAGAGTATGGCGATTAGAAAATATTTTACTGAAAACGGACTACGAGCATTTCCCATTCCTTCGATTCCACATTCGAAATTCTCGAGTTTGGCTTTTGAGGGTCGTTTGGGCCCCAAGTAATGTGTTACCACCATGGTGGTAATTACGAAACCCAGAACAACCAGCGATTGAATCAATATTGGTATATAATCTTGAGGCATTTTTATAAGTTTATTGTAAAGAAATAAACGATTATTTGATCGATTTGTTCATAAAACTACAGTTAATTTGGCTACTGGCAAAGGTGTGGTATAATCTATTTGCAATTTATTTAATTCAGATATTTATGTCTGTTTTTAACGAAAAAATAATAGAAACTTTGGGCGTTGCTTTCAAATTGTATCTTTAAGGAGTTCTATCACCCCAATAAAAAAGCCGGAACAATGAATTCCGGCTCATTTTTACTGAAATTAACGATTGTTTTAAAGAAATCAGCGATTGTCCTAAAGAAATGGATGTTTAGCTTAAAGAAATCCATGATTGTCCTAAAGAAATGGACGTTTAGCTTTAAGAAATCCATGATTGTCCTAAAGAAATGGACGTTTAGCTTTAAGAAATCCTCTATTGTCTCAAAGAATTGGATGTTCAGCTTTAAGAAATCCTCTATTGTCTCAAAGAAATGGACGTTTAGCTTTAAGAAATTCATGATTGTCCTAAAGAAATGGACGTTTAGCTTTAAGAAATCCTCGATTGTCTCAAAGAATTGAACTTTTAGCTTTAAGAAATCCTTGAGAATATAGGTCGCCCTAAAAATGCTTCTATTAGTGGAGGCATTCTGTTATTATTTTATTGCCTTTTTATTTTGCACCTGTCATGTGGCTAATTACCGAAAGCAGTACATACCAGATAATGATGAGTGGCAACGCATAAATCTGAAGAAAAACCAGCATCAGCAAAGTTACTCCCAAAAAGACATAGCGAAGTGCATTTTCTTTTAGTTTCAGGTTTTTGAATTTCAGGTTAAACATCGGTAATTCAGAAACCATCAGGAATGAGCAGGTGAAAATGGAAGCCAGAAGTGTGTATTTGTTCAGAATTATTGGTTCCGCGATACTTTGGTTGCCCAGAACCAACATTAAGGCCAGGGAAGCAAAGAAGATCGCATTTGCAGGTATTGGCATTCCCAGGAATTGTTCGCTCTGTCGGTCGTCGGTGTTGAACTTTGCAAGGCGGAAAGCTCCGGCAACCGGAATAGCCAGGCTGGTTAAAAGGGTAATCCACTGACTCCAGTTGGCTTCAATATCCTGAATGTGTTGGTTTTGTCCAAACAGGGTAAGTTCGAGCATGGTAAACACAATAGCAGCAGGCGCCAGCCCGAAAGAGACCAGATCTGCCAATGAATCAAGTTCTTTTCCAATAGCTGAATAAGCTTTTAATAAGCGAGCTGCAAAACCATCAAGAAAATCAAAAATTGCAGCTGCAAAGATGAAAATTGCTGCAAGGCCAAGTTGACCGTCGACTGCAAAGAATACAGATAAACTTCCACAAACCAGATTCATGGAGGTTATGGCATTCGGTACCCAGAAAAATATGTTGTCTTTTTGGCTCATAGCTAAATTTCGCCAATGATGGTTTGCGAGCCTTTTACCTTGTCTTTCAGTTTTACATTGATTTTGGTGCCCAATGGTAAGTATAAATCAACCCGCGAACCAAACCGGATGAATCCCAATTCTGTTTTTTGGTCAACTACATCGCCAACTTCAACGTAATTAATAATTCGGCGAGCCATTGCTCCGGCAATCTGTTTCATTACAATTTCGCGTCCGTCTTTGATTTTTACTGCAGTAACAGTCCTCTCGTTTTCTTCAGCCGATTTGTCTTTAAAAGCTGCATAAAACTCGCCATCCTTGTGTTTCATGTAGGTTACCTGTCCCGGAATCGGAATCCAGTTGATATGCACATTGGTTGGCGACATAAATATGGAAACCTGGAGACATTTGGTTTTCAGGTATTCCGTTTCAATAGTTTCCTTGATTTCACAAATTTTTCCGTCGGCGGGCGATATGATTACATTTTCGTCCTGAACGATTTTGCGTTGTGGATACCTGAAAAACTGGATTACCAGAATATAAATTACTGCAAATGATCCGCCTAAAACCAAACGGATGGTACTGTCAGAAACGAATAAATACAATAAAAGAATGAGGGCTGCAAAAGTTGCAGTAAAATAACTGATTGTTCGTTTGCCGGCTTTATGAAACTTCATATTAATATTTAGATTTTGGTCTCAAAAATAGCAAATAATTGTGCTGTTTGTTTGTAATCTTGATTTAAGTCGGGTAATTTTCGAACAATTCCATGTTTTTCAAAAGAATATGGCTTTTCGCCTGTTCTAAATTTTGTTTTAAATTGCCAGTTGCCTGTCCCGAATCACATCTGGAGAACTCGCCAAAATAAATTATACTTCTGATGGTGGGCCACTCTTTATTCACAAGTTTGGGTCTGAGAGATCAGTATATTTCAGTTTTCTACGTACATGATTCACTTAATTCACGCGGTGTTTTTTTTTCTGAAACCGATTAAATCTATCTTCCAAACTCTAAAAAAATCAAAAGTAGATGAACCCGACATACCGTTGGAGTAATTTTAGAGGATGCAGCACCAAAGAGATAAAAATAATGTTTGAAGTGGATGCTTTGCTACCTGTGAGTTCCACGAGAACGCACTGACAATCAAATTAATAAATTAAATATCTTCGAGTGAATAAAATTATAGGAAAGAGGGCTGTTTCAGAGGGTTTTGTAAGGTTCGAAATCAAGTCGTCAATCGCTGAAAAAGTGATAATGCCAGGCCAATATAGTTTACTTAGAACTGAAAAAAGTAGTGCTGAGATTATTCTGCCAGTGCTGACTTCTGATAAAGAGCGGGGTACGATTACCTTAGCAGTTCAAGTTACCAACGACAACACCCGACAGTTAGCCAACCTGAATATTGGAAACGAAATTTACGAAATAGATGGCCCTTATGGGAAACAACTAAAAATTGAAAATTTCGGCACTGTGCTTTGCATTGGGCGCGGACAAGGAATTGTGTTTTCCTACCCGATTCTGGCTTCACTTCGGGCAGCCGGAAATCGGATTGTGACCGTTCTTTCAGCTCAGACCAAAGACAGGATCGTCTTTGAAACGGAGATTCGATCAATTTCGGATGAGGTAATTATTCTGACAGATGATGGAAGTTATGGAGAAAAGGACCCATTTTGTTATGTTGTAGGTAAACTGATCCGAAGCAATAAATTTGATCAGGTTTATACCATTGGATGTGCCAAAACGGTGAAGGAAACCTTCTCGCTCGCACAAAAATACAATATCCCGACACAAGCCATTTTACATTTGGGTAAAGCAAGTGAACACCGGTTAAGTGGAATTTTCAATGTTAATATCTGTGGTTCTGCAAAATCGGTGTGTGTCGACGGATTAAATTTCAACGCCTATTATCCGAATTTTGAAGAAATGATCAAGCGGTTTGGCAGCGAATATCCTGAATCGGTTTTTATGCCAGGGGTCTCAAATAAAGCAAATATCCCCGTTTAAACAGCACGAAGCATTTAACCCCCCAGGCGGAAAATATCCAATGAAGACTATTTTCTTTGGTGATTTTCCGCCTTTCTGATCCATTAAAACTAATTATGCGCTAACTTCGAACAGGCTTCGGGAATGTGGCGTGACAGTTTCTGATGACATCGATTTAACCGTATTTTATGGAGAAATATACCGAACTGTTTTTAAAAGACGAACTGACCCGGAGGCTGATTGAGATTCTGGATCTGGGGCGAAATCTTGAAACTTCGCTCCGGAAAGTTTGTGATGCCATTGCCGGTAGTTCGATTACCGAAAAATCGGTTTTTGTCAGCATCTTGTTCAACGATCAACGATTCCAAAGCCAGCAGTTCAGCGAAACTTCGATTGTCGTCAGGAAGGAATTTCAGTTGTCGCAGAACAAAAAAGGGCTCATCGAACTGTTTCTGACACATCCTGATCACGTTCAATTCTCCGGAATATTGATTGACGAAGCCGAATCAATCTTGAAGATCGTTGCCCCTTTGCTGGTTGGGCTGATCTCAAAAATCGAACTTGAAAAATTAACGATTGATATAGGAGAACGCCGGAAAGAACTAAAAAGCATTAACCGCACTACCGAAATCCTGAAGAAAAGTTCATCGCTCGACGAGTTGCTGCAGGAAATTTGTTCTTTCCTACCCGAAGCCATGCAGTTTCCGGTACACGCGGTAGTCCGGATCACTTATGGCAATAAAAATTTCACCAGTCAAAGTTTCAGGGAAACGCCCTGGAAGTTGCAACAAACATTCGATACCCCCGATTCGGACAAAGGAGCGATCGAAATATTTTACCTGAAGGAATTTCAACAAGCAGGCGAAGGTCCTTTTTTAATCGAAGAACGGAATCTGATTGATAACCTTGCGGCATTAATTTCAGGATCGGCATCGAAAAAAGCCCTCCAGGAACTTCTGATTAAAAATACCGAACGGCTGAAAGAACTGGGCGGAATCAACCGGACTTCGGAGATATTAAAAAGCGGAAAACCATTGGAAGAGTCGCTCGGGATTATTTGTTCCATTTTGCCCGATTCGTGGCAATTCCCGGAGTTTACAGCAGCAAGAATTACTTACGATAGACGGGTTTTTACAAGCGCCGGGTTTAACGAAACTCCATGGAAAATGATACAGGGTTTTGAAGCGCCGGGTCGAAAAAATGGATTGATCGAAATTTTTTATCTGAAAGAATTTCCTGAGGCTGACGAAGGCCCTTTCCTGAAGGAAGAACGAAATTTACTGGTAAACCTTTCGAGCCTGATTGCCGGTTCTGCCACGCGCGATGTTTTCAACAAACTTCAGCACGAAAATACCGAGCGATTGAAGGAATTGAGAGCTATTAACCAAACCACGCTGATCATTGAGGAAGGAAAATCGGTTGATGAGACGTTGATGGAAATATGCGCCATTCTTCCCAAATCTTGGCAATATCCGCGTTATACGGTGGCGCGCATCCGGTTCGAAGGCAAGTCGTACCTCAGCGAGAATTTTCAGGAAACAGACTGGGTGCAAACGGAACATTTTGTGACCATCGACAACAAAAAAGGAGTGATCGAAATTTTTTACCTGAAGCAATTTCCGAAGGAAGACGATGGACCTTTTTTAAACGAAGAGCGGAACCTGCTGATGAATATCGCCCGGTTAATCAGCGGTTATCTAAACAACTACAAAGGTCGTGAAATTATTCACCGCAAAGGCGTTCCTGTGCAGGTGATACAGCCCTCCGACGACTTCCGAAACTCATTGGCAAAAAGCAAAAAACCGCTTCAGTTGTACTTCAATCAGCAGTCGATTGATAAGTATGTTTATCTCGACATGATGAAGTTCAAGATCAAACATATCCTTTTTGTGGCAACCTTGTACGACGCGTTTACCCTCGAAAGCGAAGACTCATTTTTCGAAAAATTCATGGGCGAAGCTTATCAGTACAGTCTCTTTTCTGTGCCACGCATTACCGGAGTTTCGTCGGCGGAGGAAGCCTTAAACCTGCTGGAAACTACGCATTTCGATCTGGTTATTCTGATGGCCGGAATGGATCGGGAAGCGCCTGTTATTTTAAGCGAACAAATCAGGGCAAAGAACGAATCGTTGCCTATTTATTTGCTTCTGAACAAAAAAAGCGACATCAAATATTTTGAAGAATTGGTGCCAACCATCCGCTCGGTCGATAAATTATTTGTCTGGAACGGTGATTCGCTCATTCTGTTTGCCATCGTAAAATCGACCGAAGACAAGGTGAATGTGGAGAATGACACCAAAATTGGCTTGGTACGCGTTATTTTGCTCATCGAAGATTCGCCGTTGTATTATTCCAAATACCTTCAGTTTTTATACGACATTGTTTTCAGTCAGGTGCAGCAGTTGCTGCCCGAAGTTGAAAAGAACGAACTCGATAAAATCTCGAAAATGCGTTCGAGGCCCAAGATTCTGTTGGCACGAAATTATGAAGAGGCTATCGCGATTTTCAATAAGTACAAAGACTTTATGCTTTGTGTGATTTCGGATATGGAGTTCGATCGTGGCGGCAAGATGGATAAACATGCCGGGGTGAATTTTATCAAGTATGTAAAATCGCATGTTTCAAAGCTGCCAATTATCCTTCAATCGTCAGAAAACCAAAATGAATTGGTGGCCAAAGAGCTTGAAGTGGCGTTTATCAACAAAAATTCGGAGACCTTGCTGAACGATCTGAAACACTACCTGATCAGCTATCTGGGTTTTGGAAATTTTGTATTCAGGGATAAAGAAGGCAACAAAATAGGGGTGGCCAAGTCGTTGCGCGAGTTCGAAACATTGCTTCAGGAAGTGCCCGACGAATCGTTATATCTTCATGCTTCCGAAAATCAGCTATCGTTGTGGCTGATGTCGCGTGGTGAGATTCAATTGGCCAAAACGCTCAATCCGGTATCGGCCAATACGTTTAAGGACATGGATGAAATGCGGCAGTTTTTTCTGGATAGCATCAAGCATTACCGGGAAGAGAAGAAAAAGGGAAAAATCCTGAGCTTCGACGAAACATCTACCCTCGACGAAAAAAATATTGTTTCTTTTTCCGGAGGTTCATTAGGCGGAAAAGGCCGTGGTCTGGCATTTATCAACACGCTGATTTACAATCTTGAATTTCCGACTTTGGCCAACCGGATCAATATTCTGGCTCCGATTACGGTTATTATTGGCTCAAACGAATTTCAACAGTTCATCGCCAAAAACAAGCTTTTCGACAAAATTATCGATCCGGAAATTTCGTATGCTGAATTGAGACGCCTGTTTGTTGAGGCGCATTTATCTATTTCGCTCCTGAAAAAGCTTAGGGTTTTTGTTTCTCAGATCGAAAAACCCATTGCCGTCCGATCGTCGAGTTCGTCGGAAGACTCCATCACACAGCCATTCGCCGGAGTTTTCGATACCTATATCGTTCCAAATCATGCTACCAATAAAAAGCTGATTCTCGAACGGATTTCAACAGCCATTAAACTGGTTTTTGCTTCCACTTTTTCTGAAAAAGCACGAAACTATTTTTCGATCATTCACCACAACGTTGAAGATGAAAAGATGGCAGTAGTTTTACAGGAGCTGGTGGGAAATCAATACGACGAGTATTATTATCCACACATCAGTGGGGTAGCGCAATCGTACAACTACTATCCGGTGGCCAATATGAAGCCTGACGAGGGTTTTGCCGTGGCTGCAGTGGGTTTGGGTACTTATGTGGTTGATGGCTGGAAATCATTCCGTTTTTCGCCCAAATATCCGAAGGTTACCATTCACAGTATCAAAGATTTGCTGAACAGCTCACAGGTGCAGTTTTACGCACTCGATTGCCGCGATCGCGATTTCGATTTTTTGGAACACGGCGAGCTGGCAGCACTTCAGTTATTAGATATTAGTGAAGCCGAAAAACATGGAACTTTGAATCATTGCGTTTCGGTTTATAATCCGAACAACGATCGCATTGAGCCGGGGCTGGGGTCATACGGACCTCGCATCGTCAATTTTGCCGACATTTTGCAGTACAATTATATTCCTTTGGCCGAAACCATCAGTGTATTGCTGAATACCGTAAAAGAAGCGTTTGGCTCGCCGGTCGAAATCGAATACGCTGTCGATCTCGACCGTTCAAAAAACGGGTTACCCACGTTTTATCTCCTTCAGATTAAGCCCTTAATTGGCAACCAAATTTTGCAAAACATAGTGATCGACCAAATGGATCAGTCGGATATGGTTTTGTTCACCCGGTCGAGTCTGGGTAATGGCGAAATCAAAGATATATGTGACGTGATCTATGTTGATACCGCTAAATTCAGCAAGCTTAAAACGATTGAAATGGCAGCGGAAATAGAACGGCTGAATAAAATGATGGTCAAAAATAACCGGCAATATGTGTTGATTGGCCCTGGCCGTTGGGGAAGCCGCGACCGGTTTGTGGGTATTCCGGTAAACTGGTCACAAATATCGAATGCCAAAGTCATTGTGGAAGTGAGTCTCGACAATTATCCACTGGATTCGTCGCTCGGGTCGCATTTCTTTCACAATGTAACTTCAATGAATATTGGCTATTTTTCGGTGCTGCATTCATCGCCAACCGATTTTGTGAAATGGGAAAAGCTGAAAGATCAGAAGATCGTAAATGAAACCAGCTTTTTTAAACATGTTCAGTTTAAGAAGCCGCTTACGATTTTAATGGACGGAAGGCTGAAAACCTCGGCAATTATTATGCACGAATGAGGTTGCAATTGTAAGCTGTAAATAAAATAGGTTTTAATTTAGAGGTAAATATTTCCTGAATGATTGATATTGCATTATTTGATGAACACAGGCTGGTTCTGGAAGGCATTTCCGGATTGTTATCAGGCACTACCGATTTCAGGGTTGTGCTGAACTGTGACGACCGGAATGTGCTGACCGAAAAGCTGAAATCGATGCAGGTTCATGTGCTGATTCTGAATATGCACGACATTTCGGTGCGCAACCTAAACCTGATTGTACAGTTGAATATTAGCAATCCGAAATTAAAAATTCTGGTTATTTCGGTTATCGACAGCGAAGAAATTGTGCTGAAGACCATCAAAGCCGGCGCTAAAGGCTTTCTTGGAAAAGACTCCGACCGGAACAGTTTGCTCGAAGCCGTTTATACGCTCCGGAACGGGCATGATTATTACAGCAAATCAATAACTCATTTATTGCTGAACCGCTATATTTCGAGTCTGAAAGCTGGTGAATTGAACCAGAATGCCGACATTGCCAATTTGAGCTCGCGCCAGATCGAAATTCTCAAACTTTGGGGCGAAAGTTATTCCAACCAGGAAATTGCCGACCGCTTTTTTATCAGCGTGCGCACCGTTGAATCGCACAAAAACCACATCATGCAGAAACTGAACCTGAAAAGTACTGTGGATATGGTCAAATTTGCTATCAAGAACAACATCATCGAAATATAAGAAGTGCCTAAAGTTCGAATTGCCTAAAATGCTTAAAGTTACTGGTTTCAGGAATAACTTTAGGCACTCCGAACTTTAGTTCACATCGAACTTTTCCCCGTACGTAAAACACGTAAATGCAGTCTGCCTGAAACGTGACATCAGTTTTGGATATTATTTTTAGGCTTCGAAAGATGAATAGGCTTTCACCCTATCATTGAAAAACAAAGATAAAACCTAAAAATTATTCATAATTAAAAGATCTACTATGGCCGACATTTTAAACGTTAAAGTAAACGAGTTCATGGCAAAAGTGATTGCCAAAAACCCCGGAGAATCTGAATTTCATCAGGCAGTAAAAGAAGTTGTTGAATCGCTGATGCCTTTCATTGAAGCAAATCCGAAATACCACTATGCCAAAGTTCTCGAACGTATGGTTGAACCTGAACGGGTGATGATGTTCCGTGTTCCCTGGGTTGACGACAATGGCGAAATTCAGGTAAACAGAGGTTTCCGCATACAGATGAACAGTGCGATTGGCCCATACAAAGGTGGCTTGCGCTTCCACCCAACTGTGAATTTGGGAATCCTGAAATTTTTGGCCTTCGAGCAGGTTTTCAAAAACAGCCTGACTACACTTCCAATGGGCGGTGGAAAAGGTGGTTCTGATTTCGATCCAAAAGGAAAATCAGACAACGAAGTGATGCGTTTCTGCCAAAGCTTTATGACCGAATTGCAACGCTATATTGGTGCTGATACTGACGTTCCTGCTGGTGATATCGGTGTTGGTGGTCGCGAAATCGGGTTCCTGTACGGACAATACAAACGCATCCGCAATGAATTTACCGGCGTTTTAACCGGGAAAGCTATTGAGTGGGGCGGAAGTTTAATTCGTCCGGAAGCAACAGGTTACGGCGCTGTTTACTTTGCCGAAGAGATGCTGAAAACCCGAGGGCAGGATTTAAAAGGCAAAATTGCAACCGTTTCAGGTTCCGGAAACGTGTCTCAATATGCTGTTGAAAAGCTGATTCAGATGGGTGCAAAAGTGGTTACGATGTCCGATTCTGCAGGTTTTGTATACGATCCAGCCGGGTTCGACGAAGAAAAATTGGCTTTTGTACTTGAATTGAAAAATATCCGTCGCGGACGAATCAAAGAATACGCCGACAAATACAATGTTCAGTATTTCGAAGGCCAGACACCTTGGGGAATTAAATGCGATTTGGCTTTCCCATGTGCAACCCAAAACGAAATCAATGAGGACGATGCCAAAGTGTTGTTGAAAAATGGCTGTTACCTTGTTTCTGAAGGAGCGAACATGCCATCGACACCCGAAGCTGTAGAGGTATATATCGACGCTAAAATTCTTTACGGACCAGGTAAAGCGGCCAATGCAGGTGGTGTATCTACTTCAGGTCTTGAAATGACACAAAACTCTATGCGTTTGCCATGGAGTCGCGAAGAAGTTGATGCCCGTTTGCACCAGATCATGATCAATATTCATGAAACCTGCGTGAAATACGGAACTGAAAAAGATGGTTTTATCAACTACGTAAAAGGTGCCAATATTGGGGGATTCATTAAAGTTGCTGATGCCATGATGGCTCAGGGAGTTGTATAATCTTTCGCAAAAAGAATAATCAAAAAAGGCTGTTCCCATTTGGGTTCAGCCTTTTGTATTTTATTCTACAAATAGTTTTAAATATGCCAGAACTACCGGAACAGCGAAGAACAAGGAATCGAAACGATCGAGCACACCTCCGTGTCCGGGCAGGATATTTCCGCTGTCTTTAATCCCGAAATAGCGTTTAAACATCGATTCGGTTAAATCGCCAAACGTTGATGAAACGACCGTTAAAATGCTGATTGCAATCCAATGGATCAACTTGATTTCAGGAATAAACCCGGAAATAAAATAAGATGCAGTGATGGCGATGAGCATTCCGCCAATAGCTCCTTCCCATGATTTCTTTGGCGAAATGCGCTCAAATAACCTGTGTCGTCCAATTGATACACCAACCAGATATGCTCCTGAATCGTAAATCCAAATGAGCGAAAACAGAGCTATCAGTATTTTCGGTGTATAGGCATTTCCACCGAGTATTTCAGGAAATACCAGAAAGTTAACAATCGACAAGGGGACAGCAAGATAAATAGTGCCCAAAATTGTAACTGCAATGTTTTCAGCGGGTTTGTCCTTTTTTCGATAAAGTTCGGCAGCCATAATCATCATGAAAAATGGCAAAAACCCGAAAAGATATTTGGGTTCAATGATGCCTTTGGCAATCAGGAAGGAAACGGCAAATAAAACGATTGATACAAAATAAGCTAATAACTTGTTTGGCTTTACTTCTGATTGTTTGAAGAGATTGAGGTATTCAGTAATACTTGCTGTTAAAAGGACCAAAAACAGCAATGCGAAACTATACTCGCTGACTAGAATAGCAGACAGCATAACTAAAACAAAAACAATCCCGGTAATCGTTCGTGTAATTAATTTCTTCAAAGGATTAAATCTTTTAAAAGTTCAGTCGCTTTTATCTCAAAATCATGGTGTACCCATATTTCCAAATCGCCGATTGAAGGAAATATTGAGTCGTGTTCGTTGAGGACAACGCAATCTATTTCTTCATTTTCAAGAATTTCACGGGCTATTTCAGACTGAAATCCCTGTTCTGTTTTATATACACATACCCAATCTTTTTCCATAATTTCAAATTTTATAGTGGCTCCTCTGAAATAATTACAATCAATGATTTCGGACCGTGCATACCCATAACCAAAGTCTTTTCAATATCGGCAGTACGGCTGGGTCCGGTAATGTTGCTTATTAACGAAGGTAGTTCATTTTTGTATTTGTTTTGCAATTTTTCAAGAGCCCGGTCCAAATAATCGGTTAACTGTGATTGTTCTGCAATAATAATATGCGTTTCAGGAAAAACATTTAGCCTGCGCCCGGATATTTGCGCCGAACTGACTAATACCGAACCAAGGTGCGCTACCAACAACTCGCAACTTGTTACCGCAATATTTAATTCTGAAAAGGAGTTTTCATCCGAATCAATTCTGATATTTCCTGTAAGTAGTTCCTGAAGCTTAGGATCGGTACAGAAAATTTTATTCTGATTTTTTTCTTCGCAAATCTGTTTGATTAGATCACAAATTTCAGATTTCGATTTAATCAGATGGGCTTGCCCACCAATCATTTCCAAATTGGTTTTGAATTCCAGGCTTAACGATTCGTTGAGTGGATGGTAAATAGGAGAGGTGAAATCGGGGATATTTTCCCCAACTTCACCTCTATTGTCTTGTGCGGCCTTCAATCGGGCCAAAATGTTATTTCTTGCTGAGTCCATTATTCTGCAATCTGTTCAGATTCAGTCGGAGCTTCAATGTTTTCAAGCAATCCTTCAGCTATTTCTTTTTTAGTTTCAGCAACCATCAATGGTTTTCCCCATTTTCGCTTTCCAAATATGATTTCGAGATCGTCACTGAAAATGACTTCTTTTTCCAGGAGTAATTCGGCAAGCTTCTGATGACCTTCCTTATTGTTTGTTAAAACATCCAAAGCCCTGGTGTATTGAGTTTCAATCAGTAACTTCGATTCAGAATCAATCAATTCAGCCGTTTTTTCGCTGTAAGGTTTACTGAATGAATATTCGCTCTGGCCTGACGAATCGTAATAACTTACGTTACCAACTTTTTCGCTCATGCCGAAAATACTGACCATGGCATACGACTGTTTGGTCACTTTTTCGAGATCGTTTTGAGCTCCTGAAGAGATGCTTTTAAAGGTAATTTGTTCGGCAGCCCGTCCTCCAAGTGCAGAACACATTTCGTCAAGCAATTGGTCCTTCGTTGTAATCGAACGTTCTTCAGGTAAATACCAGGCGGCGCCCAATGCTTTTCCGCGCGGCACAATAGTTACTTTGATCAGTGGATGAGCATGTTCGAGTAACCAGCTTATGGTTGCATGTCCGGCTTCGTGATAGGCGATTCTACGTTTTTCATCCACCGAAATAATTTTGTTTTTCTTTTCCAAACCGCCAATAATACGATCGACGGCGTCCAGAAAATCTTCTTTGTCAACAATATCTTTGTTTTTACGTGCTGCAATCAATGCCGATTCGTTGCAAACGTTGGCAATATCGGCTCCTGAAAAGCCCGGTGTTTGTTTAGCCAGGAAAGCAGGATCAACTTCAGCTGATAGTTTGATTGGTTTTAAGTGAACCAGAAATATTTCCTGACGTTCGTTTAAGTCCGGTAATTCAACATGTATCTGGCGGTCGAAACGGCCTGCACGCATTAATGCTTTGTCAAGTATATCGGCCCGGTTTGTTGCAGCTAGTATAATTACTCCTGAATTGGTATCGAACCCATCCATTTCAGTTAAAAGCTGATTCAAAGTATTTTCGCGTTCATCGTTCGAGCCCATGTTTGGATTTTTTCCCCGGGCACGTCCAATGGCATCAATCTCATCGATAAAAACGATACAGGGAGATTTTTCTTTGGCCTGTTTGAACAAATCGCGAACGCGTGAAGCGCCAACTCCTACAAACATCTCGACAAAATCGGAGCCTGACATGGAGAAGAATGGAACATTGGCTTCGCCGGCGACGGCCTTGGCCAATAAAGTTTTACCTGTTCCCGGAGGGCCAACCAAAAGAGCTCCTTTGGGGATTTTTCCACCAAGCTTGGTAAATTTAGTTGGGTTTTTCAGAAAGTCGACAATTTCTTCCACTTCCTGTTTGGCCTCGGCCAAACCAGCTACATCTTTAAAGGTGTTTGAAACTCTTGAGTCTTTATCGAACACTTTGGCCTGAGATTTTCCAACATTAAAAATATTGCCAGCTCCGCCACCACCTGAACCTTTACTCATTCGTTTAAAAATCCACCAATAAAGTAAAATGAATAATCCAAATGGTAATACCCAGCTGAGGATTTCACCTGTGTAATTGCGTACTGTTTTATATTCTACTCCAACTCTATTTTCTTCAGTTACATTGGATTGAGCTTCTTTCAGGTTATTGGCAAATGCTTCCGGAGGACCAATCTCAAAGTAAAAATGAGGACCCACTTTTGCAGGAGGGTTGTAACCTTTATTCAGTTTATCCGCAAATTTGTCATAACTGCTTTCTTTCAGATATATCTGCGCATCTTTTTCATTGACAACAATGATCTTTTTTATATCATTATTAGCAAGCATCGTTGATTTTACTTCGTTCCAGTTCGTTTCAACTGGCTCCCCACCCAAGGTAAACCACTGTAAAGCAATAAAACCGATAATTGCCACTCCATATAGCCAATAGGGATTAAATTTAGGAACTCTATTTCCCGATCCCATGCCAATGTTTGGTTTCTCCTTGTTTTTATTATTGTTTCCCATTTTATTCTTAGTTTTCTTCTTTAATTAATTCAATGTGTGCATCGGCCCATAAATTTTCAATGTCATAAAAACTTCTGGATTCTTTCTGAAAAATATGTACCATAATATCGGCATAATCGAGTAAAATCCAAATTGAATTTCGATATCCATCTTTATGCCAGGCACTTTCGTTTATTAGTTCTTCAACTGTATCTTCTACTGAATGAGCTATGGCATCAACTTGGGTAACCGAGTTTCCATGGCAAATAATGAAATATTTACATTCGGTATGATTAATTTTGGTTAAGTCAATTTTGATGATTTCTTGTCCTTTTTTTCTTTGAATCCCTTCAACAATAGCATTGATCAATTGTTCAATTTCCTTTTCTTTAACGCTTTTATTCATAAAATTTTATTAGAACTGCAAAGATAAATTTTTTAACTTATTATAAGTGATTAAACTTGCGTGATGAATTTCCTATTTTACATGGAAATGCAAACTCAACTCAGCAGCATGGATCAAATCATTGGGAACTTAATTATACGCTTAGAGGTAACCGACTCTACCAACAACTATGCCAACCATCAAATCAGAGAAAATGTGTTGCCTGAAGGTACTGTCTTTTTGGCATACGAACAAACTGCCGGTCGAGGTCAGCTAAAGAATGTTTGGGAAAGTGAGCCAGGCCAAAATCTCATATTTTCAATAGTGCTGTTCCCTGATTTTCTTGAGATACGTCGGCAGTTTATGCTATCGAAAGTTGTTACTTTGGGTATTTATATGGCTCTGAATAAGTATGTTGATTCGTTGAAAATAAAATGGCCTAATGATATATATTCCGGAAATCAGAAGCTTGGAGGTATCCTGATTGAAAACTCTATCATGAATGGATTACTTAAAAGTTCGGTTGTTGGGATTGGTTTGAATGTAAATCAGACCGTTTTTTTCAGCGAAGCACCTAACCCGGTGTCCTTACGACAACTGACAAATCAGCACCACGATTGTGAGGTAGTTTTGTTTGAAATACTATCCGGAATAAACTGGTATTACAATCTTTTACACAAAGGCAAAGAAGCGGAAATTGATCAGGAATTTATCGATGTTCTTTACCAACTGAATGAAAAGCATTACTACCGTACTGAGGAAAATATTTTCGAAGGAGAAATTATTGGTGTAAATGAGATCGGTCAATTAATGATCAGAAGGAACGATGGAGAAGTGCTGGAATTCCATTTTAAGGAAGTAGAGTTTCTACAATAGTCTTAAGGACTGAAGGGTTGAATTTTTGCCAATTACAACTAATTACTACTTGTATGGTAACCCCGCCAACATATCAGCCAACTGGTTAATTCCTTCCTCCAGCTTCTTATTGACCATCATTTTAATCATCATGCTCATATCAGCATCTAAAGTAAGGCGAAGTTTGGTTTCGTAGTCCGAAACCGAAAGCAACTGAATCCAGAATGTTATTCCAACAGGTATGCCACCACTACTGTTTATCTTGATGGTTTTGTGTGGCTCACGTTCGATGATTCTGATTTCGGCAAGCCCCATTCCCGCGATTTGGAAACGGCATGAATCAGAATCAGATTCGAAATTCGAAATTTTAATTTGAGGAATCTGTTCTGACATTTTTGACAATAATCCTTCATTGACATACTTTGATAGGTTTTCAAAGTTTGACAGGTAATTGAAGATTATTTCCTGATTATTTCTGATGACTTTTATGTCGCTAACATATTTTGTGGTACCCATTCCGCTTAGTTTTTAAAATGAAAATCCCCTCTTCATCGTAGAAAAGGGGAAATTTATAAGGTTTGATTAATAATCTATTTACCCCAACTTTCAGGATGTTCGCGCCATTTGTTGAGTTTCTCAATTTCTTCAGGTTTAACATCGCCCAATTCCATTGCCTGCTCAATTAGAATTTGATACCGACTAAGAGCAGTTAATTCAAGACCTGCATCAGCAAAATTTTTGCGCGCTATTGGAAAGTTATAAGTGAAAATGGCAACCATTCCTAAGACATCACCGCCAAAATTAGTAATTGCATCGGCAGCTTTCAGACTGCTAAGACCGGTAGAAATTAAATCTTCAATAATCACCACTTTCTGTCCGGCTTTCATGTCGCCTTCAATCAGGTTTTCCAATCCGTGATCTTTTGGTTTTGCACGAACATAAATAAATGGCAGTCCTAGTTCCTGAGCAACCAACATCCCATGTGCAATTGCTCCTGTAGCTACTCCAGCTATTACTTCAGCTTGAGGATATTTTTCACGAATGACTTCGCAGAACTTTTCACAAATAAAAGTACGTTCTTCAGGATAAGACAAAATTTTGCGGTTGTCGCAATAAATTGGAGCCTTCCAGCCCGATGCCCAGGTAAACGGATTATTGGGTTGTACTTTTATGGTGTTAATGTGTAGCAGTTTCTTTGTAACTTCGAGTTGAATTTGTTCAATCATGATATTTTCTTTTAACTTTTTAATACCGGCAAATGTACAAAGTTTTTTTCAATGACTCTACTATTCAGATTGGCTCTGAAATGAATAAATCATTAAATGATAATATTTCTAAGAAGTTTAATTCTGGAGATTATGACATTGTTAATCAGATTATTTCGCAAATTGAAGCATCCAAGAGTCCTACCGATTTTTATATTTTGACTCAAGATATTTCTTCAGCGTGGAGCCATTTTCGAAGTCAATTCGTTGAAATTAATGCAGCAGGAGGTCTGGTCAGGAATCGAATTGGATCATTTCTATTCATAAAACGTATGGGCGTTTGGGATCTTCCAAAAGGTAAAGTTGAAAAAAAGGAAACTCCGGAATGGGCTGCTATCCGCGAAGTAGGAGAGGAGTGTGGTTTGTCGGATTTGAAAATAATCCGGCAACTCGATTCAACGTTCCATATCTACAGATCCCCATTTCTGCCTTCTCCGAAAAATCTGGTACTGAAGGAAACCAAATGGTTTTTGATGACTTATTCAGGAAATGAAACTCCAGTTCCTCAGGTTGAGGAAGACATTATAAAAGTAGAATGGTTTACCCCGGAAGAGTTGGAAAATGTATATTCAAATACCTATTTAAGTCTGTGCGATTTCCTGAAAAAATCGTTACCGATTATTTAACATTCTGGCCGTTCGATTTCTGCATTTCTTTGTAGTAATCGCTTTTAAAAATTTGCCCTAATTGTCGGTCGAGTCCGTCGATAGGATTTGGAGCTGGTGAAAGCAGCAACTTTCCGTCTTTCCCAATCAAGAATGAATTGGGATATGTTTTTACTTTGTAGCTTGCATCAATATTACTCTCAGTTGTGGTAAATATCCCTGGCCATCCGTTGTCGTTTTTAAATCCTTTATTCTCCGGAATCACATTAATGATGACCAACTTTTCTTTGTAGCGAGCAGAGATCGCTTTCAACGCATCCAAATGCTGGCGACAAATGGAGTTCTTTGGATCAGTGAATTGCAGGTAGATATATGTTTTCGGATAATCCGAAAAATTTACTTTCTGTCCACTAAGGTCTTTAAGTGAAATGACCGGAGGATTGGTTCCACTGGTTAAGTAAGTAAGTTTTGACGAAATTAATTGTGCCGTTTTTTGCTCATAATCGCTCCAGTCCAACGATTTTACCTGATTGATCATCTTCAATATCGAAGCCTTTGAAAATTGCTTACTATAATAAGCATCGTGCATTGATTTTAGCAATGCCAAATGAGAAAGTTCTTTGTTGAAATGCAACTGTTTCTGAAAATAATCATCAAGTTTCAACAAGTTTGCTGAGTTAATTGAATTCTTGACCTCAGAGCTGTTCGATGCATTCGTCAGCACGATAAAGTAGTTCATGAAAAC
>Ga0302293_10000623_pt1 | contig 18598 bp, 17 predicted proteins | sample III_Fen_N2_2_FD_198758 | JGI IMG/M metagenome (GOLD analysis project Ga0302293, IMG submission 198758) | Peat permafrost microbial communities from Stordalen Mire near Abisko, Sweden - III_Fen_N2_2 | ecosystem: Environmental > Terrestrial > Soil > Wetlands > Permafrost | place: Sweden: Abisko...
TCTGTAGAAGGAACGATAGCGATTGTAGATTTCAGCGGCAATTCGATCCGCGCGGAAGCCGGACTCGTTTCGGTGCATCCGGGCGATTATGTGCTTGTGCATGCAGGATGTATTCTGCAAGTGCTGTCCGACGAGGACGCGATATCGCTCGCAGATCTTTTCGCGGAGTTGGAAGGATTATGATCGATTACAGAGCCTACCTGAAAGAATATGACGGTCCGCCGGTCCGGATTATGGAAATTTGCGGAACGCATACGGCCGCAATTTCTCATAATGGAATCCCGAGTCTTCTGTCGCCTAAAATACAGTTAATTTCCGGCCCCGGCTGCCCCGTGTGTGTCACGGTGACCGAATATATCGACCGTCTGATCGAGCTCAGTCTGACAAAAGACACAGTGGTTGCGACATTCGGGGATATGATCCGTGTGACGGGAAGCCGGCAGAGTCTGCAGGATGTTAAGGCAGACGGAGCTCAGGTCCGGATGGTCTATTCGCCGCTGGATATGCTCCGACTCGCTCAGGAAGAACCGTCGAAAACATTTGTTTTTGCCGCAGTTGGATTCGAGACGACAATCGCCGTATATGCGGCGCTTCTGGATGAAGCCATCCGGCAGAACATTCGAAATATCCGGCTGCTGACATCCCTCAAAACGATGCCCCGGGTCATTGACTGGGTGTGCACGATGCAGGGCGGCATTGATGGATTTCTGGCTCCCGGACACGTCAGCGTGATAACCGGCAGCGATATGTATGAACCTCTGGCGAAGAAACACGGCGTACCGTTCGCGGTTGCGGGCTTCGAGGGCGAACAGCTTCTCATGGCGCTGTATGCACTGGTCCGCACGATTGAGCGCGGAGATGGCCGTGTCATGAATTTATATCCGTCCGTTGTTTCCGCCAAAGGAAATGAGACGGCGCAGCACATGATCAGCAAATATTTCACCGTCTGCGATGCGGCCTGGCGCGGTATGGGCGTTGTTCCCGATTCCGGCATGATCCTCCGCAGGGAATTCGAAGGGTATGATGCAGGCAGTCAGTTCCTTTACTCGGATCACAGCCACCACCCCAAATGCCGCTGCGCGAAAGTCATCACGGGCGCGGAAAAACCAAACGACTGCGCTTTGTTCGGGACGCTCTGCACACCGGAGACACCGCAGGGAGCCTGCATGGTCTCCACCGAAGGAAGTTGCTTCAGTTATTTTGTGAACAGGAGAAAAGCATAATGAAAATAACAATGTCTCACGGAAGCGGCGGCAAAGCGACATCCGATCTCATCTCTTCCATTTTTGCACACTATTTTGACAATCCGGTTCTCGCAAAAATGGAAGATGCCGCGGTCGTGCCGGGTGCGGCCCGACTGGCCATGACCACCGACAGCTTTGTCGTGACACCGCTGTTTTTTGCCGGCGCAGACATCGGCAAACTCGCCGTCTGCGGTACGGTTAATGATTTAGCGATGAGCGGAGCCACACCCAAATATCTGACATGCGGATTTATCCTCGAAGAAGGCGCCGATTCCGGCGATATTGAAAAGATCGCGGCATCCATGGCGGATACGGCGAGGGAATGCGGCGTACTGATTGTTGCCGGCGATACGAAGGTTATTGAAGGGAAGGGCGGGATCTACATCAACACGGCCGGCGTCGGATTTCTTCCGGATGACCTTCCCGCCGTCAGTTCCGCTTCCTGTTCAAAAGGCGATGTGATTCTGCTGTCCGGTACGCTCGGCGATCATCATGCAGCCATTTTGTCCGCCCGTATGAATATCACGAATACGATCCAAAGTGACTGCGCGCCGCTTCACGGCATGGTAGCGGCACTTCTTGCAAAAAACATCCGCATCAAAGCCATGCGTGACGTTACACGCGGCGGCCTTGCGACGATTCTTCATGAATTCTCCGTTGCCTCAAGGGGCTGTATTTCTATCGATGAAGACCGGATTCCCGTGTCGGCGCAAGTACAGGGACTCTGCGGAATTCTGGGCCTCGACCCGCTCTATATGGGAAATGAAGGGAAAATGGTTGCTGTTGTAGCCGCCGGGGACGCGGATGCCGCTCTGGCTGCGATGAAGAGCAGTCCCTACGGCACGAACGCCGCGATCATCGGTTCTCTTACTGCGGGCGAACCCGGCACACTGGTTCTCAGCACAAAAGCCGGTGGGACCCGCATGATGACGGAACTCTACGGAGAAGGCCTTCCGCGGATCTGCTGATCCGGCTGACAATTTTCCAGTATTATAGGCAAATCATGAAATCAGCTTCAAATGAAATTGACTTCTGCGCAACGTTTGATATGCTACATGTAGAATATCAGGACGGTTTTAGCTGCAGCAAGGAGCGGGCATATGATTGTTATCAAAAATATCACGAAAACATACACAGGCGGCAAGGTGGCCGTCCGGAATCTATCCCTTACCGTTGAAAAGGGCGACCTTTTCGGCTTCATCGGACAAAACGGCGCCGGAAAGACGACAACCATCAAGGCTGCCGTCGGACTTCTTCCTTTTGAAGCTGGAGAGATCCTTATCGACGGTCATTCCATCCGGCGGGACCCGATCGCATGCAAGAAAATCATCGCATATCTTCCGGATAATCCGGATTTGTACGAAGCGCTTTCGGGCATCCAGTATTTGAATTTTATCGCGGATATTTTTCGTGTCTCCAAAGCAGACCGTACCGAACGTATCGGAAAATATGCGGAGCGGCTCGAGCTTTCGACGGATCTCAACAGCCCGATATCGTCCTATTCCCACGGAATGAAACAGAAGCTGGCTATCATTTCCGCTTTTGTTCATGACCCGCAGATTCTCATTCTCGATGAGCCGTTTGTCGGGCTGGATCCGAAAGCGGCTTTCGCATTGAAAACCATCATGAAGGAATTCTGCGAGCAGGGGAAATCCATTTTCTTTTCAACGCATGTCTTGGAAGTAGCCGAAAAAATCTGCAACAAAATCGCCATTATAAAGAACGGTGAACTGATCGCATGCGGAACCACGGATGAGGTTCGAGGCAAACAATCGCTCGAAGAAGTGTTTTTGGAGCTTACAGATGATGAGTAATTTTTTCATTTTAGTTAAAAACAACTGTCTTGTGTTTATCGGATCGCTGAAAGGCCGAAAAAACGGCAAAACCATAACGGCTGCGGCCATCATGGGGTTCGCATTCCTGATGATTGGATTTTCCTTCGTGACGAGCGCAGTCGGACAAACGAGCGCGCTTAATACCGCAGGCGTTCCGGAACTCTCGATTTATATGGGCATCACAAATGCACTTACGCTCGGGATTCTTTTCGGGCTTATGCGGTCCGCGAACGCACCGGTGTCGAGGGATGCGGAGCTTCTTCTGTCCATGCCGCTCCGGCGCGTTACAATCGTCTGCAGCAAGATTGTTTCCCAGTATGTTTTTGATGCCCCGCTCATGATCGCAATATTCGGTTCCACCGTAGGTGCATATTATGTGATCGCGGATGCGGATACGAGCCTTCTTCTGCGGGGACTGATTCTGACACTGCTTCTGCCGATGATACCGATTGCTCTGTCCTATCTGCTCGGAGCCGTTGTCGCTGTTCTGCAGAGAAAATTCAAAATGACCGGGATTGTTACCACCGCTCTGCTCATGGTACTTCTGATGGGCTACATGTTTATGAACTTCCGGTCCTCGAGTATTCTTGCTACAATTGAGGGACTTGGGAAAAGCGATGCGCTCGGTATCATTGAGAAATTCGCACCTTTGTCCTGGCTGACGCATTTTGTTTTGGACGGAAGTCTTGTGCCGGTGATTTGTTCCCTTTCAATCCTGATTCTGCCTTTCGCCGCGGGCGTGCTCTTGTTTTCCATAAATTTCGGGAAACAGCGAGACACATACAAATCCGGCAAAAAGAGTCTGCTGTTTGCCTCCCGGTCACCGAGAGCGGCTCTTCTGGATAAAGAAGTGAAAAGATATCTGGCCTGTTCCATCTATGTTTTTAATACGGCTTTCGGTCCGATGCTGCTTCTGGTCGGAACCGCCGTTTTCCTTGTCATGGGACCCGATGCGATTCTGCGCAATTTTCCGCCGGAGCTATTGGCTGTACTCACGAATGATCTGATCTACGCGCTGCTCACCGGCATACTATGCTTCTTTGCCGTCATGACTGCAACGACGGCTTCTTCAATTTCTCTCGAAGGGAAACAGCTTTGGATTCTCAAGGCCCATCCGATCCGGACAGCGGATATTTTCTGGGCGAAATACATGCTGAATATTCTTTTAATCGTTCCGGTGAGTGTGTTGGCGACAATCCTGATCGGCATACGCATGCGGATGAATCTGCCCGCCATCATCGGGATGACGGCCGTTCCGGTTATTCTGAGCCTGTATACGGCATTTATGGGTCTGATTATGAATCTTCTGTTTCCGAGATTTGACTGGACCAGCGAGACAGCGGTAGTCAAACAAAGCATGAGTGTAATGATGTCGCTGCTTGTCTGCACGGGATCCGCGGTCATTCCTTTTGTCGTGTTTTATACCGTTCTGCGGCAGAGTTTCGGCTTTTTAGGCTTATGTGCGGTCAGTATAATCATTTTCGGTCTGCTGACGGCCGGTTCGTTTCTTTTTCTGAAGACAAAAGGGAAAAGGATTTTTGAATCTCTCTAATAGAGCTGCAGGATGACCGGCAGACATAAGGGGTTTTTTGCTTCCACTGTTCATTCGTATGCGATACAATAAGGGTACACTCTGTACCGATACCATGCATGTGGGTTTCAGCCGAAGGCAGGAAGGCAAACGGATGGATTTTTTTCGCAGCATGTTCACGAACATGTCCGGCAAATCCGACGAGATTGACCGGCCGATTTTTACGAAGCCGTATGTCGACAAGACGGAAGACATGCTCGAACTGGCACGCAGGCTGGATCATGCGCCGGAGGAAGCCAAACCGCTCTTTCGAGACGCGATGGAGTCCCTCGCCGCCAAGATTATGATGCACCAGAAAGTTCATGATCAATTTGAAAAGAGCGATCTGCCGGTCCTGATTCTATATGATGTTCATATTTTCAGCAAGGCCGGATCGACCACAATGGACTACGTCGTTCTGTCCAACCGGTTTCTACTTACCATCTCCTGTCCGGCACAGGAGGATGCGATGTCATCAGAGACCTCCCGTGCCACGGCCGCCCCCGGAGTCCCCCGTCACTACTCGTCGAGTGAACACTCGGCCTACATTCTCACTGAACTGGTAAAAGCGGGAAGACAGCTCAGCAAGAAGGATCTGCAGATGATCTGGCCGATTACCGTCCAAACGGATACCGGAGACCGAATGAGTTTCCCGGATCCCGTGGATAGCTTTCCATCAGCCTTCAGTCAGGCGTATCCGGAGATACATCGGGCACAAACCATCCGGCCGGATGAGCTGATTGACCGCATCAAGCAACTATTTCAGTTTGACAAAGGCGCGTCATGGCTGACAAACCGTGAACTATATGCAATATCCGATATTTTACTCACATATGAGGAATCTGCAGCCGGAAATCACTGCGGACGGGAAGGCAAAGCATGAAAAACGAGACGTTACAGGGTATCAATGAATTTCTAGGCGGACTTCCGGTGCTGGAACAGAGAAAAGTGCGTCTCCTTGAACGGCTCGTGGAGTCAAAGGCACAACTTGTGCTGCTCAAAGCGAAATATGATACAAAAGCCGGAGCCGTCCTGAAACACGATGAAGAAGGCCTGTCGGCTGCATTCCGTAAATTTGCGAGTAAATATAACGGCAAGATGGATAAAGAAACACAGGAAATGCTTGCAGCCAAACAGGAATATGATAAAGAGCGCGTTCACCTGAAAGATCTGGAAGTACAGAAGCAGGAGCTTGATGGTCGCATCAAATGCCTCATGCAGAATAAGTCGGCATTTGAACTTGAACTGGAACGCAGGGAAGCGGATATTGGAAGCCATGAGAATCATAATCTGTATGATGCCTATATTAAGATAAAAAAGGAAACGATGAAGGCCGCTTCACAGCTTGTAGAGAATGAAGAAGCATTAATTGTAGCCGGCAGAGTTCTCGGCACTGCGCATGCTTCCCTTGAAGAGCTTGAAAGGGCAGAAGGCTGGGTAACAGCTGACATGTGGGGCGGCTCGGGACTTGTCGGCCGGACCACGAAATTCAGCAAAATGGACACCGCACAGGCGACATTCAATCGACTTTCCTCGCAGCTGAAAGATCTCGAACGTGAATTGGCGGATGTTCAGCTGGAGAAGAGTGTCGTGCTGACAACCATATCCTCAACGGAAAGAATGGTGGCGTTCTGGTTCGACAACATTCTTGCGGGACGGGATATCACAACTCTTCTTCGCAGCAATCAGGCGCAGATCCGTGCATTGATTCACCAGATAACGGAGCTGATTGAAGTGCTTACAAAGAATGAAAACGAAATTCAGGCTCAGCTGAATTTGCTTGAACAGGAGAAAGACGCGCTTATCATAACGTGCCAGAGCTGTCAGTCGGAAGACGGTGAAGACACTTCGTGCGCACAGCGGTGATTTCGAGTTAGAGTGTCCGCATATACATGCTATGAGCTGCATCGAACGGAGGTTGCATATGCCTTATCCATGGATGGATGCATATTTTCTGAGAAGACCCTGTACGCGCAAGGATTATCAGCAGGACTGGCAGGCAACACGATATTTTCTGGATGACAAAATGTATGCCATGGTCGGAGGCGACAAATACGGGAAGCCGATTGTCACTCTGAAATGCGATCCTGTCTTTGCCGAAATCCTCCGGAGCCAATACCCGGACATTATTCCCGCGTATTACATGAATAAACAGCACTGGAATTCTTTATATCTGGACGGATGTGTTCCGGACAGCGTTCTCAGGGACATGATTGATATGGCACACCGCCTGGTTTGGGAAAATCTTTCCGCCAAAACAAAGACAAAACTCATGACAGAAAGCGAAATAACAGATTAAATGGCAGAAATTCACCGAAAACGAGTACGAATTTTCGTTTTCGGTGTTTTATTTTGCATTTTCTTACTTTAGATCCTAAAATCTATGATATTATCAAATATATATGGGGTATTTTGTTTTATTCAGACGGAGTTTCAGCATAACGGAACGAATGTCGAGATAGGGGGTCTTACCATGAGCAGACTTTATCTAGTAACCGGTGCAACGGGTCATTTAGGAAACACAATTGTTCGCATACTTCTTGAAGCCGGCGACCGGGTCAGAGTTCTTGTTCATCCGGAGGATGATCTTGAATCCATCCGCGGGTTACCTGTTGAAATAATTTACGGTGATGTTGTAAAGAAAGAATCCATGAAGGAATTTTTTGAAATAGACAATCCGCGCGAAGCGATCGTTATACATGCAGATGAGGTAATCTCTTTTTCGGATCAGAAGGACGCAACGATTTTTCGCGTGAATGTTCAGGGGACAGTAAGTGTTACTGATATGTGTGTGAAGAAGCACATAGGAAGACTTGTCTATGTCGGATCCGTTCACGCCATTCCGGTAAAACCCAAAGGCACGGTGATCGAGGAAGTCGAGAACTTCAACCGTGAACTCGTCGTCGGAGATTATGCAAAATCAAAAGCGGAAGCAGCACAATATATTCTGAGCAAAGTGAAACTTAACAGTTTGAATGCAGTTATTGTGCATCCGTCCGGCACAATCGGTCCGAACGACTATAAAAATTCTCCGGTTGTACAACTGATCCGCAATTATTTTGCCGGGGAGATGAAGGCAACGGAGCGCGGCGGATATGACATTGCCGATGTACGTGATGTTGCGGCCGGTGTTATTTCGGCGGCGGAGCGAGGCATAAAAGGAACGAGTTATATTCTGTCCAACCAATTCATCAGTGCAAAAGTGTTTTTTGATGATCTGAACGCCTTGTCCGGAAATACGAAAATCAAGAAGGCAAAAAAAATCCGCAAGCCCCGCTTGCAGTGGCTGAAACGCAGGAAATCTTTAGCGGCCGGTGCCCGGCCCCGAGTGATGCAAAAATCGTCCCCTGCAAAACAGGCGCTCTTCGCATTGTCTCCCGATGCAAGATACAGCCACAGGCGTGCCGATCACGAACTTCATTATAAAACACGTGACTTTCACACATCGATTAAAGAAACTGTACTCTGGATCGGAGAGCTGGAAAAAAATCCGGTTGAAGTTGCTGAAGTTACGGAAGGATCCTGATATTTTCACCTTCAATGTTGTTATTCATAAAAGTCTCAGATGAATTGCGGTTATTTAACTACGCATTCTCTACATTTCCTTAATTTCATATCGCATCGGGTATGCCGCGGACCATTTTGAAAAACCCGTTCCAACAGGAGCTTTCGCAAAAAAACTCTTGAGGAGGTTCATGTACAACAGCACGTCAGACAACGTGACAGGAAACCGCATCAAAAAAGCCGGAACTTGCATTCCGGCCATTTTTTGATGATAAATCAGATCAAGTTGGATACCGCGGCGACTGTCGGATGGTGTTCCAGAACAATTAACCAAATGTGACACTGGAACGAATCGCATCAAAATCGGCGGTCAGATTCGGGAAAGTGTCGGCTAGATCAGCAAAAATGACGGAATAGAGGGAGTCGCCAACCTTCACATAATTGTACTCATATTCCATGGTTATTCCGTATGCGTCACAGGTGAATACAAATTGACGCGCATCATTTCCGTCGATGGTAAGTGTCTTTACCTCGCCGATGTAAACAACATTATCAAACGTACTCGAAAAGATCCCCTTAGCAAGGTCAACATCCTTGTCCAGATCCGTAGTCGGGAACGACGTCTCCTGCATGGCCATGAAGCTGGCCGTGACCTTGCTGTATTGCACAGGAAGCGAAGATCCTTCGACCTTTGTCCATCCATCCGGAAGTGTAGCGTTAATTTGAACAGCAGTAGGTGCGAGCGTAGTATCCGGAACGGTCTCGCCGGTGGTGGCAACGCTTGCATCCGCGGTTGTCGCATCTGTCACTTTCTCCGTAGATGCAGCTGTCGTGTCATCGGTTGTGGTTGATTTCACTGATTTTCCAAGACCGCAGGAACATACCATCATGGATAAAGCAAGAATGAGGCAGAGTAATCCAATTTTCTTCATAGTCAAAATCCCCCCGTGTGCAATAATTTGTATAATCTTATAAATAATAGATGTCTGAAAGACATTTTTATTATACTACAAAGTAAAATTATCTTGAACTGTCTGGCGAAAATATCTTCTTGAAATACGTAAAATGCACATGGGGTCTGTAAAGGATAGAATCATTCGGAAAGTAATATATAGGTTGAAAAGTACAATAAATAGGGGTATATTTCAGATAGACAGAAGAAAAAGAGGGGATGTGCCATTGTCTTAGAATAGCGGGGGCCGGTTTGCACCGGCAAAGGTCCGGGGGGTATGCAGATGAATAAATCGCTTATTATCAAAGGACTGGCGCTTGCGGCAGTCATTTTTTTCTTTTTACCGTTTTTTACAGTGTCGTGCAACTCCGCCATCTTACACAAAGATATCGTAACGCTGAATGGACTGAATATGATGACGGGCATCCAGTCATCGGATCTGAAGGACTTTCAAAGTAAAATCCCCGGGGATTACGGCTATCCGGAAAAAGCGCAGGGAAATATTCTGGCCGGTATTCTTCTCCTGCTGCCGGTCGGGATGCTGTTACTTTTATTCACAAAACGGAAGAACAAAGACCTCCTTGTACTTATCGGTGCGATTATTTGCATATTTATCTGTCTGTATCTCCGGATGGAAGTGGAGAATCAGGCGGGGGCCTTTAACGAAATACGAAATCGAATGGGATTCTATCTGACAATACTCGCGCACGTCGGCATCATTCTATATATCGTCTATGACGCACTGTTCGCCAGAGCGGCTGTTCAGACGGAAGTGCTGCCGTCTGCGGGAACCGACATGACGATTCTTCCGAACCCCGTTGAGGAGAAAAGCAAAGAAACAACCGTTTAGCGCAGAATAACGGTATTTATTGACTAGACGGATAGGGTTAATCACGCATTTTATTTTTAGCTATTATTCATTGCTTTCTGTTTTCATTTTCTTCAAAAACAGTGCAGGCACTAACCCGAAGAGAGTTAAGACCGAAGCTATCAAAAAGATATCATCAAGGCCTTTGACAAAAGCCGATGTCTGGATCTGAAGGCTTTGCAGTGAAATATCCGTTCCGGCTGATATCAGTTGTGTGCTGATTGCTTTTGCATGATAACTGATACGACTGGTCAAAATCGTGGTGAGTGCGGCAATGCCGAGAGATCCGGATACCCTGGAGATAATATTTGAGATAGCCGAAGCACCGCCGACTTCAAGTTTGCTGACGGAATCCAATGAAGCTGCCTGAGCAGATACCGCAGCAAACGACATACTGATGCCTCGTAAAATCATCCAGTACGCCACGGTTGTGTTGCTTGTATTAACGTTAATATTATGAAGAAGAAAAGTTGTGACGGCCAGGCTGATAATGCCAAATATTGCAAGTGGTTTCGGACCGGTACGATCATAAAGCTTGCCGACAACCGGCATCAGCAGGCCGGAAGCCAAGGCGCCCGGCAGCATTAGAAGGCCGGTATCAAGCGCCCCTAATCCTTTAACATTCTGCAAATATAATGGAACAAAAAATATTCCCGAAAACAAACCAACAGTGGTTACAAATGTCGTAATGTTTGCAAACGTGAAATTTCTATGTTTGAAAATTCTCAGATTAAGTAAAGGTGCTTTCAAGTTGAGTTCGAAATATAGAAACAGGCAAAAAGAGACCAGACTTACTAATAGCAGCAGCACGATCGGCATAGAGGACCAGCCCCAATCACCGCCTTTGCTCAAAGCCAGCAATAAGCAAAAGAGCATGACAGCAACAGTGGCAGCCCCGCCCGTATCCAATTTTTCGACTTTACCTTTTTCGAAAACAGGAAGAAAGAAAAAGGCAAGAACTACTCCGATGATGCCGATGGGAATATTTATTGTGAATATCCATTTCCATCCAACATATTCAACTAAATATCCGCCGATGGTCGGACCCAAAGCAGGTGCTATCAATAGTGCCACACCAACGATGCCCATGGCTGTTCCGAACTTTCCTTCAGGTACAATTTTTTTAACCATGGTCATCATGGAAGGCATAAGTAATCCGCCGCCCAGGGCCTGGATAATTCTGGAAATAATCAATGTATCGACGCTCCAACTCAAGGTACATAAGGCAGATCCAAACGTAAACATAATCAAAGCAAATATATATAATTGCTTTTGTCCGAACTTATCTCCGGCCCATCCGCTGAAAGGGATCACAATGCCTAGAGCCAGCAGATATACGGTCACCACCCATTCAATCTGGCCAGCCGTTGCATTGAATACGTGCATCATTGTTGAAATCGCAACATTTACAATACTGGAATCAAGAATAGACATGAAGGCGCCAATAAGTGCAATGAGTATAGGGACAACCCAACGCTGTTCGTTTTTTGCTTTAGTCATTTCTTGTTTCTACCACTTTCTTTGCTAAATAGGATTGGAATTCCGTCATGTCTTCAATAATGCGGTCTATAAATCCCGGTGGTAATGAACCAAGCAATTTTACAAGTTCCTGATCTGCGCTTTGGATTATAGATTCAATCATCTCTTTAAGCTGCGGTGTCCCTTGAATCAAAACGCTTCTGCGATCTTTGCTGTCATGAATTCTTACCAGATAGTCCCTGGATTCAAGTCTGTCAAAAACGCCTGTCAACGTGCTTGAAGGGACGCCTGCTTCCCCTGCAAGATCTGTGATCCTGCAGGAACCTTTTTTATTGATTTTCCAAAGTATAATTAATTCAGTAATTGATATATTGCTTGCTTTCACAATCGGTGACAATATCTTGAAAATCTGTGCATTAACCTGACTTAGCAGTTCAACTAACTCAAACACATTGACACCTCCCTGATATATTACGAAACCGAAATGAACGAAATCGAATAATACGAAACAGAAATAAATGCAGTTTATCACGCAGATAAATTCCAGTCAAGTATGATTATTCTTCAAAAGGAAAAGAGGCTAACCTAATAGGGTCAACCTCTTTTTCTTCTTCGTATTACAGTCGAACAGTCAAGGCAAAATCACTCCGTGTGTAAAAAAGTTCGTGTAATACTCACTTGGTGGAGAATACCGGGCTCGAACCGGCGACCTCTTACATGCGAAGCAAGCGCTCTCCCAGACTGAGCTAATTCCCCAAATCAACACTACACATTATCCATGCGTACAAGGAAACTGTCAAGGTGTATTTGCCTCTGCCGCAGGTTGGGGCAGGATTTTCGACCGCAGAAGAAGTGCGATCGAAACAGCAGATACGAGACCCAGAATGCCTCCGAACAAAAACGGGGCATCGGAATTGATCCGGTCCCACAGGGCGCCTGCAATGATGGATGCAAAGAGAAGTCCAACTCCCTGAAGCATGCCGTATATGCCCAGCACAGTTCCTTTGTAGCCCTCCGGGGCAGCCTCTGCAATAAAGGCCCGTTCCGCTCCGCTGATGAATGAAGTATAGGCACCGTACGCGATGAAAAGCATGATGATGGATCCTTTGGATGATAGGACGGCAAAACCAATATAGACCAGCCCGTAGATCAGATAGCCGGGCACGAGGATCGATTTTCTGCCGAACCGGTCGGAGAATTTGCCGGCGGGAATGGCGATGAGGGAAGAGGATATGTTGAAGAGCAGATACAGAAGCATGACCTGTGCCGTGGAGAAGCCCATGGTGTTTGCCTTAAGCAGAAGGAATGCATTCGATGAGTTTCCAAGACAGAATACAAAAATGACAGCGAAGTAGAGCTTCGTTCTCCGGCTCAGCTTCAAGCCGCGGAACGTCAGTTTTTCACAGGAGGTGACGCAGTCCTTTTTTTCGCGGACCATGGGAATGATCATGATTCCGATGACACTCGGGATGATTGCCCAGAGGAATACAAAATGGAAGGAGAGGCGTGTCGAAATAAAAAGAAACGCCAGCAGAGCTCCGATCGATGAACCGGCCATGTCGAACATTTTGTGCAGCCCGAATGAGCCGCCGAGCTTGCCCTTGGCACTGGACTGAGCGACAAGTGCGTCCCGGGGAGCCGTGCGGATTCCTTTGCCGGTACGGTCGATAATGCGTGCAACCAGGACGCCGCCCCACGACCCGGCGACCAACAGGAGGATCTTATAGACAATGGACATCGAATATCCAACGAAGGTCAGATTCTTCTTGTTATGATAAGCGTCTCCGATGTAGCCGCTGAAGACTTTGAGTATCGCTGCGATGCTTTCCGCTATGCCCTCAATGATACCGACAATCGCAGGCGATGCCCCCAGCGTGGTCGTCAGGAACAGGGGCAGAATCGGATAGACCATCTCATTGCTCATATCAATGAAAAGGCTGACAAGCCCAATCAGCACGATGTTGGAAATCAGTTTTTTCGCCTTCATTGGAAGTCTCCTGCCTGCGGTTCGAATGTATTGGGGATCCGGTCGCCAGTGACTGGAAAGAGGGAATGCCTGCGCGTTACGCATACCAACTCCATCTGTAGAAGCCGCTCATGAAATGAAAGCACTCCTGAAAATCATACAGCCACGGGATACGAAAATCAATCAGAATGGACAAGAAAAGATCCGGTCATTCGAATGAAAGCCGGATCTCTTCGTAAAGTATTTGCATTACTTTGACTGGTATTTCTTGCGATTTGAAAGAGATTAGGACACGCTGCTTGTGCTGAAATTGCTGTACATTGTTGCAAAGGCAGCGGCAAATACAACTGCAAGAATAATGTAGATCACGATAACGATTGCTGCAATGATCAGCAGCGCGCGGGCCCAGTTCTTCTTGGACGGTTTTGTGTCGGATCCGAATGCCCATACAAATAGCATGATAAATCCTACCAGCGGAATTCCAGAAATGATATAGGTGACAATCCAATCCCCCATTGAAACGGTCTGATCCTTATTCATGGATAAATCTGACATATGACTTCCTCCTTGTTAACCTCAATTACGCAGGCTCATGCATGCGTTCTTGATGACAATATACAGAACATTTACTGCTTTTGCAATGTCTTGCATCAGATTGCTTTACTAAATCGAAATAAAACGGATTTTTCTACAGATTTATAGGGCGAACCGGGAAATCCTTTTCTCTTAAAACGCGTGCCGGACAGTAAAAACACCTTTCCGGCTTTCTGCCAAAAAGGTGTTTGAGATCACTCACGAAAGAGGGTTCAATCCGACGCACATGCTATTTGCCGGAAGAAAAAGCGCGAACGATAATCTTAATAATTTCTGCTGCCAGATGAAAGTATGCACCGAAATCCTCGGCTTCCTGCTTAATTGCATCTACCGTATCATTGACTCCCGTACTTACGTTGATGATGGCGGCGCTTGCTGTTTCAACACCGTCTTTCGTTGCATTGGCAACAAACTCAGCGTCCTTTAGAATCACCGGTCCGGATATTTTGAGCTGGTCTGTCGTGATCTTTACATTGCTGCTGATTTGCTCAGCATTCTCCATAATTCCAGGCAATGCCTTGATGGTCCGATTGATCGAATCCTGATGAGTCTCGACCATGGACCGGCACGTACCCATTACTTTGTTTATTTTCCAGAGAATGGCGACCAAAAGAACACCGATCACAGCTAATAGAACACAACCCAGGAACAGGAGCAGATCCTGAAGCGTAAATTGAATTATCATTGTGGGTCCCTCACTTGTCCGTCTTTTTCAGGTCTTCTGCAATTTTATCGGCTGCTGTATTTATGTCCTTTGCAACTTCACGATGACCTTCCTTAAGGTCCTTCTTGACAGCGTTCTTTTTGGTTTGAACTTCTTTGATGGCGTCTTTTATTTCGTGAGCGGCCTGAGATGCAGAATCCTTGACGAACTCAACTTTCTTTTGGGCGATTTCCTTTGTAGTCTCAACAACTTCTTCTGCCTTATCTTTAATATCTTTTCGGGTTTCTTTGCCTGCTTTGGGAGCCAGAAGAATACCGGCTGCTACGCCGGCGGTTGCTGCGATGCCGATGCCTACAGCCAGCTTCTTCGTATTCTGTGCACGTTGTTTTTTCTTTTTATCTTTGACGGCCATGTCCAATAGATCTTTGATAATCATAATGAATACCTTCTTTCTGTAAATGGAAATGCAGTATATGACTGGTTAACAGACATACAATGCATGATCCGCAGGCTCAATGTTGTTAAATGCCACATATACATTATATCACTAAACAATAGCAAATTTAATTTAACTAATCAGTCCATGGTATTTTCTGATACAAAAATGCCGGGCAGTAAATTATCCTGCCCGGCATTCGAACCCTTTTTGTGCTGCTGTTTTAACCGGCAACTTCGAACTGACTGTTATAGAGCTGCGAGTAGAAGGTGCCTTTTCTGAGCAGTTCTTCATGCGTTCCCTGCTCAACGATATTCCCGTCATTCATGACAAGAATCAAATCGGCGTTCCGGATCGTGGAGAGTCTGTGTGCAATGACAAAGCTGGTGCGGCCCTTCATCAGAATGTCCATGGCTTTCTGAATCAAGACTTCCGTGCGCGTATCCACGCTGCTGGTCGCCTCGTCCAGAATCAAGATCTCCGGATCCGCGAGAATTGCCCGTGCAATGGTCAGGAGTTGTTTTTGTCCCTGTGACACGTTGCTGGCCTCTTCGTTGAGAATCATATTGTAACCATCCGGCAGCGTGTGGACAAAGTGGTCCACCTGAGCGGATTTGGCGGCCTGATACACTTCCTCGTCGGTAGCATCCAATTTTCCGTAACGGATGTTGTCGGCAATCGTACCGTTATAGAGCCAAGTATCCTGAAGGACCATGCCGAACAGCGAACGAAGTTCATCGCGCTTGAAACAGCGGACGTCATGGCCGTCAACCAGAATCACTCCGCTGTTAATATCGTAGAAGCGCATGAGAAGCTTCACGATGGTCGTTTTTCCGGCTCCGGTCGGTCCGACGATGGCGACTTTCTGTCCGGGTTTCACCTGAGCACTGAAGTTCTTGATAACGGGCTTGTCAGGATTATAGCCAAAAGTAACATCATCAAACTCCACATGGCCTTCGGCCTTTACAAACAAATCTGTCTCGGGCTGACTGATGTCTCTTATGACACACAAAGCGTTGTCCTGTTCGGATACTTCATCGTCTTCCTCAAGGAATGCAAACACACGTTCAGACGCGGCCATCGTCTGCTGCAGAACATTGGAGATATTCGCAATCTGTGTGATCGGCTGTGTAAAAGACCGGACATACTGGATGAACGACTGGATTCCACCGATGGATACCGACCCGTTCGCAGCAAAATATCCGCCCAGAATACAAATGGCCACATAACCGACGTTGCCGATAAACATGGTAATCGGCATGATCAGTCCTGAGAGAAAGGTTGACTTCCAGGCGGCGTTGTATAGTTTATCCGTAAATTTTCTGAAGATCTTTGCAGAATCATCTTCGCCGTTGAATGCCTTGACCAGAACGTGACTGCCATACATTTCTTCCACATGTCCGTTGACATGCCCGAGATAATCCTGCTGCTGAACGAAGTATTTCTGAGACTTTTTTACAATCAGCATCACGAAAATCAGAGAAGCCGGAATGATGCATAGCGCAATGAGTGTGAGCTGCCAGCTGATACTGATCATCATAACAAGAATACCTACGAGCATCGTCACAGAAGTTATGATGCTTGTAATGCTCTGGCTCAGGCTCAGGCTGATCGTGTCAACGTCATTTGTGATTCGGGAAAGGACTTCACCGATTGTGGTTGTATCATAATACTTGAAGGGAAGACGATGGATCTTGTCTTCTATATCACGGCGAAGCTTGTATGTCACCTTCATGGCTACACCGCTCATGATGTATCCCTGTATATACGAGAACACCGCGCTGATGAGATAGAGCCCAACCAGAAGCAGCATGATCTGACCGATTCTATTAAAGTCGATGCCGCCGCCTTTTCCGGAGATCTTATTCATGATCCCTTTGAAAAGGACATCGGTCGCCTGCCCCAGAATCTTGGGTCCTACAACGGAAAACACGGTTGATATAATGGCAACAAAGAAAACAACGATAATGGTGATTTTGTATTTGCCAAGGTACCCGAGTAATTTCTTCATCGTTCCCTTAAAGTCTTTGGCTTTTTCACCGGGCATTAATGCCATCGGACCGCCCATCGGACGTCCGCCCATCGGGCGCCGTCCACCGGGACCGTCAGGCTTTTTTACTTTATTCTCACTCACTCCAATTCCTCCTTTGACAGCTGCGAAGATGCAATTTCATAGTACTCGGGGCAGCTGGCCAGAAGCTCTCTGTGCGTGCCTTTTCCGACAATTCTTCCGTTGTCGAGAACTATGATTTGTTCTGCGTTCATGATGGTGCTGACACGCTGTGCAACAATGAGCAACGTACTGTCGCCGGTATTTGCTTTCAGGGCTTTTCGAAGAGCAATATCCGTCTGGAAGTCCAGTGCGGAAAAGCTGTCGTCGAAAATATAGATCTGTGCCCGCTTTACCAAAGCGCGTGCTATGGACAGGCGCTGTTTCTGGCCGCCGGAGACGTTGTCTCCGCCCTGCGAAATTTCCGATTGAAAACGGTCTGTCTTCTCATCGATAAATTCCATCGCCTGTGCGACCTGAGAAGCTGTTAGGATTTCTTCCTCTGTCGCTTCTTTCTTGCCGTAACGCAAATTCGAATCGATCGTGCCGGAAAGCAGGACGCCCTTTTGCGGGACATATCCGATGTGACTGCGCAGGTCCTTCTGGGAAACTTCCCGCACGTCCACACCATTGATCAGAACCTGTCCCCGGGTGACATCGTAAAAACGAAGAATCAGATTTACCAGCGTGGATTTACCGGATCCGGTTGACCCGATAAATGCTGTGGTTTCTCCGGGTTTGGCTGTAAAGGAAATGTCGCTTAAGACATCCTCATCCGCTCCGTGGTAACGGAAATTCACATTTTTGAACTCAACGTATCCTTTTTCAGATGTTTCAAGGGATTTCGGATTCGTCGGATCGATAATGGTTGTATGCGTATCAAGTACCTCCGCAATACGGTTCGCAGAGACGGCGGCACGCGGTACAAAGATAAACATCATGGCGATCATCAGGAAGCTCATGATAATCTGCATGGCATACTGCATAAAGGCCATCATATCACCGACCTGCATGGTGGATTCGGAGATTTGATGTGCACCGACCCATACGACCAGCAGCATGACGGAGTTCATGATCAGCATCATGGCCGGCATCATAAAGGCCATTGTACGGTTGATAAACAGATTGACCTTGGTAAGATCCTTATTTGCTTTGTCAAAACGATCTTTTTCAAAATCGCGGGTGCCAAAGGCACGGATGACCATAAGTCCGCTCAGGTTCTCTCTGGCAACCAGATTCAAATTATCAACCAGTTTCTGTACTAACTTGAATCGAGGCAAAGTTATTGCAAGAACGATGAGAATCATACCGATCAGCACACTGCAGGCTACGGCAATGATCCAGCTCATGGAAGCTGACTTGCTGACAGCCATAAAGATTCCGCCGACAGCCAGGATGGGCGCGTAAAGGAGCATTCGGACGCCGATCGTAAGTAG
>Ga0302293_10000625_pt1 | contig 18567 bp, 15 predicted proteins | sample III_Fen_N2_2_FD_198758 | JGI IMG/M metagenome (GOLD analysis project Ga0302293, IMG submission 198758) | Peat permafrost microbial communities from Stordalen Mire near Abisko, Sweden - III_Fen_N2_2 | ecosystem: Environmental > Terrestrial > Soil > Wetlands > Permafrost | place: Sweden: Abisko...
AACAGGAAATGGCCATCTTGCCAGGGCTACCGAAATTGTACCGATACTGAAGTCAATTGCTGACACTGATATTCTGGTTAGCGGCACTCAGTCCGACCTGAAAGTGCCCTTTCAAATTGATTACCGTTTCGCTGGAATGAGTTATCTGATCGGGCAATCCGGAGGTGTTGATATTCTGAAGACTATCCAAAAGATGCATGTCCTTCAATTTATTAAAGATATCAAAAATCTTCCTCTCAATCAATACGATTTGGTAATTAACGATTTCGAACCTGTATCCGCATGGGCCTGCCGGCTTCGAAATAAGGCCTGCATTGGCCTGAGTCATCAGAATGCAGTACTGCACCCTTCAGCGCCTCAGCCAAACTTCAATGATTTGGTTGGTAAATTTATTCTGAACCATTATGCCCCGGTAAGTCATAAGTACGGTTTTAATTTTAGTCCCTTCTCTCCTGATATATTCCCTCCTGTCATTCGTCAGGACATCCGAAATGCTAAATCAACCGTTCAACCCTATTTTACGGTGTATTTACCCGCCTATAGCGATCAGCAAATTCAGGATGTCTTATCCAGGGTACCGGATACCGACTGGCAGGTTTTTTCCAAACATTCGAAAACTAATTATACGGTAGGATCTGTTCATTTTCATCCGGTCTCACTGGATGCTTTCACTCAAAGCTTTCTGAACTGTACGGGATTGATCTGTACAGCCGGGTTTGAAGGTCCTGCCGAAGCAATTTTCATGGGGAAGAAGCTATGTGTGATACCCATGAAAAAACAGTATGAGCAATATTGCAATGCAGCATTCCTGAAAACCATGGGGATCAAGGTACTTTCGAGTTTTTCCAAAGGAGTTCCCGACTTGATTGATTGGGTAAAGCATTCGGTTCCCCTTGAAATCAAATATCCTGACTTGACCTATGAAATACTGTCAGGAATTGTGGCCAGGCACAAAGTAAAAGAAACGAGTATGTCTTTTCATGACTTGAAGCTGGAATTCGCAAGGCTGCTGGCCAGACAGGGGACTCTTAATTTCTAAATCACCCCCTTCTCCGGAAGGTATTTCCAGAATCGTTTGGGTAGATGTTGCCGGTGTACCTTGTCGTTTCTGCGCTCCTGAATGCAAATGCTCTGGTAGTATTGTTTCCACATTTTCTGAAAATGCTTTTCGTCTTCAGCCAAAAGGGAAGAGTGTAACTGACCGTTTTGTGAATTGACTTTCAAATCGTCGAAAACTACCCGCGAGACATTTTTCAGATCGTACCAGAAGCCACAGTTGCGCTTCAGATCGTATATAATCCACGGTTGATCGGCATAACGGTCCCTGAAATGCGGAATGCACAGCGGAAGCACATCATACAGCGGAGCAAAGGATGCGTAATAACTACCTTCACTGGTTTTCTGAAACCGTACAAATCCGTTGATGCGGTGTGCTTCACTGCATACTTTCTGATGGAGTTTGTTTATCTCAACAACGACCGGCAAAGCAAAATTTGTTTCTTCATTTTTCGCCGAATCAATAATCAGTCGGATGTATTTCACCAGTAAAAGAGGGGTATCAGGCAGGCCGGAAAGAAAAACACGGTAAATACGATGGGCATTTTCTTCCGATGAGTGTGAGATGATCCCTTTCCATACCCGTTCTGCTTTATGGTTATTGGTTACTATCGTGATTGTAGCTCCGAACAATACGATTTGACTTCCTTCTCCGCAGAGGATCTCATCGGGGAATTGATTCAGCCTGTAGCTTTCAAAAACCATGGTCAGCAATCCTTCAAAGGTAGTATCAAAAGAGAAGATGTTCATGAGGAGTGAGAGTTCAAAGTTTCAAGTTTCAAGTTCAAAGTTAAAAGCTTCAGGTTCAACGTTTCGGGTTTCAAGTTTCGGGTTTCAAGTTTCAAGTTCAAAGTTTCAGGTTTCAAGTTCCATGTTTCATAGGTCGGGATACGGATTACGGATTACATCACGTAACCCCTGGCTTTAAACTTTGAACTTTAAACTTAGAACTTTGAACTTGAAGCTCGCATCCCGAACTATTTGCGCACTCCTTACCTCAAAGCCGGCATCATGGGGTTAAACAGTTTCAACTGAACGGATCCGTCAGTTCCAATCGATTTCTTTTCGAGTAAAAGTTGGCGGACTATTTCTGGTTTTAGATCCTGGATGTTTTGTGATCGTAGTTCGTTGCAGGTTATGAAATATCTTGCCCGTTTCATTACTACTCCCATTTTTTGAAGGTGGGACGAATTCAGCCTTTGATGTTTACGGGCCATCACAATCAGCGGAACCGACCTTGTTCCAATACCCGGAACACGAAGCAGCATCAATGGATCGGCAGTATTGATATCAACCGGGAATAGCTGTGGATTCCGCAGGGCATAGGTTACTTTCGGGTCAAGCTCAAGGTCGAGATTAGGATTTTGGGCGTTGACAATTTCATCGCTCCGGAATCCGTAAAACCTTAAAAGCCAGTCTGCCTGGTAGAGGCGGTGCTCGCGGCTGAGTGGGGGAGTAATGAGAGCCGGAAGCCGGGTGTCATATGTATTTACAGGGATATATCCCGAATAATAAACACGCTTCAGATCGCGACGGGAATAAAGTGCCGAAGCCAACTTCAGGATCGTCTGATCCGTATCATCGGTTGCCCCGATAATCAGCTGAGTGCTTTGCCCTGATGGACTGAACAGCGGCGCATTGCGGTGATTCTTTCGTTCTTCTTTCGACTCCAGAATATGGGTTGAAATGATTTTCATGGGCTCAAATACACTTTTGAAATCTTTATCAGGAGCCAGCAGTTTCAGGTTGTTTTCGGTGGGGATTTCAATGTTTACGCTCAGCCGGTCAGCCCAGCGGCCTGCATCGGCAATCAGTTGAGCACTGGCCCCCGGTATGGCCTTCAGGTGAATGTATCCATTATATCTGTGTTCGGTGCGCAGGGTTTTAGCAACGGCAACCATACGCTCCATGGTATAATCAGGATTTCGTAACACCCCGGAACTGAGGAACAGTCCTTCGATGTAATTCCGCCTGTAGAATTCAATGGTAAGGGTGGCTATTTCCTCCGAAGTAAACGAAGTCCGGGGAATGTCGTTACTTTTACGGTTAATGCAGTATGCACAGTCGTAAATGCAATGATTGCTCAGCATGATTTTAAGCAATGAAACGCAGCGTCCGTCTTCAGTAAAACTGTGGCATATACCCCATGCCGTTGCATTTCCGATACCAGCATTCGTATTGCTTCGTTTGGTTCCGCTCGAAGCGCACGATACATCGTATTTGGCTGCTCCGGCTAATATCTTCAATTTTTCAAGGCTGCTTTCAGAAATCATGATGCTTAGTTTTTTGACAGCCAGTTAATCATTGGCGCCTAAACAAGATAATAGAATCAAACGAAAAGTGTTCTGGAGAAGGAGAAAATGTAAAATAATTTTACCGGATATATTTTAATAACCATGGAGTTTATGCGTATATTTGTTTCAGGGAGCAATCGTTAATCACCTCGAAGCAAGCTTTATATACTTTCATCGGACAACGAATCCCGGCCGTGGACATTTACTGATTCAGTCTTTTATTTTGTCATCACAAAGCTATGCCAGGTTCATACTTATATCTTACCATCCTCAGCGATTATTCGGAGATTGTTCGGACAATATTCGAACTACGTTCAATGATTGTTCAATTTAATCCGTATAAGGTGTGAAAAATGTATGGATTATTTTCGCATGATTTGGGGTTTTGATATTGTCTGGTATAGACTCAGCTCAGACTCCGTGCGGTTGGGTGAGATAACAGAAAGGAAATTTATACCATTGAATGCGAATTATTGGATAGAAGAGTTGTGATACAGTATTCAGGTGAAAAAAAGAGGCTGCCTTTATCAGGCAACCTCAGGGTATTTTTGTTTTGATTCAGAGTAAAACAGATGGGAATGTTCCCCTAAGTAATTATTTCTTCCCTAGTGCTTTTTTAATCGCTTCTTCAGCAATAGGTTCCATTATTTTATAACCGTCTGCGTTGGGATGAACCCCATCGCCGGATAATTCTTTTTTAAGTCCTTTTCGATCATCGACCATGGGTGTGAAATAATCCACATAAATGATACCATTCTTGTCTGCATAATTTTTAATCATCAGGTTCAGTGCAATTATCTTATCAGCAGGATTGAGACCCGGTTTCCAGGGGTAATCAAAGACAGGTAAAACCGAACTGAGAACAACTTTAATCTTGTTAGCTTTTGCCAGTTCGGCCATTGAGATTAAATTGTCCAAGATCATCTCCAATGTTGAAGGGCCTGTATTTCCTGCAATATCATTCGTACCTGCCAAAATGATTACAACTGCCGGTTTGAGATTGATTACATCAGGCCGGAAGCGAACCAGCATCTGGGGAGTGGTTTGTCCGCTGATGCCACGATTTACATAGGACTTACCGGTAAAAAATTCTGGACGATTATTAATCCAGCCTTCAGTAATGGAATTACCCATGAATACCACCCGGTTTTCGCCTGCGGCAGGTATTCCGACTTTTGCATTCGCGTCTTTAAACCGGGCTGTATTTGACCAGTCCTGGGCATAAGAGAGACTGACTGCAAACAAGGTTAAGAAAAGTGTAAAAGCTAATTTTAATTTTTTCATGCTTTAAAGTTTTATAAAGTGAATTCATGTAACATATAGTAGCATAGGAGTTGTTTAGACTATATGGTATTTTGTAAGATTGTCTTTCGTTTTCAGGGGTGAAAAAAGAGGCCGCCTTTGTGGGACGGCCTTCTGGTATTTTATAGATTAAATAAAGTGTAAAATCAAATACTCATAATCAACCACATTTAGAAGTTCCGCAGTCAGGGCATTTTAAGCATCCTTCCTGGTAAGTTACGTTAGGAGAACCACATTCGCCGCAGACAGCACCTTCCGACATGGTACCATCGGGTACATATTTCTTCAACGCACGTGCAACACCGGCTTTCCAGCTGTTAATGGTATCGTTGTCGAACTGCAGGCTGGTAACAGTGTCAACGACCTTGTGAATTGGCATTCCGTGACGCAGCACTCCTGAAATCAGTTTAGCATAGTTCCAGAATACGGGGTTGAATTTGTAAGACAGTCCTTCGATGGTAGTCCTGTAACCTTGTTTGTTCGTGTATTGGAAATCATACCGTTTAGATCCATCGGGATTGACGTTTTTTATGATTTTCCCGTTCTGTACTGAGCGTGGTAATAAAATACCATCCTCATCATCAGATAAACCGGTGAAGATCTCGTATGGACGGCCATCAATGGTTCCGATAAAGGCAACCCATTTATCTTTTGAATTCTGGAACCGAACCACATCAGCATCAAGAACGGTTGGTCGCGTTGTCGGGAAGACGGTTTCAGGTATAACTTCCACTTCTTCTTCCTCTTTTTTGTTGGAGATCAGAACGCCTGAGCGCGAGCCGTCGCGATAAACAGTCACCCCTTTGCACCCGCTTTTCCAGGCTTCAAAGTAGAGTCTGCCTACAAGATCCTCATCGGCATCGGCTGGAAGGTTTATGGTTACGCTGATCGAATGATCGACCCATTTCTGGATTCTCCCCTGCATACGGACTTTGTTCATCCAGTCGACATCGGTCGAGGTGGCTTTGTAGTATGGTGATTTGGCAATTAGCGCATCCAGATCGGCTTCGGGATAGTTTTTCTTTAGCTCGAAACCGTTTACTTCCATCCACTCTTTGAATTTATGGTGGAACACCACATATTCTTCCCATGAATCACCTTCTGTATCGGTAAAGTCGACTTTAATATTTTTATCGCTGGGATTTACTTTCCGGCGACGTTTATACACAGGCATGAATACCGGTTCAATTCCGGAAGTGGTCTGTGTCATCAGACTGGTGGATCCAGTCGGAGCGATCGTTAATAAGGCAATATTCCGGCGTCCGTATTTGGCCATATCCTGATACAATTGCTCATCTTCAGCACGCAGACGTTTGATCATCGGATTGTTCTTTTCGCGCTCAGTGCTGTAGATTTTAAATGCACCGCGTTCTTTAGCCATAACAACTGACGAGCGGTAGGCCTCAAGAGCAACTGTTTTGTGGATTTCTTCGTTAAAATCGGAGGCGTCATCGCTCCCGTAGCGAAGACCAAGTGCGGCAAGCATGTCGCCTTCGGCAGTTATACCTACACCCGTACGGCGTCCTTCCTTGGCCTTGGTTTGTATCTTTAACCACAACGACCGCTCAATATCCTTAATATCCTCGTTTTCAGGATCAGCATCAATCTTGCCCAGAATACCGTCAATTTTCTCCAGTTCAAGATCAATGATGTCGTCCATCATACGCTGGGCATATCCGATATGCTTTTTGAAGAGGTCGAAATTGAATTTAGCCTGTTTGGTAAAGGGATTCTCGACATAGGCATACAGGTTGACGGCAATCAAACGGCAGCTATCGTAAGGACACAGAGGAATCTCACCGCAAGGATTGGTTGACACGGTTTTGTAACCAAGATCGGCATAGCAATCGGGAACTGATTCTTTTATAATGGTATCCCAGAAAAGAATACCGGGTTCTGCTGATTTCCAGGCGTTGTGCACAATCTTCTTCCAAAGGCTCGCAGCATCAATTTCCTTTACATATTTTGGAGTTTTGGAATCGATTGGATATTGGGTGGTATATTTATCACCGGCTTCAACAGCCTTCATGAAATCATCATGAATTTTAACCGAGACGTTTGCACCGGTTACTTTGCCCTGTTCCAGTTTGGCATCGATGAATGATTCAGCATCCGGGTGTTTTATGGAAACAGACAACATCAGGGCACCCCGTCGACCATCCTGTGCGACTTCACGCGTAGAGTTTGAATAGCGTTCCATGAACGGAACAATGCCGGTAGAGGTCAGGGCTGAATTTTTAACCGGAGAACCTTTGGGTCGAATGTGTGACAGATCGTGTCCGACGCCACCCCTGCGTTTCATAAGTTGTACCTGTTCCTGATCAATTTTCATGATGCCTCCATAGGAATCAGAATTTCCATCGTTACCGATCACAAAACAATTGGAAAGTGATGCAATCTGAAAATCGTTGCCAATGCCTGTCATCGGACCTCCCTGGGGAACGATATACTTAAAATCTTTAAGCAGTTCAAAAACCTCCTCTTCGGACATTGGGTTGTCATAGTTCTTTTCGATTCGTGCAATTTCCGAAGCGAGGCGGCGGTGCATGTCGTCGGGAGTAAGTTCATAAAGGTTTCCGAACGAATCCTTCAGTGCATACTTATTTACCCAGACCCTTGCAGCAAGGTCATCTCCCTTGAAATATTCCAATGAAGCATTATAGGCTTCATCCTGGGAGAAGGTTGTTTTCCCCTTTAGGGGATCGACTGCCACGTTTTTAAATGTCATAATCAAAAAAATTTTGTGCTTTATTAATTGGTAATCGGTTGTAAACGTGATGGAATTTTATTCCGCGTTTGTTCTTTTTTGCTGTATGCAATATAAGTCTAAGTTTATATAAATTGGATACATATTTTATAAATAATTATAGAAGTTATCAACTTGCTCATGTTAGTATGTTAATATATAGAATATTAGCATTTTTGTGCATCGAAAAAGTTGACAGAAATGAGAATTGGATTTCGAATGAAAGAAGATTTTTATTCAGGAAATTGGCTGAATGAAAGCAGTTTGTAATAGCTTATTATTTTATTGAATTGGGACGGAGCGGAGTTCAGGATTTGTTGAAAACTTTGTTTAAAATAAATCCTGTTGCTCCCAGGTTTTGATTGGTAAAGTTAATGCATTCCCGGGATATCGAATCCATTTTTTTTGTATCTGTCAGTAAATCTTCCAGGATGGTTTGAAGTGAATTGTAATCCGAAATAGGATAAGCAATTCCAAGATTCACCATGGATGTAGCTTCCTGAAACTTCAGGTAATTGGGGCCAAAGACGATGGGCATTCCAAAAACAGCCGCTTCAAGGGTATTGTGGATTCCAACTCCGAAGCCACCGCCGATGTAAGCCAAATCAGCATATTTGTATATGGCCGACAATAATCCGATGGTATCAATAATCAGCACCTGTTTGTTAATAATGGTCTCATTGGTGGCCTGGGAATAACAAATCGCAGTATTTTTCAACAGGATCATTAACCGGTCGATATTGGCTTTTTTAGTTTCGTGTGGGGCAATGATGAATTTGGTTCCAGGGTGGGTCTGTATATATTGAATCAACAATTCTTCATCCGGTTTCCATGTACTGCCAGCAACCACTAACTGGTCAGTGCCTTTAAAATTCTCCACGAGTGAAATATTCTTTCCGCTACGGGCGATTTCGGCTACACGATCGAAGCGGGTATCTCCGGCCTTTGTCACATTATGAACTCCGATTTTGCCAAGTAACAGAACCGATTGTTCATCCTGAACAAAAAAGTGATCAAATCCGAAGAGCATTTGACGGTACCATTTGCCCCACAGCGAGTTTTTAAAGAACAACTGATTTTCCCTGAAAATGGCTGAAACCAGGAATAAGGGGATATTCCGTTTCTTTAATTCAGTTATGTAGTTGTACCAGAATTCGTATTTGACAAAGAAAACAAGTTCAGGCTGTACTAACCCGATCAACTTTTCGGCATTATTTTTGGTGTCTGCCGGAAGATAACAGATGTAATCGGCCAGCGTATAATCTTTACGGATTTCATATCCTGAAGGTGAGAAAAATGTAAGTAATATCTGATACTGTGGATATTCATTCTTAATGGCTTCAATTATCGGACGTCCCTGTTCAAATTCGCCCAGTGAAGCACAATGAACCCAGATGATTGGCCTGTCGTGTTTGATTTTAGCCTTAAGTTCTGCAAATACCTTACCTCTTCCTTTGCTGATTTGCCTTGCCTTGAGATTGAATGGCGAAGCCAGTTTAATCAAGATAGAATACAAAAAAATAGAGATAATATAGATGACCTTCATTCGGGTTTGCTTTTGAACGGTAAAAATAGTGTTTTGATTCGAATTGCATGTATCCGGTTACAAGCATGCCAAATAACCGGTATCCTTATTGAGACGCGGTTCCATGGAAGCCTCGACGGCCAGCTGATCACAGCGTTCATTCTCCGGAATGCTGGCATGCCCTTTTATCCAGATGAATTTCACCTTGTGTTTGGGGTATATTTTCAGGAACCTTAGCCAGAGATCTTCATTCTTTTTTCCTTTAAACCTGATCTTAACCCAATTCCATATCCATCCTTTTTCAACCGCATCGACTACATATTTAGAGTCGGAATATATGGTTACCGTTGAATTTTCGATCTTAAGCGATTCGAGTCCTACTATTACAGCCAATAGCTCCATACGGTTATTGGTTGTTAGTTCGAATCCATCAGAAAGTTCCTTTCTGAATTGCCCTGAAAGCAGAACCGTTCCGTATCCTCCCGGACCTGGATTTCCACGGGCTGCACCATCGGTATACATTGTAATGTTCAATGTTCAAAGTTTAAAGTTCCAAATTCCAAGTCGAGGTCATTTATAGTCAATTGTTGTCATTGATCGAATTGAGATATATGAGGCTAAATACAATTAATGACGTGAAACAAATGACAATTAATGACAAACAATCTCTATCAGATAGAATCGATCCCTATGCTAAAAAGAGAAAGACCCGCAAATTACGGGTCTTTCCGGTATAATACAAATCATTTGTTATTTTGCAATGGTCATTTCATCAATAAGGTTTTGCGCTCCGGCCATTTTGTCAATGGTCCAAAGAACAAAACGGATGTCGACGTTGATGCATTTCTGCAGTTCATTCTCGTAAGTCAGATCACCGCTCATGGCTTCCCAGTTGCCATCGAAAGCGATGCCGATCAGTTCCCCTTTGCCATTGATAACCGGGCTGCCTGAATTGCCGCCAGTAATATCATTATTTGTAAGGAAGCAGGTATGCAGCTCACCGTCAGCATCAGCGTATCTGCCATAATCTTTTGCCCCATAGAGTTTCTCCAGTTTGGCAGGTACATCGAATTCTTCGTCTCCCGGAATTTCTTTTTCAATATATCCCTTTAGGGTAGTGTAATAGTTGTATTTAACCCCATCGCGCGGAATATAGCCACCCACTGTACCGTAAGTTAACCGCATGCTGGAATTGGCATCAGGATAGAAGTTTTTGTCGGTTTCCATTTCCATGAGTCCGCCGACAAATAAATGGTTGCCCTTAGCAAGCGCATCAATGTTTTTATCCCTGTCGGCACTGATCACGCTGAGCATTTTAAAAATATCGATTGAGGCCAGGAATATCGGATCTTTTTCGAGAACTTTGGCTTTAGGGGCTTTAAGGAATTTCTCCAGACTCTCCCTGTTTTTGAAAATTGATTTGGCGTATATTGCCTGGGTGTATTTCTCAAAATCGTTGCCGTATTTAGATCTTACAGTGCTGAAGAATGCCGGATGATATTGGGGAGCAACATTTTCCTGATAGATACGGAAAAGAGCGGCTGCAATTTTCTGGTCTGTTGCCGGATCGTAATCTTTAAAGAATTCATCAAGTCCGCTCTTAATTCTTTCAATGGCAAGATTGACATTTTCCGGGGTTTTATCCTTTTTTTGTAAGGCCTCTTTAAGCGACCTGGTGCGGTTGGCAAAATAAAAGATTTCTGGTCCTCGAACCATTGATTCCATCATGTATTCTGATGCGGTAGCCGCAGTTACATCTTTATAGGCACTGGCAATCAGGTTATGCGCGTCACCGTATTTTTCTTTTCTTTTGGCATTAGCATCCACCCACTTTGTGAACTGTGTTTCAAGCTGTTTCTTTTGATTGATGATGTCCAGGTCTTGTATGCTTTTATTCTGACCGATGCTGTACTTGTAATAATTCGCGCTGCGTGCAAATTTTGCTGAATACTTTTGTTTGTTTTTACGCGAGGTATTCATGAATTCATGCATGAGGCGTTGTTTTTCTTCACGAACTTTGATGCGGATTGGATTGGTCACTTTCTCCGTAAATTCAATTCCGTACGAAGTTTTATAGCGGTTGGTACCTCCGGGATAACCCAATACCATGGCAAAATCATTAGTTTTATACCCATTTAGCGAGATTGGCAAATGATATTTTGGTTTATAGGGTACATTATCTTTTGAATAGGCAGCAGGCTTTCCGTCTTTGCCACAGTAGATGCGAAACATGCTGAAGTCGCAGGTATGACGGGGCCACATCCAGTTATCGGTTTCACCTCCGAATTTGCCCATCGATTGTGGTGGAGCACCTACCAGCCGAATATCCTTGAAAGTTTCGTAAACAAAAAGATAGTACTTATTGTCGTTGTATAAACTTTGGACACGGGCCTCATATGGGTTTTCTCCGGTGGCTTCTTTTTCAATTTTGGTAGCGATTTCACGAACCTTTTTACTTCGTTCATCGTTGGTCATCTGTTCGTTTAATTCCGGCACGATCTTATCCGTCACATCTTCAAAGCGAATCAGAAATGAAGCCGATTTACGAAGATTAGGCAATTCTTCTTCTTTTGTTCTGGCCCAAAACCCATTTCGAAGGTAATCGTGAGTAAGAGTATCTGTACTGTGTTCCTGTATTTCATCAAATCCGCAATGATGATTGGTTAATAGCAGGCCTTCATCTGAAATTAGTTCGGCGGTACATGAACCGTGATCGAGTGCTACAACCGCATCTTTCAGGCTTGAATGATTAATGCTGTAAATATCTTCGGCATTCAGCATGCATCCTTCTTTTTTCATTTGACTGATGTTAAGTTTCTCAATCAAAGCGGGCAACCACATTCCTTCGTCAGCCTTTACGATTCCAGGCAGGAATACCTGAATGAATGCCACAATTGCAAAAAATCGTTTCATTAGATAAATTAAAAAGTGAATAGATACGGGAAAATAATTTCCAAAGATATAGATATATGTTTATTTCCAAATCATTTTCAAAGAAGCCTGTTAAAAATCATGTTAATAGATTTGAATGGGTACTTGATATGAATTAGTAGAGGTAATTTTTAGGTGACGCCGTATGATAAACGGTTCACAACCTTCAGAATTGTTATCTTTGCAGCGAAATTTTAACCAGCAATGATCATGGAAAGAAAAGTGAGGGTTCGGTTTGCACCAAGCCCAACAGGTCCCCTCCACATGGGCGGAGTACGAACAGCTTTGTTCAATTATTTGTTTGCCAAAAAGCATGGCGGTGATTTTCTGTTGCGCATTGAAGACACTGATCAAAACCGTTTCGTTCCGGGGGCAGAAGAATATATTATCGAAGCGCTGACATGGTGCGGACTTATCCCCGATGAAGGTGTCGGTTTTGGGGGTGATCTGGGTCCGTATCGTCAGAGCGAACGCAAGCTGGTATATAAGAAATATGCCGATTCACTGATCGAAAATGGTTCAGCTTATTATGCCTTCGATACGGCGGAGGAATTAGACCAGCTACGGAAAGAATTTGAAGTCCGCAGAGAAGTCTTTTCCTACGACTTGCATACGCGCAATGGATTAAAAAACTCACTCACCCTTTCAGCCAGGGAAGTTGAGGAAAGACTGGCAAGCGGGCAACACTATGTCATTCGTTTCAAGATGCCTGTAAACCGTGATATTGTCGAGGAAGATCTGATTCGCGGTCGTGTGTCTTTCAATACCAACCAGCTTGACGATAAGGTTTTGTTTAAATCCGACGGGATGCCTACTTATCACCTGGCCAATGTGATTGACGATCACCTGATGAATATTACCCATGTGATCCGCGGTGAAGAATGGTTACCATCCATGCCATTGCATATATTATTATACGAAGCACTGGGTATCTCCGAAAACCGCCCTCAATTCTCGCACCTCCCGCTTATCCTGAAACCCGAAGGCAAAGGAAAGCTCAGTAAGCGTGACGGTGATAAAATGGGGTTCCCCGTTTTTCCTCTTCTTTGGAAAGACCCTGAAACAGGTGATATTTCGAGAGGTTACCGTGAAGACGGTTACTTCCCTGAGTCTTTTATAAATATGCTTGCATTGTTGGGATGGAGTCCCGGGACTGAACAGGAATTCTTCTCCATGGATGAATTGATCGAAGCCTTTGATCTTGCACATGTGGTAAAATCAGGTGCCCGATTCGATCCTGCCAAAGCCAAATGGTTTAACCGTCACTACCTGCAACAGAAAACACCTGCTGAACTTGCCGGACTGTTTTTACCCATCCTGAACGGGAAAGGAATTACTACTGATCTGAAACACCTTGAACAAATCGTTGGAATGATTCAGGATCGCTGTGAATTCGTGCATGATTTATGGGAACAGGGACATTATTTTTTCCAGGCTCCCGAAAGCTATGATGAGAAGATCATCCAAAAGAAATGGAAGCCCGATACCAATGAAAAGCTTCAATCTATTGCTGAACTTTTCGAAACAATTACTGAATGGAAAGCCGAACCAATAAAAGAAGCTTTCTCAACCTTTATGACCGAAAAAGAATGGGGATTTGGCGTTGTAATGGTTCCTATCCGATTAGCCCTGGTGGGCAGCAGCAGCGGCCCTGACTTATTTGCCATCTTTGAGATGATCGGCAAAGAGGAAACAATTGGAAGAATACAAACTGCAATCAGTAAAATTCAATAAACACCAATATTCTGCAATACAAAATGGTCACCTGAGTTTACGTCAGGTGACCATTTTTATGAGTGGACACTCAGCCATACACTTCATTACTTCCTGCGCTATAATTATTCAACCATCCTATTAGTAATCTGATTTTTTACATCAATTCCCCTTGTCCGAAAAGGGAAAGAGCCGTACCCGAATGCCACCTTGTGTATACCTTGTGTATACCTTGAGTATACCTTGTGTGTACCTTGTGTGTTCTGGAACACATAAGGTACACTCATTCTACACTTATCCTATACTTATTTTATACTCATGGTAAAGCCCAAACACTATCCGTTTATTACGTTGAACCGGCTTCAAGGTTTCAGAAAAGAATAAAAAAAGGATTTCAGGACAAGACAGATTCAAATCAAGTTTGTGGGGGTTGATCATGCATACAATAAACATACAAGACAATGGTAAACGGGGATTCCATCCTTCGTCATCAAAAGGATAGAATCCTTTTGCGAAGCATAGAATCATGGGGATTTTTACCCAACCTTCAAATCTACTCCCATGAGTATAAGGACTATCAGGATCAATCCAACCACGATACGATACCAGCCAAATACTTTGAATCCGTGTTTCTGGAGGAAGGTGATAAAGGTTTTAATGGCTATGAGTGCGACAATAAATGCGATCGCATTTCCAATTATCAAAGTAATTAGATTGTCAGATAATAGCTTAACTCCAGTAGGACCAGTTACTAATTTCAGCAATTTATAGCCTGAAGCAGCGGCCATGGTAGGTACGGCCAGAAAGAATGAAAATTCAGCGGCATTGGTCCGTGTGAGTTTTTGTTGCATTCCACCGATGATGGAAGCTGCCGAACGAGATACTCCCGGAATCATGGCGATGCATTGCCAAAAACCTATTTTTAATGCTTTCGGATAAGTGACTTCCTGATCCGGGGTTGCATTGTTAAACCATTTGTCGACAAACAATAGCAGTATGCCTCCAAGGAACATGGTAATAGCAACAACCAAAACGTTTTCGAGCATTCTATCTATAAAATTTCCGGCAAGGAATCCGATTACTGCAGCCGGAAGAAAGGCTACAAACAACTTTTGATAGAAGGTCCAGCTTTGCAGAAATCGTTTCCAGTAAAGTACTACTACAGAAAGTATAGCTCCAAACTGTATATTCACGGTAAATGCCTTGGTAAATTCGTCTATATTCATACCAAGGAGTTTCTCGGTAATAATCATGTGCCCGGTTGAAGAGATGGGCAGAAATTCGGTGATTCCTTCAACTACAGCAATAACAATGGTTTGAAATAGAGTCATAGTGTGATTCGTAATAAATAATATACTTTTTAAGAAATAGCTTTTCGGGTATAAAAATAGGTTTTTCCTTCAGAACGGTTATCAAAATTAAATATTTCCTTCCCCCGATGTAAATTATAGAATGCCAGCATGGCCACGTCCCCGGCACAGAATAAGGAATGCAGGCACATCACAGTGAGAAAGAAATACATCAGAGGTATGTTATAAAAGACAAAGAGGCCTGCCAGGCAAATTATTTTTACAACGACCAACGGGGCAAGAGCGACATAGTGAAAAGCCCTGGAGGCAATAACCTGTCGATCGGCCTGGGCATAAAAGATGAACTTCTTTAGGATGAAGCCAAACGAAATCTTGCGGGCTCCTGAAAGTAAATAAACCACTGCATGCAGGAGTTCATGAATAATAATCAGCACAGAGAGCGAGAAAAGTACTCCAAATCCAATGGTGATGAGTACTTCGGAATGCCCCTTAATTGAAAGGACGATGTTTCTTGTAAGAATAAAAACAAATATCAGCATCATTACTACCTGGTAGCCGGAGTATATTCCTATGATGTATTTTTCTCTGCGGATCTGTTCCACTATAAACTCACGTAAATTTTGATGGGAGACTTCGGTCAGAAGCTCAAATTCGTTTTCGTTGAGCAAGTCTTCAGGAATAAGCCTTCTTTTCATGGCAGCTATTCGTTTCGGATGATCTGAGTCAGGGCTTTCAGGTTTATTAAACGGGTAATGAACGCAAACATTATACTTGAAATGATCATTATCCCATATCCCAGATACCAGGTATTGATGTGCCTGCTAAAAGTGCCTGCAAGAAATACAAACCCTACGAACAGGATGAGTTTGCCAATTAAGCGGTAATTGATTGTCAGTTTTAAGATTGATACTGCAAGAATTGTTTGCGCCAGTGCTGTAAATAGTTGAGTCGCCATACTGGTCCAGGCTGAACCCAGGGCCTGAAAGTGGGGAATCAGGATAAAATTCAGTCCTACATTCAGGATCATTCCAACAAGCGCCATCCAGTTTAACTGGCGGATGCTGCCATTGGCTGTTAGCAAGGTGCCGAAAATATAAGTAGTGGCAATGCCCAGGAAACTGACCATTAGTATCTGTAAAATGGATGCAGATAGTTCGATGTTGCCATCATAAAGAAAATCCATTAATTCAGTGTCATAGAATCCGCAGGAAAGACTGATAATTATGGCCGGGACAAAAAGAAGGAGAAATGAAAATTGCACCATAGATCCGACCTCTTCCTTTTTTTTAATCATTCGTGCAAAAATTGGAAGGAGTAATCCAGCAAACAGGACACCGAACATGGAGACGGCTTCGAGCAAACGAAAGGCTTGTGCATAAATACCCGCTTGTTCCTTTCCGTTAGGCAATAATCCTACGAGCATTACCGAATCAATGCGGTTGTAGAATGACATCAGCAGGATCAGTAAGGCATAGGGGTAACTCTTTTTCAGGAAAACAATAAAAAAGCGTTTGTCGAAGTAGAATTTAAGTTTGCCGGTGTGCGATAAAACCACTGCAAGAGTAATCAGGCTGGCGATCAGGTAGGCAGCAGATTGTGCGTAAACATACCATTCAATGCGGAAGGCATGATGGGTAATATTGGTAAACAGCAGGACCGAACAGAAGATAATCATGAGCGACCGGTCGAGAACGGATAAGAGGCTGTCGGTACGAAAAAGGTGCAACCCGCTGATGTTTGACCGCAGATAGAGCGTAAAAGAAATAAGGAACTGATTTAGAATCAGGAAGATCAGGAGGTAGAGGTGGCTATCATCGTAAACAAACAAAGAAGCAAGAATACAAACAATGGCATAAATGCCAGCCAGTAAAAACTTTATACCCACAATATTACTGATGTGTTTTTTCATCAGCAGATGATTCTGAGCGATATTCTTATTGTTAAAGTTAGTAATTCCCAGATCGAGCAGGATATTAAGGATCACAGAAAAACTTAGAAGCGAGAAGTATAATCCATAACTTTCAGCGCCGACCATGTTTTGCACGTGACGGTCGATTCCGAATATCCAGAAGGGTTTGATTAAAATATTCAGAAAAAGGAGCAATAATAGATTTGTAATAAACTTGCGTTTCAATCGGGTAGCTTTTTCCTGGTTTGATTAAAGTGTGTCAAAAGTAGTAATTTTTTAAACAGACTTTGTACATTTGATTGGATTTCGAAACCATAACCATTACCAATGATTATTGCAGTCAATACACGCTTGTTAATTCAGGGAAAGCTCGAGGGAATCGGGTGGTTCGCCAGGGAAACCTTGTCTCGCATTACCCGCGATCATCCGGAGCATCAGTTCCTGTTTATATTTGATCGTCCGTATGCTGAAGAATTTATTTTCTCGCAAAATGTAACTCCCATAGTCTTATCTCCGCCAACCAGGCATCCCATTCTATGGTATATCTGGTTTGAATTCCAGATTCCAAGGATTTTGAGAAAGTATAAAGCGGATCTGTTTTTCTCGCCTGACGGGTATTTGTCACTCAGTACGCGTATCAGGCAACTTGCGGCCATTCACGACATTAATTTTGCACACAGGCCAAAAGATTTGCCCTGGCTGAAAGCCAGATATTACAATCATTATTTCCCATTATTTGCACGGAAGGCCAAGAGGATAGTTACTGTATCTTACTTTTCGAAAGAAGATATCAATCGGACATATAGGATTGAGAACGATAAAATTGATGTTGTATACAATGGGGTAAATTCATTGTATACCCCTACCTCGGAGGAAGAAAAACAGACTACAAAAGATAAGTATTCCGGGGGGCAAGATTATTTTCTTTTTATCGGCTCATTACATCCCCGTAAAAATATCTGCGGATTATTGCGGGCATATGATGCCTTTCGCACTTCGGTAGAATCGGGCACCAAACTGCTTATTGTAGGTGAAAGCATGTTTAAAACCAACGATATTGAATTGACCTATGAAGGAATGCGTTACAGGGATGATGTTGTTTTTACTGGTAGGTTGGGGAATGAGGAATTACACCAGGTTTTGGGAGCTGCTCTTGCTTTGACATTTGTTCCCTTCTTCGAAGGTTTTGGCATTCCCGTCATTGAGGCGATGAATGCCGGAGTACCTGTAATCTGTTCAAATACAACCTCCTTGCCTGAAGTTGGCGGTTATGCAGTTTTATATGTGGATCCGTTTGCCATGAGCCAGATCAAAGATGCAATGATCCGGCTTTATTTGGAAAAGGACCTTCGGGCATCACTCATCGAAAAAGGGTTTCTACAAAAGGACAAGTTCAGTTGGGACAAAACTGCCGAATTACTTTGGGGAAGCATCCAGATTTGTGCAAGTACTTAAAAATAGAAAAAAGTCATTTGAAAAAGGGAAAAGAAAATAATCGATGATTACGAAGAAAACGTAAACAAAAATAAGGACGATACATGAAAGTCACACCAGAAAAGAGGAAAAGTGAATGAGCAAAGAGACAAAAGGAATAAGAAAATATCCAATATCCAATATTACTATCCATTTGATAAAGATGAAAAGAGAAAAGATAATTAACGAGACTTGTGAAAACAATTAAAGATAAACTTTTGCTATTTCTTCAGGAAGGAAGGCTGGAGGCCGGTTGTGATGAGGCCGGAAGGGGATGCCTGGCAGGACCGGTGTTTGCCGCTGCTGTA